>ERZ773090.218-NODE-218-length-47610-cov-39.7903_pt1 | contig 47610 bp, 62 predicted proteins | sample MGYA00580579_ERZ773090 | MGnify/ENA primary metagenome ERZ773090 (study PRJEB29015, sample SAMEA2738014) | human oral metagenome | biome: human oral; feature: human-associated habitat; material: dental | place: China | collected 2132 ... | reverse complement strand
GGGGCAACGGTTTGTTCGGCTCGGCCGAGCTCACGGGCTCCATAGGCGTCGTCACCGTGAACGCCGCGAGGCTCGGATACACGTGGGCCGGGGACGAAGATGCGCTCTACGAGCGCCTCGACCACCTCATGGACCTGGCTTCCTCGACCCTGGAGAAGAAGCGGATCAAGATCGCCGAGCTGATGGAGCGGGGTCTCTTTCCCTACAGCAAGCGCTACCTCGGGGGGCTCGGCAACCACTTCTCCACGATCGGCGTCAACGGCGTCAACGAAGCCATCCGCAATTTCACTCACGACAAGGAAGACATCACCACCGAGTGGGGTCACGCCTTCGCCAAGAGGCTCCTCGCGCACATGAGGGAACGCCTCGTCCAATACCAGGAGAAGACTGGCAACCTCTACAACCTGGAGGCTACCCCTGCGGAGGGTACCACCTACCGTTTCGCGAAGGAAGACCGCAAGCGCTTCTCCAACATCATCCAAGCTGGAACCGACAAGAACCCCTACTACACGAACTCTTCTCAACTACCTGTGTCGCACACGCAGGACGCATTCCAAGCTCTGGAAGAACAAGCCGACCTTCAGTCGATGTACACGGGCGGCACCGTCCTGCACCTGTACATGAACGAGAAGATCTCGTCCGGTGTGGTGTGCGCCAAGCTCGTTAAGAGGGCGCTCACCAACTTCCACCTTCCTTATATCACTATCACGCCCACGTTCTCGATCTGCCCCAATCACGGCTACCTCGCCGGGGAGCATTTCGTGTGCGAGACGTGCGGTGAAGCCTGTGAGGTGTGGACGCGCGTCATGGGATACTTCAGGCCTGTGCAGTCGTTCAACATCGGGAAGAAGGGAGAGTACGCAGAGAGGACGTGCTTCACGGAGAAGGAGAGCGTGAAGGCTTGACCGAGAGCAAGGACCTTCAGGTGGCCGGGCTGGTGCCGCTGTCGTCAGTGGACTGGCCCGGCCGGCTCGTAGCCACCGTGTTCTGCCAGGGCTGCCCGCTCAGGTGCCCATACTGTCAGAACTCGGCCATCCTCGATAACCGCACACCTGGCGTCATTCCGTGGAGCGAAGTCGAAGGGTTTCTCAAGCGGCGTGTCGGGCTGCTCGACGGCGTCGTCTTCACAGGTGGAGAGGCACTGCGCCAGGAGGCGGTCATCCCGGCCGCCGAGTCCGCTGCAGATCTCGGTTTCGAAGTCGGCGTCCATACGTCCGGGATGTTCCCTGATCGGCTGGAACGCATGATGCACGTCGTCGATTGGGTCGGGCTCGACGTGAAAGCACGACCCGAGGACTACAAGAAAGCCGTCGGTGTGCGAGGCGACAAAGTCTGGAAGACCCTTGACCTTGTTTTGGAGTCCGGTGTCGACTACGAAGTTCGCACAACCGTCTACCCTGAGTCGCTCATCGATTACAACTTCGAAGACCTCGTCTCCCAGCTAAGGTTGGCCGGTGTGCGCACCTTCGCCTTGCAGGAGGCTCGCACAGAGGGTACGCCGGTGGCTTTCCAGCTGATGGCCGCTTCGTGGGACAGGAAGCGCTGGGAGAAACGCCGACGTGAGCTTGTCGAATGCGTGCAGGCCGCTGGCTTCGACCGTTATGTTCTCAGGCTCGCATAAGTGACTGACGACACAGCTGGACGGTTTGACGGGGTCGGCTCCTCTCGGTACCATGGAGACATGGAGAAAGAAAGGAGCCGACCCCATGACACAGACAACGACACTCAACGAGACGCAACTCATTATCTTCGTCCTCTTCATCGGCGCCATTGCACACCTCGTCGCCTACCAAATCTGGGCGACAAGAGGCGACCGAGGAATTGAGAACTACGACACGCGCATCCGGCCCTTCATGTGGACGGTCTGGGCATGGCCGTTCCACTATGGTGTGTTCGCCTGTCTGCTGGTCGACTACCTGTGGGGCAACAAAGCGAAGGAAAGGAGATACTATGAATATCTGGGTCGTTATTATGCTTCTGGCATGGGCGGTGGCTATAGCGCTGCTGGACTGGCAGCTCCGCAAATCGGCGAAGAAGCTGAACGAGGCGATACAGGAAGCGAGGCGCATTACTATTACCACCCGGCCAGTAGGTCATTCGTCGACGGCGGGTACTGGGGCTACGCACAGCAGTACCACGGACTCTGAGAGCAGGGATAGTAAATGACGACGCTGTTGGCTATCGATCCCTGCGGGGTCGGGGGGACGACCGGCATTGTCCTCCTCAACTATGAGGGGGACAAGCCGGCCACGCTCTTCAACTCGTGGAACCCCGGAACCGAAGAGACCTACGACTGGTTCTACAAGCGGATGTTTGACCGCATGATACAGCCGGATGTTGTGGTGTGCGAGAAGTATGTCAACCGCAACATTCCCGGAGCCGACATCAACCCGGTTCGCGTCGAGGGCGCCGTCCACGTTTTCGGCCGGTTCCTCGGGAAGAAGATCCAGTGGCGCACACCACAACAGCGGCTGTTCGTCCGCGATGCGAACCTCCGGCGCCTCGGTCTACTATTCGAGGAGGTCGAGGACCACCACCACGACCGCAGGGAGGCCGCTCGCCATGCCGTTGCATACCTGGTGGAGCTCGTACACCATAAGCCCACGTATGAGAAAGGATGGAAATGATCAAGAAATGGAACACCGCACGGTGGATCAGGAAATACTGCTACGACAACGAGGCACTGCACGTCGAAGATTGCTTCGAGCTGGCCGTGCGCCTCGGGAAGGCGGGCATCGGCCCAGTCTTCGAGTGGGACGCGGATGACCCGTTCTCGTCCCACCCCTGGAACGGCCAGGGTAACGGCTCGCACAGGTTCGTCGACGTGCTGTTCAACATCATAGGACCGAGTTGGCTGTACACGCCGAACACAGACATCCACCGGTGGTGGAGACGCTATAAGGCAGGTGAGTAGGAAGAAGCCCCCGCGCAATGCGGGGGCTTCTTCTATTTGTTGTTTCGTGTGTTACCCGAGCGCTACCCAGCTGACGTGGACGTTCGAGTCAACGGCCCATTGCCAGTTACAAGCGGCTGCGACGCCGAACTGCTTCTTATCCACCGGAAACGCAATGATACTGTGCGTTATAGCGTCTGTGACTTGGCACAGGAGGGAACGCGGGATGCGGTCGAGCTCCTCGGGGAAAGGCACGGTGAACGATTTGATCTGGTAACGTTCCCACTTCTGATGGCCAGTTTCGAATACACCGGCTGCGAGAACCGCCATCTGCGCACTGAAATAGGTGAACCCAGAGCCGTCGTGCTGAAGTTGGATACGGTCATTCAGAATGTTGAAGACGATCGGTTCGTCGGCCGTGCCCTCCACGCCTTGACGTTTCAGCTCATCCACTTTGTTCTGTGCGTCCCACCGAGTTTTCACAGGGTAGATAACCTGCTTGCGCAGCTTGCCGACGACGTTGGACACAGAAGACGAGATCGTGTTGAACAAGCCCTGCAGTGGCTTGACGGGGTCCGTACCCTCGATGTGCGCGATCCCGTTGCTGTCGGTTGTAGCCATTGTTCCTCTCTTTACGTGTTGGGCTGATTGGATTCAAGCACCAGTATAGTGCCGTTGAAGTAGTTGTACTCTCTCTCATCAGGGTTACTTGTTAACCTGTTCTCCCCGAAGAGCCGGAAAACTACTTGTGTTACACGCGGCACAGTCAGATTATAAAAGGCATAAAGGTCATAATACCCTGGGTTGATCTCACCGTTGAACATCCCGGGCATCTGAGAAATGTAGTAATCTTCATATTTTGTCTGCGTTCCACCCACCGGTGTCCAAGCAGTTTTGAGCACCAACTGCATTTTCGACCGAAAGGCATCCGACGCTTCTTTATTCACATAACGCCCACTGCCGAAGAAGAAAAAGTTTAAGTAGCCTTTCCCGTTCTCGGGATAGTTCAAGACGCTCTCAGCCATCATAACGTTGTAGGCGTTAGGCCCAAGCTGTCGTAAATCACCCGTTAGAGAGCGGAAAGACAGCTTGTTGTTGGTGTTGTCTATGTTATTCATCAGGCCGTTCAGAGAGTTGCGCACACCCCCGATCCCTAGATTGCTGAGACCTGTGTTGATGGACGATATCTCGTCCTGCACCCACGCACCCCACGTGTCGCCGGCGCCGAGGTTCTTATTGGGTATCATTCCGGCTTGTACTCCTTGTGTGGTTGATTGAACTGGAACACGTTGTAGATCGTCTTCGGGATCTTAGCTTCGTAGTCGGCCACTGAGACGCCTGTATCGGTCTTATTGGAGAACTCGTCGCAGGTGATCCGCGACGTGGCTGTCACCGTAATCTCCTGGTTGTTCATGTCGACGTGCGTCGTCATGAACCGGTCCCCTCCGTAGTCGAAGGCCGACCCGGATGTGAGGAACAAGTCATTCCCAGTCGTTGACGGCGTACGCGACTCCAGGTTGGGGGATGTGAGTGTGATCGTCGGAATAGACCCTGACTTCTCCCACACAGCCCGGAGGCTGTTGTCGATCGCCAACGACGGCGTATTGATCAACGGGTTGTTGATCTGCTCTTCGTCGCTGCCCAGTGTCGACGATCCTGTGTGCGTGACATAGGTGTCCTCCGGACCCATCACCAGCCCGGTGCCGCGGAAACGCAGCGAGTTGTAGTAGTTGGACGGCCCCGAGGATGCGGCGATGCGGAACGGCGAGTAGTCAGACGTAACCATGCCGCGCACAGTCACGATAATCTGGTTGTGGTTCTTCGGGTCGAGTCGGACAGAGAGGCTGCCGCCCTGCCCGAGCCATTGGGACGCTGTTATAGGGAGTCCGTCGTTGCCAGCGACGCAGTAGGCTGTGTACTCCAGCCCCGACGTGTCCTTCGCTGGAATGTAGTCTTTGCACTGGGTCACCCACGGCGTCATAGCCTCGATCACGTAGGCGTCGAGCGTGATCGTCTGCTCCACGGTCTTCCGAGCGTCCACTTGGATGATCGTGTCTTTCGACTCTTTGCTCAACGGTAAGTACTCGTTGTAGGCGTAACGCATGGGTCTATACGTTGTCTTCACGGTCTTAGTGGACTGCGCGAGATCCACGCTGTAGCTCATACCCGTCACGTTGTTCATGCGTTCCTTCAGGAAGTTATTGTCGCGAAGGAACAGCAAGTTCGAGCTCTGACGGATCATATACACGTTGTGAACCGCACACAGGGTGTTCAGGTAATCCCATACGTTAAACGATCCGCCCGGAGCCATGATGACCGGGTTGTATTGGTCGGACTTGATGAAACCGTCCACATACACCTTGTCGTAGTCGCACAGCTTGAACAACTCGACGACAACGTTTCGGAAGTTATTGTACTGTGTGGGGACGACCTTCACCTGCTTGAGCTTATAACACAAGTCGTCGACGGTCACGGTATTCGTTGAATAGTTAGAGGTGAATGTTCGCACATCCCCTCGGAACTCGTACACGCTCGACACAGGGTACTTGTTCGTCCACGTCGTCGACACATCCGCCGGCTTGAAGAACCTGTCCGTCAACGTCATCACCGGGTAACCCTTAGTGCCGCCGGGTACGCTGTACGACATGCGGTCCCACTGAGCGGAGAAGCTCTCCAGCGAACGGTCCGTCCTGTATTCGAAAGGCTCGGGTGCGATGCTCAAAGCAGCACCTTCTCAACGAACGTCGCAGTCACGGCTACCTCATAGCCGTCGATTGCCGCGCTGTACTCCTGTATCGAATACGGCTCCTTCTGCTGCAGCGCCCCGTAACCCATGCCGGGCAGGAACGGGCCGTAATTGTTCGGCACGTCGTTGATTGTCTTCACCAGAGTTTCGGGGTATGCTCGCACACAGATACTCGAAATCCGGGAGCTCGCCCACATCTGGACCTCGCCCCACGGATTGCTGACGTTGTTCGTCGGGATCCGTGTCGTGACGTAGCGGCCGTCGAACTCGCTGACCGCCGTCACGGCTGTGTCATTTATCTGGATCGTTCCGTCCCCGCGGCACCCCGCCCACAGGTTGTAGCCCTCTGGCCAGTGGATCTTCTGGCCGATCTGCCATATCCACGCCGGGTTCCACGACCACGCCGGTGCGCCGTTGTAGGTGCCCGGAGTGGCTACGTGTGGGATGTCGTCTGTGAAAACCGTGGCGTTCGGGATGTAGTGTGACATGAAGCCAGGCAGGAGGTTCGTCTTCATCGCCAGCGGGTCTACGTAGTAGAGCAGCTCGTTGGTGGACAGCAGGTACAGCAGAGCGGCGTGCTCCGCCACCGTGTTGGCCGCCCAGGTGAGCGTGAACTCCCTGTGCGTCAACGCAGACCTCTTGGCGAAACCGTCGCCCCGCAGCGTCGTGGCATTATAGTTGAAACCCACGCTGTTGCTCTGGAAGTTCGCTACGGGCGCGTCGATCCAGCGCATGTCGTTCAACGTGCCGAACCACACTTTGGGTCTCTTGGGCATTCCTATGCTCCTCTCCTCGATGCCATGGCGTTAGAGCCGTTGACCATCCCCACTATAGCATTGCCGTCTATCACCGTCGGTTTGTTGACCGCGCTCACCAGGATGTGTCGGTCCGTTCCGGACAGCTCGACCAGAATCGGACCCCCGCCGAACCCGCCGCCTGCACCACCGGATGACGCGGCCGAGGCACCCGAGGCAGCGGCGCGCCCGGAGTTGACGGCCTCCAGGAAGCCGTAGCCGACGGTCTGCGCGGCCTGCCTGTTGATGACGAACTCGCCGGGCGTCAACATGGCAGGCACCGTGTCCGTGGACTGCTTGCCTCCGCTGTACGACGATCCGCCGACCTTGCCGCCCGTGGAGAACCCCCAGGCCTGGTTGAAGCCGAACATGAACTGGCCCACCGACAGGCTTCGGAGATCTCGCACACGGTTGCACAGGTTAATGGCGTCGGTTGCAGCCTGGTTGAACGAGAACCCCGCCTGCTGTGCGCTGCTGATGATATTGCTGAACGCCCCGTAGCCGGCCTCGCGGATGCCGTTGATCGCGTAGGACATCCAACCGGCCTTGTTGCCGGCTACATCCATCGAATAGGCGGAGCCGTGGGCTTGGTTGCCCATGTTACCCAGCCCGTGTGCGGCTGTGTTGGCCGAGCCCGCGGCCTTCCACATCTCCGCGCCGATGTTGCCTGTGATCTGCCCGAGCTGCTGGAATGTCACGGCTGCTTGCTCGGCAGCCCCCCCGACACCCCCTCCGCCGAGGGCGCCCCCGAGGCCAGCGGCATCTCCGCCCGTGTTGTTCAGCGAATTGCCGAGCTTGTCTGCAGCATCGCGGTTGTCGTCCATCGAATGCTGCGACTTACGGTTCTTCGCCTCCAAATCGGAAAGGGCGCGCAGGGCCGGATCGGCGTTCACACCCACCGTGAAGTTCCTCGGAACGCCGTTGATCACCTTCGACAGGTCCGTGAACGTAGCCGCATACCTCTCGGTTTCCGCACGGGAGTAACCCATCGAGGTCATGTTGTTGATGAACTCCGCACGCAGGGCAGAGGCGTATGCGAGCACTTGCTGCTGGCTGGCGCCCGTGTTGGCGTATGCGAGCACCTGCTTCTGGTATGCCTCGACAAGGGACAGCACGTTACCACGCTGTTCCCTAGCGGCGTCCGAGAATCCCGCCAAGTCGCGCCGCGCCTTCTGCTGTGCGTCCGAGAGCTTCTGCATAGCCTCGTACAGCTTCTGGTAGTTTCCGGCCTGGTCGCCCTCGGCGTTCTTACGGTCTGTGCGGTTCTTCTGCTGGGCTGCGGCGTTCTTCTGCAACTCGGCGCGGATGTCGTCGGCTCGCAGCGTATCTCCATAGTCGACGGCCACCTTTAGTTGAAAAGTCAACTTGTTCCGGTCCGACTGGAGCTTCGACAGCTCAGCGTCCAGCTCGGCGATCTTGTTGCGCGTTTCCTCGATCGACTTGTTGGCGTCGCCGATCTCCTTGTTCGCCGATTGCGCATCCTTCGCCGCGTTTTCGAAGTACGACTTGATCGTCTTGAACGATTTCGCCGTCTCGTCCAGCGACTTAGGGAACTCCCACCGGAAGTTGAAGGCCGCGTTCGCCACGGAGGACAGCTCGCTGATGTAATCGGTGAAGGTCTTGATCTCCTTCGCCGCCTCCTTGATCTTCTTACCGGCCTTCTTCGCTCGGTCCCCGAGTTTCCTCGTCCTGTGCCTGGCCTTCTTGGCGTGCTTGGCGGCGTTCCTGGCGCCCCTCGCGAAGCCCTGGTCGAGAGCCTTACCCAGGTCTTTGATGGACGGCAGAGCGGCCGTGGAGGACTTCCCGAGGCCCTGCAGCGAGGCCGAGGCCTCTTTCGAGAAGTCCTTCCCTGTGGCAATGCTCGCGGCGATCATACCGATCGCCTGACCTGCCTTCTGTGCGAGGGCTGCGGCCTTCGTTATCTGGTTAGCCGATTGGGTCGCCTTGTTGGCTACGGCGTGAAGCCGCTGCTCGACCCTTTCCAACACCTGTACGGAACCGACGCCGTGACTGCGCAACAGTTGCATGATCTGCTGGATGTAGGCGTTCATCACACCGGCATCGCCGCCGGATGCCTCAGCCGCTTGTCGCACAACGGCATAGAGAGCCTTCAGGTTGGACCTGCCAGCTTCCGAGAACTCGTCGAAGTTCATGCCGTTCTTGTACAGGCTCTCGCCCAGGTTGGCCACGGCGTCTTCGAGGTTGACGAACGCTTCGTCTCCAGACAGTGCGGAGTCAACGACCTTCTTGAGCTCCTTGGCGGCCTTGTCGGCCTTCTCGCCCATGTTGTCCATCTCGTCCGCGGCGTCGGCGGTGTCGCCCTTCAGACCCTTCATGGTCTGCGCTGCCAGGTCGGACTCGTTGCGCACACCATCGAAAGTCTGGTGTGCGTTGTCGTCGATCTTCTTCAGCGTGTCGAGGATCTTCTCGCCGTCGAACCAGGAGATCTTGCCTGATGCCACCATCTCCTGGATCTTGTTCTTGAATGAGTCGATGTACTGGCTCGACTTCTGAGTGCTGCGCTCAATCTCATCGGCTAGGAAGCTAAAGCCGTTGTTGCGGTAGTACTCGACGAGCTTCTTCTGCGAGTCGGTCATCTCTGAATTGCCCTGGGTGACCAACTTAGAGTACTCCTGCACGGAGAAGCCCATCTGGCGAAGCGTCGACAGCTGCTCATCGCCGAACTGCTTGAAGCCCGTGTTTCCGGCGATCTGCTCGGCCATTTTCTTCAACGAGTTCTCGCCGATCGCGTAGGTCTGTTTCGTGATCTCGTCGGTCGACTGGCCGGTCTTCTGTGCGAGGAGATCCTGCGCTTGTGCGAGGGCCTTCGTCTGGGCGTTGGCGTCCGACGTGGAGAACAGCTGCGAGGATACGGATTCGCCGGCCTTGTTGGTGGCCTTCGCGAACACGTAGGCCGCGCTCCCGCCTTCCTCGAAGGCCTTCGTGTCCTGCATCACGGATTGCGCGAGGTCGGCCTGGGCCTGCTGGAGCGCCTTGGCCTCGGCCCTAGCGGCCTCGGATCTCTTCGTCCAGGACTCTGTGACCTTTGCAAGCCCCGTGAAGAACAAGGATATGCCGGCACCTGCGGCTAGGCCCTTGAGGGCGCCCATGAGCCCCGAGGTGGCCTTGGCGGCTGTGCCCATCGCACTGGAGGCCTGCCCCGCCCCGCCTGCAGCAGCCCCGGCGGCAGACTGCGAAGCGGCGGCCTGGCCAGCTGCCCGCTGTGCGCCTGCTGCGCCCCGAGCGGCGCCGGCGTTCTTGTAGAGGGCACCGGTCTGTTCGTTGACGGAGACCGTCGAGAGCTTGTAGAGTTTAACCGTCTCCGCGAGGGCCGACAAGAGCGAGCGGATAGACGTGATGGGGTGCTGCATCGCAATCCCCATCGACCTCTGCGCTGTCGTCAACGCGTAGGCGCCGCCGAGCACAAGGGCCTGCTTGGCGTAGTAGCCGGCCATGATCCCGCCGGCCGTCAGGAAGGCACCGGCCAGCTTGGCGACCCACTGCGCCGCGGGGTTCTGCACGAGGTTCGTCAGGACCGTGACGAGACCCGTAAGGGAGCCGAGCATGTCACCGATCCCCGAATTGGACGAACGGCCGATCTCGGCCTTCAGGTTCGCCCAAGAGTTCTTCAGCATCTCCAGCTTGCCAGCCGTGGTTGACGCGATCTGCTGGTACTGGTCGTTAAGCGTCTTCGAGTCGTTGTAGCCGGACTCAGCGTCCTTCATCGTCTGTTCGAGTGTCTTGTGCGCCTCGGCTAGACGGAGGATCGTCGGGACGTCGCGGGACGCCTTGATGCCCAGGTCTTTGAGCACGCCTATGGCGCCCTGGCCCTGGTTCTTGAGTCCAGCGATGAACTTCACGAAGATGTCGCTGAACTTAGACGTCCCCCACGCGGACTGGACTTCTTGTGCGGAGACCCCTGCCACGCGCGCGAACAGGTTGAGTTCGTCGCCGCCGCCCCGGATGGCCTTCTGCATCTGGGTGAACATGCGCGTGATGACGCCTCGGGAGAGTTCGGGCGCGACGCCGATCGACGCCAGAGCGCCAGACAGGCCGACCACTTGGTATTCGGTCATGCCAGCGAACTTGCCCATGGCAGAGATCTGCGTCGAGGTGTTGGCGATCTGGGATTCCGTCGCAGCCGAGTTGACGCCGACCTTCAAGATCGAGGACGCGATGTTGTCGAAGTTCTGGCCGGTCGTGCCCATGATCGTCTGGAAGCGCGCGATCGTCTCGCCGGACTTGTCGAGCGAAAGGTCGGTGGTGGCAGAGAGCTTCGCGACCGTCTCGGTGAAGTCGGTTATGGACTCTTTGGCGACGCCGAGCTGTCCGCCGAGGGCAGCGATGTTCGACAGGTCCTTGAAGTTCGTTGTCGTGACAGAGGCGGCCATCTGTTCGAGTTTGCCGCGCAGCTCGTCTGCGGACTTCCCGGCGATGTCGTTAGTCCGCTTCACCTGTGCGAAGGCCGACTCGTAATCCATCGACTCTTTGACGACGGTTGTGAACGCTCCGATCGTAGCCTTCGAGATGTTCTGCATAACGGCGGCGACATCGTAGAGGGCGTAGCGCATGTTGGATATGCGCGACTTCGCTTCTTCTGCGGCCCGGCCTGCCCTGTCGAAGCCCTCTCCGGCTTCCCTGCCGCCTCGGCCTGCTCCGTCCAGGCCTTTGCCGATGTCGGCGCCAACTACCTTGCCCTTGATATTGTCGAGGGCTTGTGCGATAGTGTTGATGGATTCCGCAGCCTCGTGGAGTTCGGACGTACCCTGTACGTTGAACTCGATAGTCTGCTTGATATCGGGCATCACTCACTCCTGTTGTAGTAGTCCATCCTCGTGGGCAGGTCTCGCTCCGCGTAGTCAGGCATGTACGGTGTCATCACAGTATCCTTGCCCCACTTCTGCTTGTCCTCATAGGGAGGCGGATCGGTGGCTCGGTGTGTGCTGACCCAATCATGCATCATCCTTGCTTTAGTAGCATAGCATGTTCTATCCTCTGCGCGCCATGCTATATCAGGATCGTTCGAATGACATAGCCAGATAGGGTTACCACACTTCTGACATGTCTCGTCCTTAACCGTCTTGTAAGCCAACACAAGCTTATAGTCCAGCTCCGTCCAATGCCCGAAAGGGTCGGGCTGGTTATAGATGACGGCGGTGGGCCTCATGTGCAGGTCCACCGCCGTCCTAACCATCGATAGAGCGCCGCTCCCCCCTTTTTCTTGGAGGGCGTCTATCAGAAATCCACCGTCACCGCGTTGTCGTAGTCGGCGGAAGCCCCCAGAAGGTTCATCGCCGCCACGAGCAGACCCAGATATTGTTCGCCGGGCAGAGCGTTCAGGATCTTACGGATCTCTTCGGAGTTGAACTTCCGCTCGTCCACATTCCCTTCGGCATCCTCGATCTTGTACAGCGTCTTCGACAGGAGGGCCAGATAAGCCTCCGACACACGCTTCGTCTTGTTCTTCGTCTTGTCCGCGCTCTCGATGCCGATCATCAGCTCTTCGCGCACATCGGCTGTCACCGACTGGAGATGGAACGTCAGCTTGGAGGCGTCCCGTCTCTTCACCGCTTCCTTGATCACGTCAGCGTCGGCCTGCTCTTTGATGAGCCTCTCGACGTCCTGCACCGCCTCGGCGTCAAGGTACACGACCTTCTCAGCCTTCGGCGCCTTGGATCGAGACAGCACCTCGAAAATGTCCATATTTGAAATCCTCTCTGTTAGGCGTTAGGGTAACGTCGTAAACAAGAATAGCACAGGGCGGAGAGGAGACGCCCTGTGCTATTCGGATCGGAGGTGTGCGCGTTACGCCACCGTCACCTTGACGGTCACATTCGCACAAGCAGGATGGCTGACGATGACATCAGCACTGCCCGTCTTCAGGCCTGTCACCACGCCGAGCGGGCTCACCGTAACAGTCGACGTGTCCTTCGACAGGTAGGAGCACACGGAACGCGCCTGGTGGCCGTGGATCTTCGGCAGGATTGGCCGGTGTTCGTTGAGGGACACCGTAAGATTTTCCGTGTCGGTGATCGCCGTCGTGCTGTCCTTGAAAATACCGTTCACCGCCAGTTGGCCCTGCTGCAGGAACGACACCGTGTACCTGGTCGGGTTGTCGCCCTCAAGCGTGTTCTTGTACGTCGACTCGATCATGAGGAACGCGCAGTACCACTGCCCGGCTGCGATCGGATCACGGCCCTTCAAGACACCGCGCACAACCAAAACCAGGTCGACGCGAGTCTTCTTGAACATATTCCACGCCTTGGCGTAGATAGAGTTCACGTCGTCGGGGTTCGTCGGGTAGTACATGGTGAGCGAGCCCTCGTACTGTGCGGCGCCACGGGACGAAGACCCGGCAGCGTCGAGCAGAGACAGGGACGACTGCTCCTTCGACGCCTTCGCAGCCGGGATAGTCGTATCGTCCCAGTTGATCGCATCACCGATAGCCACCGCGGAGTTCATCTCCTCTACGGTGATACAGTTGATGTCCTTCACAGACGCCTTGGGGAGAACCCAGACGTTAACGTGTTCGTTGGAGAGTACTTTCTTATCCATTATGCAGCCACCTTCTCGTTGAGGACGAACGCGCCGTTCTGCAGGAAGTTCGGCTCGTACTTGATGAAGCCATTCGACTCGTACCCGTCGACCGGGTAGTCAGTCTGGAAGCGGTAGATGCTGAATACATCCCCGACCTCGAACGGCTTGTTCGGACGCTTGCCGATGCGCTCCACGATGAACAGAGTGATATCGGGCTTCATCGTGATATCGCGGATCATGTTGAACACGCCCTGATCGTCCACGCTCTCATCTCGGAGTGCGGTGAACTTGCCCTCGTACTTGGCGAGGGTCGGGTTCTCCACCTCGGAGATGTCACAGATCGTCCGGGTCGTATCAGTGTCGGGGTCGGTTTCGCCGAGCGAATAGCCGTCTAGGATCGCACACGACACGTTGAACACCAGGTTACGCGGGTTGTCGGTAGCACTGAACTGTGCGTTGAGTTCCGCCGCCGTAGGATGCTGCCAGTCAGCGAATGCCTCAGGAGCGGCGAAGAGAATAGTCACGTTGCCGCGAAGCATACGAACTTCGTTAGCCACTGTGCTTCCCCCTTTTCTCGTTGTCGTTGTCAATGAAACAGTCGCTACAAGGCTCTTCCTCAGTCACCGGCACGAGCGTACCGAAAAACTGAGCGAAGTCATCCGGGTACGTTCCGATGTCCCCGGTGTTCATGTCTTTGTAGAGGCCCATATGCACCATCCTATCAAATACGGTTTTTGAGGTTCGTGATAAAGGAGCAATACAGCTCGTAGCCGCACTGCACCACTTTGTGGTTGGTTCCGGCGTAGTTCAAGCCCTGACCGCCGTGGACCGTGATCCCGCCGCTGTTGTCCGGCTCGAATCCGACCAGGCCCCACAGGATACGCTCCCCGATCTCGCGGGCATGCTGTGCGGTGAGTGCTCGCACATGGCACAGGAAGAACACTCGGTAGCCGTCGTTGAGCTGAGAGACGATGCTCGTCGCCTGGCTGATGTGCCCGGGCGTGCCGAACACGACGGCGATATACGGCATCTTCTGGCCTTCGTCGAAGTCCGGCAGCGCCACCTCCTCGACAACCCTCTGGGGCGGCACCCCGGAGAGCTCGCGGATCTTCGCCATAATGTCATCGATGTACTTGGCCATGCGTCGCTACCGCCCCCACTTCCAGATGCGGCGAGTCTCCGTGTAGACCTCCTTGCGGGTCTTCTCGTCGAGCTTCACCTGCTTCGCTACCTTGTCCAGGGCCTTCATGCCCCACACTCTATCATCGCCGTACTCCTGACCGAGGATGTAGTCGTGATCCCAACCGCCATCGAACTTATTGGACCCCTCTATCCAGCCATACTCGACCGTCACGTTGTCCGGAACGACGACGCTCACGCTGTCGTGCATGTGGCTCGTCCAGATACGACCGATCTTACCCGGCACCAGAGCAGACGGCGTCTTCTCGATCGTATCCTGCAAAGCCGGCGGGATCTCTTCGGAGATCTTGTCGATGACGTTCGCGAACAGATCGTACTCACGGAAGTCTTCGATGCGCTTGGCGTACTTCGTGAACTTGTTGGCGCCGATCTTCGTGCGGATCTTCATGTGCGCTACACCTCAGCTTTGTTCATCGGCGTGTTGCAAATGATCGTTCGCTCGAATGACTGCGAGGCGTCGATCACAGCCGACACCGTCATCAGGTAGCCGACCATGTGCGGTGTGTCCTGAGTCTTCACGACTTTGACGCGGGCCGCCATCGGTATGTTAAGCGACATCGTCGATCGTGGCAGCTGAACTCGCACACGGTTGGTAGTCTGCGGTGCGATCTGGTCGTTCGCTACCTCAGGTTGGCGTATCGGCTGTATACGCGCTTTCCCAGAATATACGACTGAGCCATAATCATAGCTGTCAGTCTTAGCGTCATATTTGATGTTTTTACCATCGTAGATCGTCACCTCGTCGACCATATAGCGTTCAACGCGTTTAGCCGCCATCGCCAGGCGACCCTCAGAGATACCTGCCAAGGAACTCCCTCGCTCTCTCGAACACGTCGTCGCCCCTCATCGGGACGAGAACGAGCCCCTCGCCGTTCTCCAGCGCATCCCCCTGTGCGTCATATTTATCAGCCAGAGCGAGCAGGGCCTCAATGTTCTTGTCCCCGCCAGACAGCGTGAAGTCGTCCGCTTTGACGTTCTCGACCCCGCCCTCCGACACGAGCTTCGCCGCGTAGGCGCGCAGAGCGGCAGCTGCAGCCTTGAACACATTCGTGTACAGTGCACACAGCCGTTCGAGCAACTTAGCGTCCAGGTCGATACCGGGTAGGAAGAGCTTCAGCTCGTCCACGGTTATCTTCGGCTTGTCGGGCATGACAGCTCCTTTCCACTGCAGGAAACCCCGCCCCTTGTGAGGGCGGGGTTTCCATCCTTGTCGGGTATCGTTATCAGGCGCCCGCACCGCTGGAGGCCAGAGTGCCCTCCGGAGCGATGAAAGCGGACTTGACGAGGTGGCGGATCTTCGTCCGGTACGCATCGTTATCGAACGAGCCGTCGAGCTCAGAGCTGTTCGTAGTCCTCTCGACGAAGATCTTCGGAGCGGTCTCGCCCTCAAGGAACACGTTCACGATGTTCTTACGGGGCATCGAGTTCTTCGGGGGCAGAAGGAACCAGCACTTGTCGGCGTAGTCCCCGGCGATGAGCGCAAGCTCGGGCACCTCGAAAACATTCGCGACCTTACCGGACACCGTGTTGCCCATCACCTGGGTCTCGGTTCCGTTCTGGCGGCGGATCTCGACGACCTTCATGATCTGCTCGGCGCGGCTCGCCAGGGCCGGGGGAACGATCAGGTTGAACTTCGTCGGCATGATGATTCGGCGGCCGTTGTACTTGGTGGTTGCCAGCTGTGCGAAAGCCTTCTCAAGCGCCTCGATGCTCAGCTCGGGGTTGCCGGCCAGGACGTTCTTGTTGGCGGCCTTAAAGTTCGTCGTGTTCAGGCCGGTAGGCTGAACCAGCTGCAGGGCCGCCTCGATGGACTCCTGGTTGGCTGCGCGGCGGCCGAGCTCCTTCGTGATCCGGGGGATCAGACCCCAGTCGGCGCCGTAGCGCTTCAGCGTCTCCCAAGAGAGCGGAATCTGGACACCGGCCTTCGCCAGCTTCAGCTTGAACTGCTCTGCCTTCAGACCGAGGATCGGGTACTCGCCGAGCTCGCCGACAGCGGGTAGCCCCTGTGCGACATAGCCCTTACCGTCCTTGCGCACGGGGATATTGTCGTCCGTGAAGTCGAAGCTGAAGTAGGGAACAGTCTCGAAATCGGGGGTTTCGAGGGTGTCGGCCCACTCGCGCCAGTTCGACGGGACCTGCTGGTACTCGCCCTGCATGATCTTGTTCATGGTCGGACCGAGATTGACCGGAAGGTCCGAGGTCGAGATGGCCTCGCTCAGGTCCTTACGGGCCGAGTTGCGCACACGAATATCGTCGGCGTGAAGTGCCTTGTGCAGAAGGATACCAGCCTTGTAGGCTTCCCTCGCGTTGATTGCCATGTAGATATCCTCCTTAGAGCCAAGCCTGGGTGAGCTTGACGGCGTACTTGGTAGATGCGCTCGACAGCGGGTTGAGCACGAAGCCCACCACGATCTTGCCCTTCGGGTCGGCCGCGATCTCAGGCTTGGCGGCCTTGCCGGACTCGGTGGCGCCGTCGATCGTCACGATATCCCCGACCTTGACGGATCCGTCCAGTCCGAGGTGTGCGATGCCTTCGAATGCGAGCGTCGAATAGAAGTTGTTGTCTTCTTTGGGCGTAGCAGAGGTGAGGGCCACAGCCCCGACCTTGCCGACGGCGACGACATCGCCAGACTTGACGGCGGCGTCGACCTGGACCTCGTAGGTGTCCCCGCCCTTGACGTGATTCTGTGCCATGTGCGTATCCTCCTTACCAGGTCAGCTTGGCGAATTCGGCTTCGAAATCGTCGGCGCCCTTACCGGAAGGCACATGCTCGGGGGCGAAGCCTCCCGACAGGCTCTCTCGGATAGACTCGACGAGCTTGGTCTCGCGGTCCAAGATCGACTTCGCGTCATAGCCGCGAGCGATGGCCTCGGCGACCCGCACACGGGAAACCTCGGGGAGATCGGAGTCGGTGAGAGCAAGGATGGCCTCCTTAGCCTTCTTGGCCTTATCCTCCTCTTCCTCCTTGGCCTTCTTGACGTCCTCTTCGTCCTCTTCGTCCTTCTTCTTGGCCTTATCGGCGAGGGCTTCGACGAGAGCGGAGAGCTTGGTGTCCAGGGCCTCAAGGGCCTCCTTGAACTCAGTGTCCATTCTCTTCCTTTCGGAATTGTGTTTGTTGCTACCGTCCATAATAGCATTTCCGTTTTTGAACGACTCCAGCGCCTCGACGAGACGCCCGCCGGCACCGGGAACTGTGACGAAATCCACGGAATTAACGGGGGATGGTATGAACGACTCTATCACAGGCGGCGAAGGCTCCCCTGCCGTCACGATATCGTCGTCCTGTGCGAGGGTTGCACCGCAGTGAATCGACACGCCGATGATGTCAGCCACCTGCTCGATGAACGGTGCCCACTGTTCAACCACCTCGACCGTGGCGTACATCCCCGGCTCGGGGTCGTCCCGCCAGTGTGGGGTCTCGGCGATCACAGCAGCCAGCTTCGTCAACGTGCCCTCAGGGCGCTCATCCGACTCCGCCTCGGTCGCATGGTCGATGTACATGTGCGTGCCGACGGGGAACGCCTCAGCGAAACTGCCCTGCAGCGCCTCCTTCGTATACACACCAGTAGAGCCCTGACCCTCTGTTATGAGCCGCACAAGCCACTTGCGCGTCCCATTAATGGGCTTGAGGACGCTAGTGTTCGTGCTCTCACTGATCTTCATCTTCGGTGTCTCCTTGGTTGAAACCGCCGGGGACCGCACCCTGGTTGCCTTGACGCGCCACAGGGTCGCGCACAGCATCACCGTCGTCCCCACCGGATACACTACCACTCTTCAGAAAATCATTCGGCTCCGGGAGCTCATCCCCGTGGATATCGGGCACAGCCAGCAGGCTCAGCACAGCCTGGCGGTACTCGTCCTGATGGATCGCGCCCGTCGACATAGAGGTAGCAAGCGACTGCAACGCCCTGTAGGTCGGGTCCTGTTCTATCGACGGGAACTTGATGTCAACGTCCTTCACCGACGGATCCACGTCCATCATCACCTGTTTGAAGAAGTCCCGCCACTTGCGCTGCTCCAGCTTGAAGCCGTTGATCGTCGGCCTATCCAGCGTCGTCGCAGCCCCATACGAGCCGCCCGTCGCGCCAGGAGACGACAGCAGAGCGATAACCGGGATCCCGAACGATGCAGCCACAAGCGCCGCCAACGGCTGGCCGTTCCCGTAGTTCACCTGTGCGCTGGGGACGCCCACACCCGCTAGAGACTGGTTCGGGCCAAGGCTCGCCGTGGCGCCCACCACGTCGCCACGGTTCGAAATCTCCACCGCAGACTGCCTCTTGCCCTGGTTGTTGCTGTTGACGATCGCCCACGCAATCTTCGACAGCGCCTTAGACAGCCGGGCGCTATCCCGCAGATAACCCGAGTAGGCGACGCTCCACAGCGCTGCAGCCAGAGAATCAGGTGCGCCAAACGCGTGCCCAGCATGCCGACCGGACGACAGGATGTACACGACATAGCTGCCATTCACCTCGTAGGCCGTGTTCGGCGGCTTCCGGAGCCGCTGCACGCTCCGCCTGTATTCGGCCGTCGGAAACCACTGGCTGACAGTGCTCTGCCCATCCGGTGTCCATGTGCGACGCACATACTTCACAATCGACGAGTCGAACGAATCCCGAACGATCTCCTCGATCTCCTCCACAGGGACCAGCGTCAGCTTATCTGTGTGCACTTCGCGGAACAGGAATACGTTCCCCGCACAGAACCTCTCCAAGTTGAGGCTCTCCATAGCCGATGCTGAGAACAGCGTCCTCTGCGCCGACTCCGACTTGATGAACTTGTCCAGCTTCGCAGACGTGTCGCTGAACACCAAGTCGTCGCCGAAAATGTAGCTGGTCCTCAGCTGTGCGCCGCGCTTGTGCAGCGGGTGGTCGCGTGCCATGTCCCGAAGGCCGCGCACAACCTCATGAATAAAAGCCAGCGTCAGGCCCTTGTCGTCGGCGTAGCTGACCCAGTTGGCTCCCTCGTCCAGGAGGTAGGACCTCTGCGCTTCGTTGATGAACGCGATACCCTCGTCGCTAAACGAGTATGCGTTGGAATCCAAAAGTCTCCCCCATTTCGTGTAGGTAATCGTCTTCGTCGCCGTCCATCATGTCCCCCGCGTCGGAGAACACGGTCTCCTGTTGGATGGCGTCGCGGATGTTTTGGTCTGTTATCGCAGCGTACACCGCTGCATCTGCCAAGTCGGGCGACTTGCCGACGTCCTTCTTCAGCTTGTCCTTAGAGTCCAGGACTAGCCCGCCGGACATCGTATTATACGAGTAGCCGACAGACAGCAGCTCGTCGTGCAGGTCGATGTCCAACGGGTCAAGGTCCAGCTCTCCTGTGCGGCACCTGTACCGGAACGAGTCCCACATGTAGGAGCGGTAGTTGTGCCAACGGCCTCTATCGGGGCTAGACATAGACCCGCGCACAGCCAGAATGTCGTATGTGCGGGTCGCATACGAGTTGAGGATGTCGAACATTCCGCCTCCGATCCCGTCGCAGTCGATCGCCACGGCGTGTGCGCCTTCCCGGAGAGCTAGGTCATGCACCCGCTGTGCGCTGTGCACCAGGTCCGTCTTCGCCCAGGAATCCACGAAGCGTACAACCCCGTTCACGCACAGGTATACGACCGAGCGGTCCGCGCCGAACCGCGCCACGTCCACACCCAGCACGGGCCGGCCGAGCCGCTCCCTCTCCGTCAAGCACGCTGTCTCAACATCGCCCGGCAGTATTAGCGAATCCTCGATATCGAACGCGAACTCGCCCAGGACACGCGCCTTGAACCTGGCACTGTCCTCGCCGTACTCCAGCTTCTTCTGCTCCACATAGGACGGCCCGGTAAGCTTCTGCAGCACCTTCGGCGGCATAGGCTCGCCTGTGAAGTTCGGACTTTCCAGGACCGAGATGGACATGCGCTTCCAGTTCTCCATCTCCTCCTTGAAGATCTTCCCCAGGTAGCTCATCGGGTCCGTCGGGTTCGCGATCAGCACACGCCGAGACGCCTCGTTCGTCGTGATGTTAGCCAGGGCGTCGATCAGCTCGCCCGACAGTCCGCAGGCCTCATCGCCGATCGCCAACACGTCGCCGTGGATGCCCTGGAACGAGTTCCCGCCCAGGTTGTCCGGCGGCTTCCTTCCGCGCCCCAGCGGGAGCTTCGTCACGTCGTCCTTCCACTGCACGTCCATCGTGATGCGCCCAGGGAGTTTGTGGTCGACGAGTCCCTCCTCGAAGCGTCTCTCCACGATGTCCTTCAGCTGCATCACTTCGCGCCACAGCACGTCCTGCACCTGCGCCATCGACGGAGCCGTGGATATCACATAGCAATGGGGGTAGCGGGTGTCCACCCACCAGCATATGAGAACAGCCATAAGCCGGGACTTCCCCACTCCGTGGCCGGCCTTCACGGCCGTTGAGTTGTTATCCACCACGGCCCGGGCGATCTCCCGCTGTTTGCTCCACAGCGTGCCCTCGTCCGCGCCCAGCATGTACTGGGCCCAGCCCACCGGGTCGGACTTGAAGCTGTCCTGCCTCCTGTGCGCCTTAACGGTGGCGATAGCGCTGTCAATCGCACTAGCTTTGATCAGCATGAGCCTCCTTTAGCGCCTGATAGAAGACCTCGTCCATCGCCTCCGGGTCGAGTAATTGGTTATTGGCGTAGGCGTTGGATATATGAACTCGCACACGCTCCCAGGCGTCCTCCACCAGGTCGAGGATCAGTCGGGTCTGCTGTTTCGTCACCCGAGCCTCTTCCTCGTCATTGTATTCCTTCACCTTGTCCAAGCGGTCGCCGAGCTGCTTGAGCACGCTGTTGACAGCCTCGATGTGCCGGGCGGCTATCTCGTCCGACTCGAAGCACTTCTCCAGGAAGTTGAAGGCCCGGGTCTTCAAGTCGTACATGTCGGCGATCAGCATCTGTTGGCGTTCGAGGTTCGTCCACACGTCGTTGCGCTTCAGCAGGGAGCGCACACGGGCGAGGCACGTCTCCGCCGGCAGGCCGAGCTCTTCGGACATCTCGGAGGGGCTGGCCCCCGCCTGTGCGAGAGTGAGCAGCCGCCGGTCGTCCATAGCCATTTCACCGGTCGACTTCTGGATAGTGAAGCGATCCCGGTCGTTCTTCACCAGCTCTTTGGCCGCAGTCTTGGTTTGAGCCGGCTTCTTTTTCGTCGTTTTCTTAGGCGCTGCCATCACAGCCCCCTGTACCGGATCACTACCGGCGCCTCAAGCGGATCACACACCTTCACGGTAGGCCGCTCAGCCATGGTGTGTATGGTTACGCAGAACGTTCCGCCCTCTGTACACAGCGACGTGACCTTCGTCTCTGCTGCGTTGGCGAACACCGTCAGGTACACGGCCTTCACGCCCTTAGCCAGCGCAACGTCCAGGTCGAGGTTGGGCAACGTGCCGCTAAGCGTCGCAATTGACCCGTTAGCCGTTGCTAAGCGGCTCGATTGAACATCGATTCTCATGAAACTCCCTCTCTAGTCAGGCTTAAGAGGAATACTATCACGGTGTTGTGCGCGCACAGCAGACCCCGCCGGGGCATAGCGCTCATCCGGCGGGGTCCTGAGAGAAAGGAGCTTACCTGAACACCTTAACATACTTCTGCAGCCTACGTCTAGGCCCCGCCATATGGTCGTACAGTAGCACCCAGCGGTCGTCTAATATGGGGGCCCACGTCACCTCGTCCCGTGCGGTGATCGGCTGGATCTCGTCGTCTACGTCCAACACTGACACGTAAGCGTCCAGCCTGAACGGCAGCCTGTCCAGGTCATGAGCTGTAATGAACGCCTGGAACGTCTCGTGTCCGCCGATCACCCACGCTTCATCCCGACCCTCTGCGAGGGTCTGCTCTATAGCCGCGTACGGGCTTGCCACGGCCTTAATCGATTTGGTCGACTTCATCGTCCGACCCAACACGATGTTCGTCCTGTTCGGAAGTTTCTTGTTGCGTTGAGGCAGGGATTCCCGGGTCTTCCGGCCCATCACCACCGTTTTTCCGGTCGTCATATCCTTGAAATGCTGCAGGTCCCCTCGGTCGTGCCACGGTAGTTTTCCGTTGACCCCTATGATCCCAGACGTTGACTGCGCCCAGATGAAATGCACGTGAAACATTGTGTCTCTCCTCCCGTGTGCGGCGTATTGGCTGATACGAGGACTCTAGCAGGGCAGGGCGGGTGCGCGCAAACTTGACTAGTGCTCCGGGAGCGGGTACAGTCGGGTTACAGCACTGCCCGACTAGAGAAAGGACTTCGCATGCTTCTTTACTTCATCGCCGTTCCCGTCGCATTCCTCGTCGCACAGGGGTTTTGGACCCTCATCGCCTACATCGTCACGTGGTGCGGCTTCCCCAAGGCCGGCGCCGTCGTCTTCTGGGTCTCCCTCGCATTCACATCCCTCGGGGCCATCTCCGCCCTCGCCGCCTTCGCATGGACCCAGCACCAGCTCAACCTTATCGCGGCTTGACAGCTGTCTATTCAGCGTGTACACTGGTTGCGCACAGTGACTCAACAGAGAGGAGAAAACATGTTTTCATGGAATCTGATCGGCCGGATGTTCGCCGGGTGGTTCGGAACCTGTCGTCTGTGGGGTAGGACCTGGATCTGCTAGTCACCCCGACCCGACGTGTAAACTAAAGACATAAAGACCCCCGACGTTTCCCGGAATGGGACGCGACGGGGGTCCTTCTTATGCTGTGCGTTACTTATTCGGCGTTGTCGCCAGGAATGGAACCACCTTGTGGAGGAAGCGGTCCACGGGCTTAGTATTGAGCAGCCACTGCGCGCACACGGTCACCAGGCCCCACACGGTCGCCGTGATCGTATCCGCCAGGTCGGCGGGCAGCGTCAGTCCGACCTTCGCGGCGAATGCCGCTAGCACACCAACCAAGGACACCACGAACGTCCGGATGACCGACCGCGCCTTGTGCTGTATCTGAGTCGGCACGAGCTCGTCGAAGTGGTAGGCGTTCTTCCGGTTAGGGTCCGCCAGGCCGCCGTCCCCCTGGGGCAGGCCGCCCGTCTCCACGGTGTGAGCAGCTGCGGCGAAGGCCGCGGCCTTCTGCTCGTCCGTCAGCGTCGGGGTGTCCAAGTGCTTAGGCCCCGTAGTGGTAGGTGCGGGTGTAGGTGTGTCGGTCACTTGTCCCCCTTCTTCTGTGCGAGCGTGTTCTGAATGTCGTTCAGCTTGTTGATCGTCTCCTCAAGCGCAGCGTGGCTCGCAGCCGGGTAACCGAAGCCGTAGCCCGGCACAGTCAAGTCCGTCGCGATCCTATTCACCGTCGCCGTCATAGACTCCACGGCCTGCGTCAGGTTGGCCGCCACCTCCTTCAGCTCCGCGATGGAGTTCTGGGTCGCCTGGGGGTAGCCGAAGCCCTGGCTCGGCACCTTGATGTTCTCATACAGCCAGCTGAGCATGTTGTGCTCGTCAGGTGTCAACTCGTCTCCTTTACTGGTGTTGCCTTGATTGTCATTGTCCTGTGTATCGCCGATGTAGCGTTTGACGATAATGATCGTCGCCGAGCCCGTCAGGGACCGGTCCGACAGCGAGTGCAGCCTCGGGCCCCTGCCCGGGCCCCCGTGCCCCCACGTGTACATGCCCCCGGCATAGAGCTCGACGTGGCTGATCCTCCCCGCGAAGGCGCCTGAATGCCAGCCCATGCATATAATGTCGGCCGGTTTTAGGTCACTGAGGGGTAGATCTCGCCAACTCGTCGCTGACGCCACCGTGTACGCGTCCGGGTCCGACGCTATATTGAAACTCCGCTCACCTATTTCGATGCCCGCACACTGCCTGTAGGCCTGCGCTATCGTGCTGGAGCAGTCCCCCCAGCCGTAGCGCTCCGGGTCTTTGCGGCGGTAGTCGTTCGTGTAGCCGAAGTCACCGTCGTGCTTCGCCATCCACGCCACTATGGCGTTGCGCTGCACGTCAGCCTGCGTCATCCGTCTCCTTCCTTTTCGCTAGAAGTGCCTTCACCTCAGTATACGGCACGAAACAAGCTCGATCCGGCCGCGGGCTGTGCGCCGGAATTTTACGGTTGCGTGCGAAATCGTAACCTTCCCCAGGCTGCAATCGCACAGGGGTCGTCGTATAGTCGTTTGACAAACGGAACTCCACCCAACTGTCTTCCATGTGGCGCACAGCATAAGGGTGGCCGCGCAGTAACGGATCGTCGTTCCCCAGTACCGTGCGCCAGGCCGCGTCGATCAAAGACTTCAGCGCCCCCAGCTGTACGCTGAAGTCCTCAATCTCATCGGAGAACTCACCCCGCGATATGGCGGCCCCGTCATGCGACGGGATAGGGGGGTTGAACCCGCACAGCGACCGGCATGCCGGGTAGTAGTGCGGCTCATATACGGAGGGATCCCGGTTGTCATAGGGGTGTGCGCCCGCTTCATGGGCTAAGTAGCCATCATAGGCGCCGTACGTCAAGCCGTCTAAGTATTTCGGGTCGTAGTCCCTGTTGGGTGTAGAGCTCTCTTCCATGGCTAGAACCATACCACGCTTTGAGGCGGGTAGCCCGCCACGTGGAGGGAGAGGGGGTCATAGTCGGCCGGTTTGGTTTGAAGAAGGGGGCGCTTCGGGACGGCGTGCCACATGTGAGAGAAGCGCACACAGGCATCCTCCGCGTAGAACGCCGGAATGTGCGGGGGTAGAGGACGTTCGGTGTCGATTATGGTAGTCAAAAGCTGGCTCTCCACGAAAAGGTGGAAAATGTTGCGTTGTGGTGTCAGTCGAGCTTTGTTGCCGTTCTCGGAGTTGCGGTTAGCCGGGATAATGTCGTTTTCCAGCTGCTCGGGGGTAGTCCCCAGCGGGTACTCATGGCAGGCTTTGATGAGAACCGAATAGGGGTTGACAGCGTTGTCCGGCGTGCTGTGTTCTGTTGTGTTGTGCGGGGGGAACTTCCTCGGGTCTTTTGCGTCGTTCGACTTCAGGAAGCGCTGACCGCCCTTGTATGAAGGGTCCTGTTTGGAGACCTCCCAGCCGTTGGGCTTGAGGGTTAAGGCGTAGAAGCGGAAGTTCGAGTTGGAGGTCGGGCTCGGGTCGTAGGGGTGCGTCGGGTCCGGGCTGAAGCACCACAGCAGCCAACCCACTTCCCACGGGTTCGGCTCGCTGGTGGGGTTGTCTTTGGTCGGCGGGGTGTTGTCCTTGTTGCGCAGTTGAGCTGTGGTGACGATGTTCGCCGACAGGCTGTACACCACCTGCAGTCTGTCGTGCTCAGTGGGGTCCGGGTTCGTGGAGGGTACCGGTACCCTTTCTAGCTTGAGCAGAGGGGTGAGTGCCGGGATAGGCGCCGCCAGGGAGGCCGCGGTGGCACCTAGCGGCTGGTCCGGATTAGGGGGTGGCGGAGGCGGAGGCGTCAGGAAGAGGGTTGAGTCGTAGGGCGGCGTCGGGTTAGGCGTTATCGTCGCCTCGTTGTATATCTTCCGTATGCGCACAAGGGGCTTCTGTGGTGCTGGCATGCCTCGATTTTAGCTCGTCGTCGTGTCTGCGCACAGCACACTGGATCTCATCCAGCTGACGGGTGTGCGCATGGACCAGGTCCGTCAGGGTTTGGGTGTTGGACTCTATTCGGTCTACGGCATCCCTTAGAGAGCTCCCATGGTTGTTTTCCATGTCTTGTTTTACACTAAGGACCTTTCTATTGGTCTTCAATGACGTATAGAGGGTCGCTATAGCGGTTATAAGGGCACCTAAGCCCACGGCTGGCGCCCCGAGAAGGTGGTCGGCGATTAGTACTATGTCATGCACAGGTCATATTATAGCGATCATACTGCAGTATGATTTCCAGTAACGAAAAATTCGATTCAATGTATGCGGTTGGGTCCCCCCATGAAAGTCGACCCACCCCTCCAAAAATTCCAACTTTTCCCACCAAAAACACAAGTAGCCCCTAGGACGTTAGTCCTAGGGGCTACTTTTCTCACCACTCCAACTTGTATTACCTACCCTACCGTAGGGTAACTTATCGCTTCGGCGACGACGCAGACGAACCACGCCGCGTACATGAGTCCAACTATTCCAACCCAGATCTTAGTGATACTGATTCTCAATAGCACCTCCCTCTCCGGGCCGCCGCCGAAGGCGGCGGCCCCAGTCCGTTTCACGTGAAACGTCAGTCGAGCCCGACTTCGCTGAGCGCGTCCCCGAGCATCTCCACGATGACGGCGTCTTCATCGTCGCCTTCCTCGAAGGCCGGCCTCAGTCGAGCCTCCACGGCGCCGCCTTCGCTCCGGACCACCACGGTGCCGTGCTCGACGTCGAAGGCCCGCACCCTCGAAGGCCTGCCCCATTGCCTCCTGGCATCCGCTCGGGCGACTTCGTACAGGCCCAGTACCCGGGCCAGGGCCTCCGCCGAAGTCAGCCTCAGAGCTCGGGTGCAGGCCTCCGTCACGCAGGCGCCCGTATCTTCGTAGACGCTCCCGAGCCGCTCCAGCACCGTCGTCGCCATCAGCTCCCAGACCGTCTTGGCGTCGACGGGATCGTCAGGGTCCTGCCCCGCGCAGTCGTGCAGCCAAAGCTCCACCCGCTCTTCGTCGGAGAGCCGGTCCCAGAGCCTGCCGACGGCGTCGGCCTGGATCTCGCTCCACTCGGAGGCGATTTCGAAGGCGGCCTCCGGATCCTCGCAGTAGTCCGCCTCGAAAGGCAGCTCTCGGCCTTCGTCCAGGCTCCATCCCGCGTCTACGAGGGCGTCGGAGGCGGCGTCCAGGAGGTCGGCGTCGGAGACGGCGGTGAGGTAACGGTTGATCATCAGGGTTTCCTTTCTCTCTGTTGTCCTGATATCTCTAGTCTAGTCGGCCCGGAGGCCGCTGTCAAGCGGCCTCCGGTGTGATATGGCTAACACCAGTCGAAGAAGCACTGCAGCGGCGTCGGAAGGTGCTCCACGAGCTCCTCGCAGGTAGACATGAGCCCGTAGAAGGCGTCCCAGACGGCGGCGGCGAAGTCGAGCCAGGTCATCTCAGGCCTCCCATCCGCGGTTCTGACGGCGGCTCCGGCGTCGAGCGCGCTGGCGCTCGCGGTCTGCCCTCAGGCTAGCGACGAAGTCTGGGACGTCGATTTCGGGGATGAAGGTGGTGGTATGCATCGGGTTTCCTTTCTCTCGTTCCGATGGTTCTAGTCTAGCGGGCGTCGGCGGGAGTGTCAAGCCCGATGTTCGTGATGTGCGTCACTGTGAGGCCGAGTAAGGTCGGCTCGGGCCGGACTCCGGCGTAGGCGTCCCAGCTCGGGGCCCAGCCTTCGCCGGCGCCCCAGCCGGCCAGGAGGCCGGCTGCGACGGAGACGGCGGCCCAGAAGCGCCTCACCAGGCCCACCCGCCTACGTCGTCACGCACACGGAGCTCGGTGGTGAGGGTTCGGCTGCAGGTCACCCGGCGGACGTCGAAGCCAGCGTCCGTGAGCTCGTCGTCCAGGTCCTCCAGGAGCCGCTGGCCGCCTTCGAAGGTGCGCACACCGGGGGTGATCCTGACGTCGCCCTCAAACGGGGCGTCGACGAGGCTGACGTAGAGGCTGTAGCCTTGCTCGGAGACGGGGATCGTGGCTTCCAGGTGCCGGACGACGGCGTTGGCTGTTTTCCAGGTGTTCATCGGAGTGCCTTTCTCTCTTCGTTCCGATGTCTTCATTCTAGCGGGCCCCCGGAGGGGCTGTCAAGCCCCTCCGGGGTGGGCTGTGTCACACTTCCACGCCCCAGTCGGCGACGGCGCTGCGGAGGGTCGGCCAGGCTTCGGTCTCGCCGCACTCGCGGACGCGGACTGCGCCGTCGACGTAGACGGTCAGGGTGCCGTCGGGGGTATCGGCCTGGACTGCGCCGTCGGGCAGGACGAAGGCCAGGCCCCCGAGCTTCTCGGTGAGCGACTTCGCCAGGGCTTGGCTGTAGGGGTACTTCGTGTTCATCGGAGTTCCTTTCTCTCTTCGTTCCGATGGCTCTAGTCTCGCACAGTTGGCGGCGCCGTGTCAAGCCGCTGCAGCGTGATGTGCGTCACATTTTCATGGCTGTTCGAGCGCCCCTGGAAAATGTATTTTTCATGGTTGCTCGAGAGCCTCGAGAGCCCCTCCGAGTGTGATGTACCCCACATTGTGATGTTTCTCACATGGTTGCTCGAGAGCCCCTCCGAGTGTGAGATTGCTCACATGGTTCCTCGAGCTGGGACCTTAGTCCCGATTTCACGAAAGTGAGACCAAGCTCACATTTTGAGTTCCGGGATTTTCGCAACACCGGCGTTGCGTAATTGCTCGGGGCGGCTCCGGGGCCACCCCCGCACACCCCCGGCCTTCGGGGGCACCCCCTCAGGCTTCGAAATCGCCGCTCTGAGGGCCTCTGGGGCCCCGCCGGTAGGGTGGCCTAGGCGGGGGCGTCTGCGGCGCTCTGAGGGGCCTTCTCGGGCCTCTGAGGGGCGTCTGCGGGCATGGGAAGGCCCCCGCCGGAGCGGGGGCCTTCGGGTCAGCCTTCGAAGTCTTCCAGGACGTCCGCCAGGTCTGCGGCGTAGTAGCCGCCGAGCTCTTCGAAGAAGTCGATTTCGATGTCCATTGGGGCTTCCTTTCTCTCTTTCCCCTTTGTTGTACCTCCATTCTATCAACCGCCACCCCCCGTGTCAAGCCCCAGCTGTGTGTCCTTCGCCACATTTCTGAGCGTCATACGGCACCGTAGGTTACCCACCCGTAGGAAGCGAGGGGGCCGTCCCTCCGCTTACGTCGGCGTAAGCTACCCGGCAGTAACCTACCACCGGGTAACTTACTCGCCAGTAACCTTCGTCAGCGTAACCTACCACGGGGTAACTTACACCTACGTAGCAGTAACTTACGGTTACGTAGGTAAAGGTTGTCATTAAACGTTACAAAGAGGCCCCTTTTCGCATTTCGGGGGCAGGTTTCGGCTACAAAGAGGACCATTTTTGAATTTCGGGGCTCAAAGATAAAGGAAATTAGAACGGCGGTCGGCGGAACGGACAGTCCCGAAGCGCACACCGCACAGCACCAGGCGGTCGAGCGGCACCCCCTCAGACGCACGAGGATCGATTCTGAGGCGATTTCAGCCCCCGACCCAAGCGACCCTACCGGGGCGACCCTGAAAACGCCTCAGAGGGCAACCTCGTGATCCTGAGGCGCAACTGGGCCCGCGAGGAGGCGCACACCCCAGGCGCACAGCCCCCCGCAGCGGAGGCGTGTGAAGGATGTGACAAAACTGAACAGACGCAGAACACGTTGTTCTCAAACGACAGCAAACGGCAAGAAGTGCGGATTCGGCGAGGTGGGATCCGCTTCTACATAAGGCATACATACCTAAATAATAGTAGGGTTATAAGTTCAAAGGTATAGAATTAAGGAAATTATCTTAATAGTATAGATATACAGATATAATGTGTTAGTAAGTTGTGTGGGGGTGGTGTGTTAGGACTATTTTTCTTAGTGAGAACGATTCTCAATACGAAGATGTACCGAAATTCTGACAGTCACTGTCAATTGAGAGTCACTGTCAGAATTTTCGCCCTAGCCTAACCCCGACACAGACTTCTCCGCGGAAACTCGCCGATCTATGTGGTGTGCGACGTGTCAGGTGCGCGCGGGCGCGTGATTATAACACAACTCCTCACAACACCACTGTGACCAAATTCACATTCGACGATTTGACTTGAAATAGATCCGGGTCTAGGGTAGAAATCGAGTTGAAATCGATCGCGCAATGCGAGTCGAAATCGATCGAAAATACATTTTCGAGTGAGAGGAGAAATCGAAATGAAACGGGTCAGCGTGGCGATCGAGGTCGCCGACGAAAACCTGTGTGCGCAAAACCTCCGCATGCAAGCCGAAATGGAATACGGGGTGAGAATCGTTCTCAATCCGAACTGTGCCGACAGGCTGGTGTTGGTCGTCCCCGACACGTCAGCCGAAAACGCAACAATGAAGAAAGCACTCGAACGCTTCGGCGTAGCCATGGCCACGCCCGCCTCCCTGTGCGATGTGCTGTGCGACCCGGTTTCCGACCCCACTGCCTCCCCCCGGAAGCGCCTGAGGCTCATGTTCCGCGAGTTCAAATCGAACCCGCTGTCCCGCGTCGACCTGCGCGGAAAGGACCCCGCGGACCCCGACAAAAGAGCCCGCAAAGAACGCGCCAAACGCTTCAAGGAGGCTTTCTACGATTCTTTATCTGAATTCATAGCGGCCAACCCCGGGCTGAGCTACAAGGACTACTGGGACGCGGATCACCGGCCCTATGAGAAGCAGTGGCCTGAATATCGGGCAGCTGTCAAGAGAGCGAAGGAGATGAAGCGATGATGCACTATGCGATGCCCGCACGCTCGCAGGGCGAACTGTATGCACAGCGCGCAACGGCCCGCCTCGCCGAAAAAGACGTTCACAGGTGGGTGTTCGCACACAGCCTGGCCCCCAAGGTCGAATGCGCTGTGCGAAAATGGCTCCTTCAACGGCTGAACGTCGTCTACTGTGAACTGCAGTTGATGTACACGCCGCATGTGCGTTCGACTAGCCTAGCCAGGACGCACATCGTGCTGAACAACACCCCTTTCTTCACGTCGTCCATGGCCCGCAATGACGAAGCCGTCGAAGTCAACGCCCGCGGCTTGAACGCACGGGACGCCGTGAAGGCCCTGATAAAAGCGACGGGGTTGAACCCGCACATGTCGGTGTGCGGGTGGCCGTTCTGCCTCAGCGACCTGGACGACGCAAATGCGGAAGGGGGTGCGGCGTAACGTGACGCTCGTGGCTTTTTTCGACGTCGCTTTCCTGGCGACGCTTCCGGGCCGCACGATAGAACCCGCCGCGATGGACCGCCACGGGACTGTGCGCTCCGATTCCATCGTGCTGTACGGCCGTAACCCCTTTGCGCACTCGATATGCGTGCAGCCGCATGAAGACAAGCGGAAGTCCTTCACGGTGGGCATTGTGCGCGTTCGCACAATGCCGATGAAGGCGACGTTGGAGCTGTGCGATAGGCTCTCCAACCCTTTGATAGAAGTGGATGCGGTTGTGCACAAGAACCTGCCGTTGGACTGCGTGTGCGACTTGGGCTACGGGATAGCGCCGGGCACCGTGATCGACGAGGGGATGCTACCCATCTCCGATTACCATGTGCTGTGGCCCGGTAAACCCACGACGAACACGGTGTGGACCGCAGTGGAGGACTACACGTGGTTCGAGGCGTTCTCGGAAGAGGGGTGTGCGACGGGCATAGCCTGCACACCCGCGTTGCATATGCAAAGTGAACGGAAAACGATAGACGAAAGGGGCGAAGGATGACCGCGACATACATAGCTTTGGAGGGCCCCGACGGCGTGGGGAAGTCGACCGTAGCAGCAGCTCTGAGAGAGCGGCTGCTACACCGCACCCGCTCCACCGCCTCTTACTCCACTGTGCGCATACGGCACTTCCCCACGGACGTGCTGATTGAGTGCGCGCGAAGAGACAACCGCCGCCTGAAGGCGGAGGACTACGCGATGGACATGGAAAATTGGCTCTCCTTCCGACCGGAGCCCGTGTTGTTTCCCGACACGCCGACCCCCGCCTCGAACGAAGAACAGCTGTACATCCTGGACAGGTGGGCGCTCAGCACCTCGGTATACGCCTCTCTGCGAAATGAAAAGATCTCGGAGAACGTAGCGCTCACGCTGAACTGGCTGAACCGCGTTCCGCTGACGACGTTCGTGTTGATGCCCCGCGACCCCTCCAAGCTGACGGACCCGGACTACCCGGACCCCGACGGCTACGACCCCCGAAAAGTTACCGAGGCGTACCGGAAGTTCCTGACGAACGCGTTCGTCGCGGGGGAGCTGTCGAGGTTCATACCGATCGTCGTGGACCCCCCTGTCGACACGCCCGAATCCGTGGCCGCGGAGATCGCCGAATGGGCCGTGGGCTTACAAAGGGGGAGGTGACGCACATCGCACACGGGGCGCTTGACTGCCGCCCCGTGTGCGCCTAGACTGTAAGCATGGCAGGTGCAAAAGAAACACTGCCGACCCGAGAGAAAGGAACACATCATGAGGACGATGCCCACTATTGAGAACGCAGCCATTTGGTTCAACGCGGAAACCGCTACCCAACACCTTGACGTCGTCGACCGCCAAACGGCTTCGATCGTCGACACCCGCACCGCCGAGGGCTCGACCGTGCGGTTTTACAACGCAGACGGGTTCGAGTTCATGACGCTGAAGTCAGACGACGTGAGCACGCGGTTCGATTCGCTCTTCGGCGAGAAACTGGTCGGTACGCGCTACGCGGAAGACGGTCGGCTTTACGCAATCCTGAAAGACGGTGACCGCACACGCGAGGAGCCCGTGGACCTTTTTCCGTTCGCGGACGTGCAGGTGGGCCCGAATTGCGAGTTCGGGCGTCGCATAACGGCGGTGGCCGTGGAGTACGGTCCGGCCGATGTGACGGTGAGCCTAATAGCGCCGTTCGCAGAGCTCGTGACGGCGACCCGGCCTTACTCCGAGGACGAGGCCGACTACCTGCTTTAAGCATGACACGACGCAGAACGAAAGGAGAGAATAGCATGATTGGAACGAAGTACACGCCGGGTCTTCTGGCAGAACTGGCTAAGACGCCGCACTTGAGGAGTATGGAGATTCCGTCGACGCCGGATGGACAGTGGGTGTCCTCCGTTACGAAGCGCTATACGGACGGTTGGGAGCGCAAGACGACGCTCTTCGACGTCGACGAAGCGGAGTTGGCGTCTATGACAGTGGACTGCGGCGCAGACGGTTCGCGGTTCGGTTTCACATTGGACCACGACGTGGAGAAGGTCACGGTGGTTTTGAACCCCGAATGTCGTAGTCTGTCTTTCGTCATCCGTCGGTGGTTCGAAGAAGGGACGGAGGAGCGATCTGTCGTTCTCCCTTCCACTGCTTCGGTGGAGGTCAGGTTGGATGAGCAGTCCGTCGTCGTCTCCAAGGCTTCGGTGGAAATGATGACGGAGGCCCGTGCGGTGTCCGTGATCGAAGAGACGGACACGACGTCGGACGTGAGCACGTCGTTCTTCGAAGATGAGACCTCGGACGAGCCGTGGTTGGTCATTGTCGAGCCTTGCTGAAAGGAGGATTAACATGCTGTTCTACGATCATGAGGACTGCCTGTGCGCCTATATCCGGAATCGTGGTTTCGTCTGTGTGGATGCGAACAGTCCTCGCTTCGACGAAGAACTGCCCGCGTACTTCGACTTGACGACGTGCGATGAGGCGGCGCCGTACACGAACCCCTATGGGGATATTCTGCTGGTACACTACCGCCTTCCGCCTGACATGTGCTATAACACGGTGTTGCAGGAGCTGGTGCCGGAGGATTGGCCGATCATGTTCACTGTGGAGGACGGCGAGCGGAACCCGTACACGGAGATGCTGCGCGATGAGGTGAATGTAGACCTGGTTCAGCCTGTACAGGATGAGCCGTGGGTTGAGCGGAAAACCCTTTATCGCAACGTGTGGCTGTCCTATGATAAGAGGAGTCGTACGATTCACGTTCACCGGAAGAACGATAGCGATGTAGCCACTTGTCTTTTCGACATGAAGAAAGACGAGTTCATTCATACATATCAGGTGAGGTGTATCGACGGGTGACGCATAAGGACATTGCGCGGGCTATAGCGAACGCTTATGATACATCTGGTTCGGATGTGCGCTATTACAGGGCAGACGGCACGGCGGCCGTGAAGGAGGACGAGGCGCAGTACATGTCCCGTTACAACCCGCTGACGAAGCGGCTGAGGGTGATGCTTTATCCGCACCATGAGACGATCGGGTTGTTCTATTTAGGATAGATTGAAAGGAGACGCTGAGTAGCATGGCTTTGAAATTGATTCCGCCTTGTCAGGGCCGGAGTGAGAAGGAATATTACATCCGTTTCGAGGGTTCGATGTATGGCGTGTTGCACGTGGATAACGAAGCGCACACTGTAAACCTGGTCCCTCTCAAGGAGATCTATAACGTTCCGGTGTTCGTAGAACCGCTGGACCCGTACAAGCTACATTGTGTGCGGGTGTTCGACTCGTCGAGTTTCCGCATGGTGCTGTGCTTCTTCGATCGTTTCTATGTGACGGTTGGTGGCATGCACGTATTGGAGTTCGACAGCCCTGCGCAGTACATGGAGCACATGCACGTGTCTCTGTACGATGCGGTGTTGTTTCCACCTGTTGCGGAATGCCAGGAGACGAACCCGTGGCGGACGCTATCCCGGTCGGACGACGTGGGCTCTTTGTGGCTGTGCGATTTCTCCCCTGCGGAGGAGGGCGTCAATCCCGGTCCGGACAGCGCGTCGACCCGGGTTCTCGGCAAGCTGTGGCGTGAGGTAGACGGCTCTTTGACGCTGAAGCCGGCTCGGAGCTTCGCGATCTGCGACGCGTGGGAGGAGAACAATTGTTCGACTAGCTCGTGGCATTTGACGTCTGTTCGCAAACGCACAGCGCAGTAATGGATGGTGATCTATTTCACAGGGCGGGGGCTTGACGGCCCCCGCCCTTTCCGTATACACTTCTTAATACGCATATCGCCGAGAGAAAGGAGAATACACTATGAACTTCGAACAACCGCAGGACTACGTGGACGCACTGAAACGGCTTGAAGGCTTCCCGTTGATGGGTATGGAGGTCATGGATGGTCGCTTGTTCTTCACCAGCCTGTCCAGCCACGTAGCGCTCCCTTTGCGTAACAAAAGGAGAGATTGGGGTTATAGAGTGGGGCGCTATGGCTTGAACAATCTCGATGTGCTTGTGAGCTACGTGAGGTACGACGATCAGTTCAGGCAGGTTCGACTCTTCGACGAGTATGGCGACGTTATCGCACACGCGGAGCTTCGGAACATCACCCGGAAGGAGTGGCTGCTCGGCGAGCTGTACGGTCAGAACCTGCACAGCTCGATGAATGTCAACCAATATAAGAAGTGTGTAACCCTTGCCAGTGGCGTGGTGCTCACGGCGGAGGCCGATGGCCTGACGGGCGTTTCCATTCACTGGCCGTTTCTCGACTCTCCGGTGGACAGCGTCATCGACTGGGGCGACAGGGTGTACGTCATGACCGAGAAGGGTAGGGCAGTCGAGCTGTTTTTCAATGCTGAGGAAGGGGGAAATGAAGATGGCGAGGACGACTGACGGGAAGTTGATTCAACGGGCTTTCGATCTGCTTGACCCACTAGTGCGCGAGGGGCGGGCTTTGCACACTGTGAACTATGCGGCCGATAGGACCACGCTGTTCTTCGATAACGGCGTCTCGGCCTACCTCAAAAGATCGGAGTACTTCGTATCGGATTATAAGCTTCGCGTCTGCTCAACCCCTCTCGCCTCTATGCGGCTTGTGAAGAAGCCAGACGGATCGGATGCGTGGCGGTTGCTCGATGGGAAGGGGCACACCGTTCTCACCGTGGAGCTCGCACAGCCGACCGACCCGCTTCCCGTATACGTCGCAGCCCTGAATGATGCGCTCATCGGGTCTAGCGTGCAGAGCGTGTCGGCATCAGACAGCGGGATGTGTCTGCACTTGGACGACGACTACGACGCCGTGACGAACGGTGCGTTGCGTGTGCGCGTGGACTCCGAACGGGTGCCGTTCACCGTGGGCGACGTGTTCGTGAATCGCGGCGGTGCGGACTTCACGCTGTGTCTGTGTGCGCAAATGGAAAGCAAACCCGTTGTGGCCTTTAAGATCGATCGGGGCGCACTCGAAAGGAAGGAGCTGTCGTTCAATGTTATCTGATGGGGACATTCGAGAGTTTGCTTTAAACTACGGTGACGGTAGACCGTTGGTGAGCCCATTCGACGAGGACAACCTGCAGCCGGCGAGCTACGACGTGCACCTGAGTCCGTATCTGGTCGATCCTTTCGACTCGCACCGTCGGGGCTTGATCTATCTCGATGACGCCGTTCCATACTTCGTGCTGCCACCTAACGAGCTGTGGCTGGGGGAAACGTCTGAGTGGTTCGACATTCCTTCCGATATGGCTGCGAAGGTGGAGGGCCGGTCCAGCTGGGGACGCCTCGGCCTGATGACGCACATCACAGCTGGGTTCGTCGATCCTGGTTTCAAGGGGACGATCACGTTGGAGCTTTACAACGTCGGCAAGCACCCGCTGCGGCTGCCTGTGACGCATCATAGACGGGATTCTGCGACGGTGGATGTCGAGCCGATCGCCCAGGTGGGGTTCTTCGACCTCGTGACGGCGAGCGAGAAGCCATACGATGTGCGAGGCCACTATGTGAACCAAGAGGGCCCGACGACGTCTAAGCTGTCGAAGTTCGCGAGGAGGCCGGACGCGCAGTAATGGATATCGCTGACATCTGGGGGGGCGAAGAATGGGTCAAGCAGGCGCGCTGCAAAAAGAGCGACATCGGAATGGACCTGTTCTTCGCCCCCCGCGAGGGGGCCGACGTGGAGGACGACCCCTACTACGCGCGGGCCAAGTGGGTGTGCTCGATTTGTCCTGTGCGACTCGAATGCAGGGAATATGCGGACCGCGTTGAGAAAGGACAGAAGAGGCTGTTCGGCGTGATAGGCGGGGAAGATTCGTTCGAGCGCCGGGCCAGGAGAGAAGAGGAGGGCAAGCTGTGAGGCAGTTGCTGTACGGAAAGAAAGACAAGCTTCAAGGGTGGTTCGCCGTGAATGCGGACGACACGATAGAATACTTGCCGACGTCTCGCGAGGCGATGCACGGCTCGCACAAGGAAATGGTCGAGGATGCGGTGGGCAAACCGTTCCGTGCGATCAGCATCGGGTACGCGTCGGAGCGGAAGGTGTTCTACACGTGCAACGGTATCCGTTTGATCCTCGTCAAGCAGGACGGCCCGCCGATCAACCCCGATGTGGCTCCGTCCGGGTACTACTATGATGCATCGAGGCATACGGTGGATCGCTTCTATGATCCGCCCTTCCATGTGAAGGGCGAAGACTGTGCGCCGGACTCAGTGACGGGCTTGTTGAAGAGCCAGGGCTATGTGTGGTGTCGTCGGATCTACGACGGCGTCGAGTTATTCCTGACGAAGGACAAGGACGGCAAGGCGGACGTTGACAAGTACTATATCAAGGCGTTCTCGATCGGGTTGAATCTGGATATCCTGATTCGATCCATCGATGTATCGTGTGCGAAGTTCGAGGTGGTGCGGGCGTGACATCTTTGGAGCTCACCCCGGCGCAGTTGGAGAAGGTGGAAGCCATCGTCGCACAGCGGGATGGCTTCCGGGCCGCTTTGGATGTGTCGGATACGGGGACGGGCAAGACCCTGTGTGCGGTGGAGGTGGCGAAGCGGCTTGAGCCGGCTACGACGTTGATCGTGGGGCCGGCGAAGCCGCAGATCGTCAACGCTTGGAGGGCGACGTTCTCCCGGCAGGGAGTCGAGCTGCCGTTCAAGCGGATCGATTCGAAGCATCTCGGCCATTTCGACGATCTGAAGGATGGGGTCTCTGGCGTTTACTACGTCGGTAGGGAGTACCTAGGGTTATCCGACTATAATGCGAAGAACGTCGAGAAAGGTAAAGAGAACCTTCTGCCGTGGTCGAAGGCGAAGCCGGACTTCGTGGTATACGATGAGGTGCAGTCGGCATCGAACCGTAAATCCGGAAGGGCGAAGGCCATGTGGAGCCTGCGGAATGCTGGCTTCAAGCTGGCGATGTCAGCCACACCGCAAGGCAATCGGTTCGAGGGGCTGTGGTCGATCTGCCGCTGGTTGTGGTGGAACGTAGAGGACCCGTCTCGTGTGCCGCTGTCCAGCGACAAGAGGGACTGGTTGTACGTGGAGGGTTCTTTCCACCGCTGGAAAGCGAGGTGGTGTATCGTCCAGAACAGTTGGATCCACGACAGGTATGGCAGGTTGCAGGAGATCGAGACGATCGTCGCCGAGAAGGAACCGGGCGCGTTCCTTCGTTCTTTGCCGTGTGTAGTGGGTTTGCCTGCGGAGCGGAAGCCGGTGGACACCCGTATCGTCGAGTGCGAGCTGACGCATAAGCAGCGCGATATATATGACAAACTGCAATACGAACTGATCTCCGAGGTGGAGGGCGGATTGCTAGTAGCCTCGATTCCGCTGGTGAAGCTGTTGCGCTTGAGGCAGGTGACTCTGGGTGAGCCGTGTATGGTGTACGATCCGGAAACCGATATGGATTCGGTCACGTTCGACCCGGACTGCCCGTCTAGAAAGTTGGATATGCTGAACGCTTTGATCGAGAGACACCACGCACACGACAAAGTGTTGGTGTTTACGTCGAGCCAGCGCTTCGCGAATGCCGTGGCACACAGGGTGTGTGCGAAGACGGCGCTGTACACGGGAGCGCAGACGGCGAAAGCGCGCAGTGGGGCGTTTGCAGGCTTCACGGAAGGGGATGTGCAGGTCCTGCTGTGCACGATCGGCGCCGCAGCTGAGGGTCTGGACGGGCTGCAGCGCGTGTGCCACGTCGAGGTGTGGTTGGACGAGGACCTGAACGGGATGCTGTGCGAACAGGCGAAGGGGCGCCTGAACCGCATGGGTCAGCCCGCTGAGCGAATCATACGGTATTATTTCCAGGCCCGGGACACGATGGACGACGGCACGTTCCAACGGCTCGCCGGCCAGGCGCAGGCCAACAGGGCTGCGCTGAACAAGTGAGCTATATCACACAGCCTCGGCTTGCACTGCCGGGGCTGTGTGTGTACGGTGGAGGCACAAGCCAACCGAGAGAAAGGACTATCTCATGACGATCACGGAGTTCATCGAAGACCTTGAGAAAGCCCGCGCCAAGTACGGCGATTTGAAGCTGTTCGTGGCACGGGGCTATCAGCTTTACCCGGTTGAGTCGCTCGACCTGTTTGATTGCCGCGTGGGGTACAACGAGCATTATGATGAGTTCTTCGAGTCGAACAATGCCGGGTTCGGTGCCGAAGAGGCTGTCGTTCTCGGTTAGACGAGAAAGGAGGAATGAAATGGACGACTACATTAAAGAGCGATTGAAGGACGCATTTGTGCTGTTCGATAATTTCGATAAGCACTACGCATACATCCCCGCTCTTAAGAAGTGGCTGGACGTGAATGGTGCGGACTACTGTCTTGGGCTTGCGGATATACGTAACCTCATGGACAACGACTTGCTCTATTTCGCACCCGTGCCGTTCATTCAACACGTGTGGGAACAGCGGGACACTCAACGAGCAGCACTTGAACCACACACCACACTGAAATACAAGGACGGGCCGATCATCTTGCACAACACGGGCGACACACCCGCTATTATCGAGTGCAATCACATCGTCAACTTCGCAATCAACAAAGGCTGGGAGCTTCAACTGGTATGAGGAACGACGAACTATTATCACTGTTCACGCCCCAGACCCGGCGAGACAAGCAGATTCGGGTCGGGGCCTCGAACCTCTCCAACCCGTGTGCGTTGTGCCTGGCCGAGGACATCCTGCCGGGTATAAAAGACAAGAGCGGGGTCGAGTTGGTGCCGCGCGAGATGAGGGAATCCAACTTCGTCATGGGGGCGAGGATCGGAACTGACATCCACCGCGGCTTGGAATATTGGGCGAAGCGGCTCTTCCCGAAGTGGGAGCTGGAGCAGCGCTTCGAGCTCGGCCTCTACGAGAACTACGGGCTGATCCGGTCTACGGCTGACGCTTACGACCCGGAGGATGGGACGATCGTTGACTACAAGACGACGACCCGTGCCAAGCTGAAGGCCCTTAGCGCTGTGTTCTCGATGCACGGGGACGTACCGGATGTGACGGGTGACAGCGCCAAAGCCAAATACATCGCCTACGTCGCACAGACCCACCTTTACGCGCTAGGCAAAGAGCGCCGCGACGGCGAGGGTACTGTGCGCAAGATCAAGGTCGTTTTCATTCCGAGGGACGCTTCGCAAGTGTCCGACGTGGAGATCTTCACCCTTGACTACGACCACGAGAAGGCCGAGCAGGTATGGCAGCGCGGGCAGCATATCATCGACGCCCTGTGCGATGGCTTCACGGATTTTCCGTCGTATCCCGGTTGCTACCGTTGTAACGTGTTAGCTGTTAAGAAGACTACGTAGGCGGTGTTATCGTATGAAAGAACAGGACGACATTCTCGAATATGGTTATATATCGGGGCTTATCGACAGCCTCGAAGAGAGGAAGAAGGAACTCGCTGCAGCTATCAAGCAAAGGCTGCAGGTCGGCGAGTCCGGAGTAGCTGGCCCGTACATAGTTACGCGAAGGGAGGTTCACCGTTTCGATATATCGAAGGCTGAAAAGGCTCTATCTGGAGATACGCTTCGACGTTGCTATGTTCAAAAGCTGGATCCGAAGAGGGTGAAATCACTGGCTTCGGCAGAGGAATATCTTCAGTGCCTTAAGAGCACAGAGCAGCTTTACGTACGTCAAGAGAAAGGAGAAGACAAATGACAGATTTCGATATCGAGTCATTCATCATCAAACCAGACGAACTCAGCAAACCCGAGCAGATCCTCGTCTACTCCGACTACGGTCAGGGGAAGACGACGTTCGCAGCCTCGGCTGCTAAGTTCGAGCCTACGTCGCCCGTGCTGTACCTCGATCTCGAAGGCAGCACGACAGGCGTTACCCGTGATGTGCCGCCTGAGAACATTGACATCGTCAGGCCTAAGAACATGCCGATACCAGAGGGCATGACCAAGGAGGAAGGCTGGATCCACAACACGGACCGCATTCTTGTGGCCTTCCTCACAGGTGAGATGCCCCGTGAGTACAAGACAATCGTCATTGACCCGCTCAACGTCTACAACGATTGGTGTGCGGATCACTTCGAAGCCGTAGAGATGGCCAAGCAGAACCCCAACAAGTTCGCCATCTGGACTGAGGCGGCGAAGAAGACCACCGGATCGAACGGGATCTTCCCGCTTCTGAAGGACGCCGGGGTGCTGTCCATCCTCGTCGTCCACCAGAAGACCGACGACAACGGGGTGGCCGACTTCGCCTGGCGCGGATCTGGCTCGCGGGCCAAGGTTGGACAGACACCCGACGTGGTGGTACATTTGTCACTGGACACCGACCGGAAGACCGGCGAGTCGCACACGGAAGCGCAGATGTTCGCATCCCGGACGATTGGGGCTAAGAACCGCTTCAACCTTCCTCCATTCGTGGAGGACCTGACCATCGAAAAGCTCTGGAAGCTTTGCGACAATCACTGAGAGAGGAGAACACTATGGTACGCAAACCCGCTTATAAGGCATTCAAACTCGACGACAAGGAACTCAAGTCCGCTCTCGGAGCCGACGGCCACTTCGGAGGCCGCGGCGGTGCGGTCAAGGTTCCGGCGCCCGGGGTCTACCGGGCTATCATCTGCGATGTGGAGAAGGGAGAGTACAAGTCCGCTGCCAATGCAGGGCTACCGCGTCTCGTCGTTGACCTGAAGATCATCGAAGGCCCGACCGACGACTACGACGGCGCCATCGTCAAGGATTTCAACGTCCCGCTTCAACCGCACTGGAAGAACGGCAAGCTCAATTACAGCTTTCCGAACTTCTGGGAGGCCGTCGGCGCCTACGACCCCGACGAGGGCTTCCTGATCCCCGAAGACGAAACCGAACTGGTCGACCCCGACCAGACGGTCCTCGTCAAAATCGGGAACCGCCACAATGATCGGGGTTACGTAAACGCAACGGTCGAGTCCTACTACGTGGACGACGGAAAGCGAGAGCTGGAACAGCTCGGCGAGCCGCTGAAACCCAAGGTCGTGCAGGACGCACCCACGGCTAAGGTTCAGCCGGCTCGGGACACGACGAGGAAGTTCAGCATCGGTTAAGAGGAAGGAGTAAGGAACGGCCCCGTTGGGGCCGTTCCTGCTCTATAAGACACCGTCAGTTCGGAAGAGAAAGGAAGAGAAGATGGAAGCGATAGAATTCCTGGATATGATCTATGGGGACATCGAAGGGTACATCAACATCGTGACGATGGATCCCCTCGATGAGGAGGAGACCGTTAAAAGCAAATTCGTCGAGTGGCCGGAGAAGCGCGACTTCGCCAAGCGCTACCTGTCGATGCGCGAGGATGAGAACACCTACTGCTCGGTCGGCGTCTTCACAGGCAAGAGCCGCTCAGGCGATGACGAAGGGGCTATGTGCAATGTCGTGTGGGCTGAGGCCGACACCTGCCCGCCGAGCGAATTCGAGGTCAAGCCGAGTTTGGTTGTGCGCACATCGAGAAGTCGCACGCATTGTTGGTGGGTCCTCGACAAGGCATACTCACTGGCCGAGTGCTCAGAGGTTGCGAGGTCCATCTATCAGAAGCACCGTGACAAAGGCTGCGACTCCGGCTGGCAGGCATCCAAGCTGCTTCGCGTGCCGGGCTCCGTCAACACGAAGTACGGCGCAGACTACCCTGTGCGCGTGGTGGAGAACATCGGCGCCGTTTACACGTTGGATGAGATTAAAGCGGTCTACCCCGTTGTGCGCCTCGCAGAGGCGAAGAAGGTCGGAGAAGCTCCCCCTATGTGCGATGATGAGCAGCTTCGCGTCATCGAAGGTAAGCTCAAGACGCAGTCGCTTCGGTCTATGTATCTCGACGAGATCGAGGACGGGCGTCAGAGTTGGTCTCAGACGGCTAAGAAGTTCCAGATGGAGCTATTTCGTTCTACGTTCACCGACAACGAGGTGTACCAGTTGATGCTCCGCGCACACTGCAACAAGTACAACCCCGTCTACGCTGGTCGGAAAACCAAGGAAGGCCACGCTATTCCGAGACGAGATGATTGGGAACAGTGCACGTGGAAGGAGGTCGAGAAATTCAGTAAGGAGTACAAGGACAGCTTCACGCACCTCGACGAGAACGGCATCGCTCTTGGGGACGAAAGCTTTGTCAACGCCATTCGTGAATACCAAACCGGCGAAATACAGCTTCTCACCGACGACGAGGTGGCTTTCATAGAAAGCGACGATAATCCCACGTTCGTCAAGGATTACATCGACTACGGTCGCACAGTGACGGACACTGCGGACGCATATCATGCTGCACTGGGTATTGTGACGATGGCGACGACGATCGGAGCCTTCGGGTCCATCAATACGACGGGGGACGACGGGCAGGGGCTTCGCTTCTGGCCGCTTATCCTCGGCCCCTCCGGTACTGCGCACAAGACCACGGCCGTTAACGGAGCCCAGACGGTCATCGATCTGTGCGGTACGCTGATAGGGCGCGCCAACAGCATCAAAGTGGCGAGTGATTCCACTATCCAAGCTATGAAGCGTGACATCGCCCCCTTCCACAACACACCAACGTATATGGCGCTCGATGAGATCCAAGACAAGTTCCGAGATATCATGGATAACCGCGGGTCATGGAACGGCTTCGACGCCGGCCTGTGCAAGTTGTTCAGTGGCGAAGTCGAGATGACCCGTCGTATCACGACTGAGGGTGTAGATCGCGCTAACGCACACCTAAATGTGATTCTCACTGGTATTTACGATGAGTCAATCGATATCCTCGAAATGCGTAACTTCAAGAACGGGTTCCTCACGCGTTTCACGTGGGTGACGTACATCGAAGAAGACAACGAGAGTAAAAGCGATGATAAGCCGAAGATCGCTGCCATGTTCAATAGCCGTCGAAAGTTCGGCAACAGCAAAGACCGCGACAGGAAGGCGCAGAAGCTCGCGCACACCCTGGCGAGTCGCGTCAATCAACTGTGCCGCGTGTGCTACAAGACTGATGACGTGCCCGACGTGGAGCAGCGACTTCAGGAGCGGGACCTAGATGTCAACCGTATTCTCCTCGACGTGGACGACGAAGCGCTCGACCGCTACGAAACATGGTGTCTTAACGTACAGCGCTTCGACATCGTCGAGGACAAGTCGTCGATCTTCGAGTCGGCGTTCCGCAGATTGTGCATCACCGTCCCTCAGGTCGCCGGGCTGTTCAGCCTCATGGACCGGGATGACGGGGTAATAACCAAGACGCACATGCTGAACGCCATCTACTACGCCAACCATTGGGTACGGTGTCTGCTCAAGGCGCTCAACGACGTGACGGCAAGCCACTACGTCAAGCAGCAGGAGTCGGTCATGACGTTCATTCGCACGCACTGCGACAAGGCGAACCACGCCATCCTGTGCACGAAAGTCCGGGACAAATTCCCCGAGTTGGACGAGTGGACGTACAAGAACATCATCTCTTCGCTGCGAGGAAGAGGTCTCATCTCCGGCCCGGTCGAACTCGAATACATCCGAGGCAAGGGTAAGAGCAAGAAGTCTAAGGGTTGGTTCTACACGATGGTGGTGGATGAATGAGAAATGTGCGATTCTATCTGGCCTCTGGCGACATCGAGATGTTCCAGGAGGTGGCTGTGGCCGCCAATCCAGAGCTCGGACCCCTCAACTATGAGTGGTCAGACACCGAGGAAGGCGCCGCTGTCTTCGACCTCGAACCGTGGGACGACTGCGGCATCGACACGGCAGCTCAGTGGTTTGCTGGTGTTGTGCGACGCTATCTACTAGATAACGGGGCGTGGTCGTCGCCGTTCGGCGGAGAGTGGTCGAGGATCCTCTTCCTCGACATCGAGTCCCACGGGGTCGAGAAGCGCTGGTCCATGCCGCCGCGTGAGTTCTTCCGCCTCGGTCAGTACGCATGGGGCGAAGGTCCCGTCGTCTTGACGGAAGACTACGACGAGGTTATGGGAGCTATTCGGAGAGCCGATGGAGTGGTGATCCACAACGGCCACAACTTCGACTTGTCTGTGTTGTTCGGCAAAGACAGCGACGAACCACTGCGGATGACGATGGCCCGCAGGGTCATCGACACCATGGTGCTGGCGAATATCGCCCATCCTGCTCCGTCTGTCTACCTGGATAGGTCGGGGCGTCGAGTCGTCACTGACCTCAGCCCTTCGAATGTGCGCCGATGGCTGTCCCTCGACAACCTCGCACACCACCTGGGCCTGGAGGGTAAGGTCATGGACCTGAAAGACCTCGCCAAGCGGTTCAACCCCCCGGGGACGAAGGTCGCTGATCTCGACTTCGGATTGATCCCGCTCGACGATCCGACGTTCCGCGAGTACTCCGAGCAGGACGTGGTGGTGCTCAGGGGTATTTTTAAGGAGCTCCTGCTTCGTCATGAGGTCGACGAGTACGACTGGCGTGAACAATTGAAGGCGGCTATCAACGCGCAGATGTCAAGGAACGGTTTCCTCATCGACGCCGACAAGGCGTACGACAGACTCTACGAGTTGGCGGACAGGAAAGAGAAGCTGCTCGATTACCTTCATCAGTCGGTGGGCATGCCGCTCGATTCCAAACAGCCGTGGCGGACGACTAAAGGAAAGCAGTGCGTCCTCGATGCCCTGGCTGCGTTCGGTGTGGACGAGTTCACGCACCCTGAGTGGCCACGCACACCGACGGGTGCTCTGCAGCTATCCGGCAGCGTCGTACAGGACCTCCTCAGAGGCCACGGAAGCCACGCTGAGGCCTTCGGAAAGGTCTTGGGCGAACTACTGGGCCAGCGCTCACTTGCGCAGCTCACAATCGATTGTCTGCAGCCTGACGGCCGTGTGCACCCTGAGGTCGACGACCTCCAGCGATCTGGACGCTCGTCGACGACGAAGCCCGGACTGACCGTGTGGACGGCTCGCGGAGACAACGCCGTGGAGAAGTCCTATTTCATCCCAGACCCGGGCTGCAAGCTGGTGTCGTTCGACTACTCGAATGCGGATGCGAGGATCGTCGCCGGCTACGCACAGGACCCCGCTTACCTGAAGAACTTTCTGCCCGGCGCCGACCCGCACGAGATCACGGGCCGCGCCGTCTGGGGAGACGACGAGTACGAGGCGCACATGCCGGACGGCTGGGAGACAGACGGAGAGGCGCGCAAGCGCAACCCCTACCGGCAGAAGGCCAAGGCACTCTCGCACGCTTGGAATTACGGCGGCGGGGCGAAGACGATCTCCAAGGCGTCGGGTCAACCGCTCGACGTGGCGGAGCACTTCGTCGAGAAAATGGCGGAAGCCTACCCTTTGGTTGTGCGATGGCGTCAGGACTGTGCGGATCAGGGTGAGAGCGGCTACATCTACAACGCGTGGGGCCGGCGTATGAGCGTCAACGTCGAGCGGTCGTATACCCAGTCCTCGGCGCTCATGGGTCAGTCGGGGACGAGGGAGATCATGACGGATGCGCTCATCCGCATGTTGAACTGTGACCTTCGTCTCATTCATTGGCTTCGCGCGCAAATCCACGACGAGTTGATTTTCTCGATTCCCGAATCGGAGCTAGACTGGGCGGTGCCGAAAATCGCCGAGCTGATGTCCACGACGTGGAACGGAGTTGAGTTCACAGCCGCACACGGGCAGCCGGCAGACGACTGGGAGCACGCCTCCCACTGATGAAAGGAGAGAGTATGACGAAAGCGACGCTGTACACGAAACCAGGTTGTGTGCAATGCAAAATGACGAAGAAGGACCTGACGAAGAAAGGCATACCGTTCGACGAGGTCGACATCACTGAAGACCACGATGCGCTCTCATTTGTGCTAGGACTCGGCTACAAGCAGGCGCCGGTTGTGGTGATCGGCCAGACGCATTGGAGCGGGTTCCGTCCGGACATGGTCAGGAAGTTCGTTTGATGAACACGATCGATAAGCAGTATGAGGTTCTTCTCGCAGACGTTCTGAAGCACGGAGTGGAGAAGAAGGATCGCACAGGGGTGGGGACGCTGTCCGTCTTCGGACGGCAGATCCGTTATGACCTGCGTAACGGCTTCCCTCGTATAACGACGAAGTTCGTTCCGATGAAGGCTGTTAAGGGCGAACTGCTGTGGTTCCTGTCCGGCGACACGAACATCAAGTGGTTGAAGGACCATGGCATCACTATCTGGGACGAATGGGCCGATGCGGACGGCAACCTCGGGCCCGTGTACGGGCACCAGTGGCGCTCCTGGCCTGCGCCGGACGGAAAGGGCATCGACCAGATCTACGAGGTCGTCGAGAGCTTGAAGGCCGATCCGGACTCCCGCCGGCATATCGTGTCGGCGTGGAACGTCGGCGACTTGGACGCCATGGCTCTTGCGCCGTGCCATGTTCTATTCCAGTTTTATGTAGCGGGCGGCAGGCTCTCGTGTCAGCTATACCAACGCAGTGCGGACTTATTCTTGGGTGTGCCTTTCAATATCGCGTCATACTCCCTGTTGACGCACATGATCGCGCAGCAGACAGGCTACGATGTAGGAGAATTCATTTGGACTGGAGGAGACTGCCACATATACAAGAGCCACGTGGTGGCTGTGCGAGAACAAGTCACCCGCAACCCCTACCCGTTCCCCGAGCTTAGCCTCAAGAAGGCGCCATCGATATTCGACTATCAAATGAGTGATATATACGCATCGGCCGGGTACAAACACTACCCCGCCATCAAGGCCCCAGTGGCTGTATAATCGAAGACCCATCGTAGAAAGGACGAGATTTTGACTGTTAACATCGACCCGATCTCCACAGTGGAGGAGTACGTGGAGCAGGCGGATTGGCGCGTCAACGCGAACGCGAACCAGGGCTACTCCGTCGGCGGCCTCATTC
>ERZ773090.216-NODE-216-length-48102-cov-5.74943_pt1 | contig 48102 bp, 49 predicted proteins | sample MGYA00580579_ERZ773090 | MGnify/ENA primary metagenome ERZ773090 (study PRJEB29015, sample SAMEA2738014) | human oral metagenome | biome: human oral; feature: human-associated habitat; material: dental | place: China | collected 2132 ... | reverse complement strand
GTTCTTTGCAGTTCCTCGCTGCTCTCATCGGCGCGACTGTCATAATATAACACAGGGGGCTGACTCTCGTCAACCCCCTTTTTTCATTTTTTGTGATTCTTTTTAAGAAAATCCTGCCATGCCTATGTACTGTAGGTAAAGTTGAGTTCTGTACGTGCGGCAAGAAGGGGTGCGTTGGCATCCTTGTCCGATAGTACCGTCGGTGCAAGCGGCCACTGCACACCAATCTCTGGATCGTTCCAGCGAATATTCCCATCGCAGTCGGGTGCATAGAGATTATCTGCCTTGTACTGTACTTCGACATCATCGGTCAGTGTGATGAAGCCATGAGCAAAGCCGCGCGGGATGAAAAGCTGTCGATGGTTCTCCGCCGAGAGTTCGATGCCGACCCACTTTGCATACGTTGGTGAGCCGCGCCGAATGTCAACGGCGACATCGAAGATGGTGCCGCGTGACACGCGCAGGAGTTTTGCCTGTGCCATGGGATTCAGCTGGTAGTGCAGGCCACGCAGCGTCCCCTTCTCTGCGGAAAAGGAGTGGTTGTCCTGCACGAAGTCAACGAAGATGCCGGCATCTTCCATCTTCTTTTTCGACCAGCTCTCCATGAACCAACCGCGTGCATCGCCAAAGACCTTTGGTTCAAGAATGAGGACCCCGGCAAGCGTTGTTTCAATTACATTCATACAATACTCCTACACGTCCTTGATGAGGCGCTTCAAATAGATGCCATACTCGTTCTTCGCAAGGGGCTCGGCGAGGCGCAGGACCTGCTCGGCGTTGATGTACCCCATGCGGTAGGCAATCTCCTCGATGCACGAGATCTTGAGCCCCTGCCTCGCCTGTATGGTCTGAACAAAGGAAGCAGCCGAGAGCAACGATTCATGTGTGCCCGTATCAAGCCATGCATATCCGCGCCGCAGGCGCTCCACATGGAGTTTTCCCGCTGCAAGATATACCTTGTTCACGTCTGTGATCTCAAGTTCCCCGCGTGCTGAGGGGCGAACGCCTCGTGCAATATCGACGATGTCGCGGTCATAGAAATAAAGCCCCGTGACAGCATAGTTCGACTGCGGTTTCTTCGGTTTTTCTTCCAAGGAGAGTGCATTGCCGTTTTCATCGAAGGAGACAACACCGTAGCGCTCGGGATCGGAGACATAGTAGGCAAATACGGTCGCCCCATCCTCGCGAAGTACGGCGCGCTGCAAAACCTGCGCAAAGTCGGCGCCGTAGAAAATATTATCGCCGAGCACGAGTGCGCAGCTCTCGCCCGCAATAAAGTCTGCACCGATGATGAACGCCTGTGCAAGTCCGTCGGGACTTGGCTGTACGGCATATGAAATGGAAAGCCCAAACTGGCTGCCGTCACCAAGCAGCTCCCGATAGAGGGCACTGTCGTTCGGCGTTGTAATGATGAGAATGTCCTTGATGCCCGCGAGCATCAGCGCACTCAGCGGATAGTAGATCATCGGCTTGTCGTAGATCGGCATGAGCTGCTTTGATACGACCTTCGTCAGTGGGTAGAGCCGTGTCCCCGATCCGCCCGCAAGGATAATTCCCTTCTTAATCATCGCGTCACCTCTCTGCATTTTACTTGTATTTCATTTTACGGTGTTTTTCGACAGAAGGCAAGAAAAACCTGCCACATTTTCATGCGGCAGGTTCCCGGAGAAAACGTTTCTTTTATTGTTACTTAAGCATTTCCATGGTATGGGCGACGAGAATGCCGAACGGCGTGCCGATGACGTACCCCATCAGCGCCATCAGAATACCGACGGGGACGAGTGAGCCGGAGTACGTACCCGCGAGCACGGGCGCAGATGCCGTGCCGCCGATGTTCGCGAGCGAGGCGACACACGCGGTGAACATATCGAGTTTGAAGAGCCGCGCGAGGAAGAACATCAGCGTGAAGTGAACGCCGAGAATAATGAAGCCTGTCAGAATCCAGTACGGTGCATCACCAAGCTCAAGCAACGATGCACGCGAGGCGAGCAGTGCAATGACGGAGTAAAGCAGGACGTTCGACATCTCTGCCGAACCTGCCACACGGCCAAGCGGCGAGACAGCACCAATGAGACCGAGCACGGTGATGAAGAGAATTGTCCATGTCGCCTTGTCGAAAAACGGGACGGCGGCATTGAGCACCTTGCCGACGTTCGCGCCGACCGCCGAGACGACAAGCGCGGTGCCAAGCAAAAGGATAAGGCTCTGGAACGTGATCGCGCCCGTGTTCAGCTTCGCGTCCTCCTCGAGGCTGCGCGATACGGCATCGAGCTGCGTCGTATCCGCCTTGTTCCAGCGGTTGAAGCGCGGGGCGAGCGTGATGAGCCAGAGCAGGAACATAACCCAGATGGAGTAGTCAATGGAGTCGACCACGAGTGCATAGCCCATGTCTGCCTCCGACACGCCGAGTGCCGCCTGCACGGCGACCATGTTGCCCGAACCGCCGAGCCACGAACCGCAGAGTGCGCCGAGCGCCATCCACGAATCCGCACCGATCAGCCCCTTCATCACGAGGAAGGCAACGACAAAGCCGATCATGATGGTAATTGATGCAGAGAAGAAGCCAAGCAGCATCCGCGGGCCGAGCTTCAGCACTTTGCGGATGTCGCAGCGCAGCAGCATGGTAAAGACCATCGCATACGTCAGCGAATTTTTCAACCCCGCATACGCCGGCTTCGTCGCCGCCATATCCCACGTACCGACGGTACAGAGCAGCATGGAGATGAGGTAGACGAGCACAACGGCGGGCAGGTAGCGGAACAGAGCCCACCCTGTCCCCTTCTCAAGCGTCACAAGTGCACCTGCAAGCAGGATGAGCACGGCAACATAGGTAAATCCGTCCGTAATCATGACATACACCCCTTTATAAAATATAATTCCTTGAAGAATTATAGTAGTGATTATATAATAAAACGATAAAGCGACACAATGGACTTCTTTCCTAAATTGCTCTCATATATGAAAGAATTCTGTATACAGAAGGAGGTTCTTCATGAAAATCACGAAGATCGAACTCGGCATGCTCTCCGTTCCCCTGCGTGTCCCGTTCAAAACGGCACGGCGGCGCGTAGACAGCGTGGAGGATGTCATTGTCCTCATCCGCACGGATACGGGAGCTACGGGCTACGGAGAGGCACCGCCGACGGGTGTCGTCACGGGCGATACGACGGGCGGCATCATCGACGCGATCCGTATGCATCTCGCGCCGATTCTCGTCGGCCGCGATGTGAACGAGTTCGAGGATCTGATCCAGTCCGTGCAGTCCGCACTCGTTCACAATTCATCGGCAAAGGCCGCCGTCGACATGGCCCTCTACGATCTCTACGGACAGCTCTGGAACATCCCCGTGCACAAGCTGCTCGGCGGCGCGCAGGACAGCATCGTCACGGACATTACCATCAGTGTGAATGCCCCGGAGGAGATGGCACGCGATGCACGCGATGCGATTGCACGCGGCTATGACACCCTCAAGATCAAGGTTGGTGTCGATCCATCGCTTGATGTTGCACGGCTCTCCGCTGTGCGCGACGCTGTCGGGAAAGACGTACGCATCCGCATCGACGCGAATCAGGCGTGGAGGCCGCGTGAGGCGGTGCGGATTCTCACGCAGATGGCGGACAAGGGGCTGGACATCGAGCTGGTCGAGCAGCCCGTCGCTGCCGCAGATATCGATGGGCTCGCCTACGTCACGCGTGAGAGCGATATCCCCGTCCTCGCGGACGAATCGGTATTCAGCCCCGCAGATGCCCTGCGCATCATGCAGCTGCACGCCGCCGATATGGTAAACATCAAGCTCATGAAATGCGGCGGGCTCTACCCTGCACAGCAGATCATTGCTGCAGCGGAAATCTATGGTATGGAGTGCATGCTCGGCTGTATGCTTGAGGCAAAGATCTCCGTCAACGCCGCTGTTGCCCTCGCCTGCGCCAAGAGGATCGTAACGCGCATCGACCTCGACGGCCCCGTGCTCTGCAGCGAGGATCCGATTGAGGGCGGTGCGATCTTTGACGAGAAGAACATCACCGCCTCCACCGCACCGGGGCTCGGTATCCACGGTGTTGCGGGACTTCGTATGCTGTGAGGAGGGACGTATTGAGTACATCAACGAACTTCGCCGTCGGTGAACCCTTTCCCCTTCCTATCCTCGCACAGGCGGACGGTGGGATGTTCCAAGTGGACAGGAACGGCATGATGTTCCTGCTCCAACTCTCACGGACAGATGCGATCGCCGTCGAGGCCTTCCGCACAGGAGAGATTGAACTCGCCGCAGCGGAGGTGAACGGCATTCTCTTCCTCCTCTACCGCATCGACGGCATCTTCAAGGACGGCTGGGGCGATGCGCCGCTCTCCCTCTCCCTCGTCAAGAAAGAACTGTTTCCCGACGAACAAAGCCTTGCCGATCCGACCATTCATCTCTATCTGATTGACACAAACCTAAAAATACTCCTCGCACAGCGAACGGCAAGCGTACCCGAGGAGTTCGCCGAGATCATCCGCAGAAATGTGCGCGCACAAAAAGAAGCGCCGCTCTCGGCGCTTGCATTCCAGAAAAAAGTGTCGGCAATCTGGGCGGAGAAATCCGCCGCTGATCTGCGCAGGGTAGCGTCGGCAGCACATACGCTGCCGATGACGCTGGGAGGAACGGTACATTAACCGCCCTTTCCACGCCAGACCTTGACAAGATTCTTATGGAATCGCTGATAAAATGAAGTCCGTCAGATTGGCGTAGATTTTTTGTCCGAACAAGAAGGCAAACCGGACGCATAGCCAAAGCTATGTGGAGGATTTGCCGACACAGTGCGGGCAAAAAAGATGCGTCAAGATGGCGCGGCTGAATTTATCAGTGCTTCCTTATCTATAACTTATACTGAACATAACAAAGGCTGCCCTTTCTAGTTGCCATGGGGAATTGGACCCTGGCGGGAACTGGAAAGGGCAGCCTTTTTGGACATTCGATTGCTTTGAAAAATTTTCTTCTTACGAAATGTAGTACACGCGGTTCGCACGACGTGCAGACGGCTTCGGCAGACTGCCGTCCGCATAACCAAGAGCGCAGTGTCCGACACCGATATAGTCCCCCGTGATGCCGAGCTTTTCCAGCAGTTCCTGATAGGCAGGCTCCTCGAACTCCTCCTTCGCGCGGTTGATCCAAATCGTACCAAGTCCGAGCGCATGTCCCGCGAGCATGAGATTGCCGAGGACGAGACTGCCGTCCTCAACTGCCGTGTGTACCTCCTTTGGTGCGAGTACCACAAGGATGACAGGCGCTCCGTAGAACGGGTCAAAGCCCTCCTTCCATCCGCCGATGCGGCAGTTGTCACGCGAGATCTGCGCACGCAGATCCGGGTTCGTCACAGCGACAATGATGGGGGACTGCTTTCCCTTGCCGCTCGCAGCGTACAGCCCTGCTTCGATCACCTCGTCGATGAGCGTCTGCGGCACGGCATCGGATTTGAACTTCCGAATGCTGCGCCGCTCGATCATATCCTTGATGGTCGCATTCATTTCACCGCTCTCCTCTCCATAATCCCTTGGATAATCCGTGCGACAAGCCCTGTCCGCGCAAATGGAGTGATGATATAGTAGCCGTCGATGTACGGCCCAATGTCCTTTGCAATCTCGAGCGAGAGTTTTACGGCAAGCTCCTCCGCTTCCTCCCGATCAAGTCCGTGGTAAGCATTGATAATGCGCTCCTCGACATGGATGCCTGTGATCTCGCTCTCCATGAAGCGTGCATTGCGCTCACTGACGACGGGCATGATGCCGCCAAGGATGAGCGCACCCGGCAGGGTATCACGCGCCGTGCGCAGGTTCTCCTTCGCTCGCGCACTCAGGACGGGCTGGGTGAAGAAGCCTGTCATCCCCGCCTCCAGTTTCTTTTTGGCAAGCCCGAGCTGCGACGGGAAATGCTTTGCATTCACGTTGAGTGCGCCAAATACATGGAACGGCACAACGTCGCCGCGCTCTCCAAGGCTCTTGATGAAAGCCGACAGTTTGCGCGAGTTGAACTGATAGACGCTCTTCACCTCGTCGCGCTCTGCCGTCGGAATGGGATCTCCCGTAATCGCAATCATGTTGTGGATGCCCTCGGCACTCAGCCCGAGGAGGATGGACTTGATCGCGTTGAGGTTGCGGTCACGGCAGGTCATGTGGGGAATCGACTCGAGACCGAGGCTGCGCTGCACGCGTCCCGAGAGCATTGCCGCGTCCATGCGTGCGCGCGCAATGGGGTTATCCGCAATCGTAATGGCGTGAACGCCTGCCGCCTGAAGTTCCCGTGCGCCTGCAATGAATTTGTCCGCATTTCCGGTATCGGGCGGATCGAGTTCGACCGCGATGGGGATTTTCCCCGTTTTCAGGGCCTCAAAGAACGGGCTGCGTGAGGGCAGGAGCTCCGCATGTTTTGGATGCACATGTTCACCCTCTGCCGCAAGTCCGCCCTCGAGCGCCTTGCATAGTGCACGAATATGCTCCGGCGTGGTGCCGCAGCAGCCGCCGACAATCGTGACCCCCTCGCGTACGACAGCGGCAAGCCCCTCGCCGAAGTAATCCGGCGCACTCTCGTAGAAGGTGCGGCCGTCGACGACAATCGGATGCCCCGCGTTTGGCATGAGTGAAAGCGGCAACGTACATGTGCCAAGAAGGCGAACCAGCTCCTTCATCGACTGGACACCGCTGACACAGTTGAAGCCGATGGCATCGATATAGCCGCTCTCCGTGACCTCACGTACAAGCTCCTCGACAAAGTAGCCGTCGCGTGTGTAGCCGCCGGGAAATGCGGAGAACGAGGTCAGGATGAATGCATCAGGCGCAATCTGCTTGATATGCGCCGCCGTCTCAACAAGCCCCTCCGCTGAGGAGTTGGTCTCAAAAAGAAAGTGACGTGCACCCAGCGCAAGGAACGTATCAACAAGGAAACAGTACTCCTCAATGATATCTGCACGCGGCATGCCCGTGACCGGACCGATGTCGGCAAAGACATACGCATTGAACGGCTCTGCCGCACGCGCGGCAAGCTCCCATCCCGTGCGGATGATGCCCTGCACCAGAGCCTCTTCCCCTTGGTAAACGATACGATTCGCCGCAAAGGTGTTGGTCTTGATTGCCTGCGCTCCCGCGCGCAGGTACTCCGTGTGGATTTCCTCGACGACACGCGGGGTCTCAATGTTCGCAAGTTCCACGCCCTTGCCGCGCGTATGTGTCTTTTGGGCATAATAGGTGCCCATGCCGCCGTCAAAGACGAGCGGTCCTTTTTTCAGATGTTCCTGTATTGTCATGCGTTCCTGCGCCATATCTGCAGCCTCCTTGCCGGCTTGTCTATCCCAGTACGCGGCGTGCAATCTCAACAATGCTGCGCGCGTCTCCCGCGTAGTAATCCGCGCCAATCTCCTTCGCATAGTCCTCGGTCAGCACCGCACCGCCGACAATCGTCTCACACGGATGTCCCGCATCGTGCAGAGCCTCGATGGTCTTTTTCATCGCCGTGACAGTCGTCGTCATCAGTGCAGAGAGCCCGATCAGTCCAACCTGCTTTTCAATGGCGACCTCCACGACGCGCTGGATGGGCACATCGCGGCCGAGGTCGATGATCTGATAGCCATAGTTCTCAAGGACAACCTTCACGATGTTCTTGCCGATGTCGTGGATATCCCCCTCCACCGTCGCGAGGATGATCTTGCCCTTCGATACGCCCTGCCCTTCCTCGGCGAGCCGCACCTTGATGAGCTCGAGCCCCGCCGTTGCCGCATTCGCCGCATTGATGAGCTGCGGGAGGAAGATGATCTCCTTCTCGTAGCGATCGCCGACAATATCGAGCGCAGGGATGACCTTCTCCTGGATAATGTCCATCGGTGCCATCTCCGTAAGGAGTTTCCGCGTGATGCGCTCGGCATCGTCGGAAAGACCTCGAATGATGGCATCCATCAGCGGATCGACCGCATCCGCGTCGTATGCTGCGGCAGTCTGCACGGCTCCCGCCGCCTCGTCCCCCGTAATCCCGAGTTCCTTGCGGCGTCGTATCTCCGCCTGCTCCGGTGCAAAGCGCTCGATGTAGGCAGCACAGTCCACATCCTCTCCCGAAACGGCACGGAAGGACACGACAGCATCCATCACTTCCTTTGTGTTCGGATTGATGATCGGAAAGTCCAGCCCAACGTGCATCGCCTGTATGAGGAAGTTCTCCGTCATGTGTCCGCGTGCAGGCAGTCCAAAGGAGACGTTGCTGACACCGAGCGCACAGTGGAGCCCCAGACGCTCATGCACCTCACGCACAGCGCGCAGAGTCTCCATCGCCTGCTCCTGCTGTGCCGAGACCGTAAGCGTCAGGCAGTCGATGATGATATCCTCACGCTCAAGTCCGTACTTCTCCGCCTCCGCAACGATCCGCTCGGCAATCGCGACACGCTGCGCTGCCGTCTCGGGCAGCCCCTTCTCGTCCATCGCAAGTCCGAGTACCGCCGCCCCGTAGTGCTTGGCGAGCGGGAAGATCGCATCCATGCGCTCCTTTTCACCACTCACCGAGTTGATGATGACGCGTCCGTTCGTCACGCGCAGAGCCGCCTCGATCACCTTCGGGTTGGCCGAGTCAATCTGCAACGGCAGATCGACAACGCTCTGCACCGCCTTGACAACGTATGGAATAATCTTCTCCTCGTCCACGCCCTGCGCGCCGACGTTGATGTCGAGCACCTGTGCGCCCGCCTCCTGCTGGGAGATCGCAAGCTTCTTGATGTAGCCATAGTCCTCCTCGATGAGCGCCTGCTGCAGACGTTTCTTCCCCGTCGGATTGATGCGTTCGCCAATGACATTGAGCTTGCCATACTCCGCGACGCGTCCCGGTGAGGCAACCCCTTTGCGCTTCTTCCGCACGGGGCGCTTCGATGCGCCCTCCGCAACGGCCTCCGCAAGAGCACGGATAAAATCCGGATTCGTCCCGCAGCAGCCGCCCATAATGACAGCACCGCGCCGTGCAAACACCGTCATCTCGCGTCCGAAATCCTCCGCCGTCATCTCATACGCGCCCGTACGCGGGTCGGGGAGCCCTGCGTTCGGCTTGACAATAATCGGCAGATCCGTCCACTCCATGAGTTCATCTACAATCGGGACAAGCTCCACAGGGCCAAGCGAACAGTTGACGCCGAGTGCATTGACACCGAGCGCGTCGAGTGTGACTGCAACAGACGGAACGGCTGCACCGAGAAAGGTGCGTCCGTTCTGCTCGAACGTCATGGTCACCCAGATCGGCAGCTTTGTATGCTCCTTTGCTGCGAGGACCGCCGCCTTAACCTCATAGAGATCGGTCAGCGTCTCGAAGATCACGAGATCGGCACCCGCCTTCTCACCAGCGACAACCATCTCGCGAAAGAGCTCATAGGCATCCTCGAACGAGAGCGTCCCAAGCGGCTCGACGAGCTCCCCGATGGGACCGATATCGAGCGCGACGCGCACGCCCATAGCCCCCGAGTTCTCCGCTGCACGCCGCGCGGTCGCGACGTTCGCGGCGATCACCTCCGCCACGGTCTTGCCCGTCCCTGCAAGCTTGTGCCCGTTCGCACCGAACGTATTGCTGTAGATCACACGGCTGCCCGCCGTAATGTAGTTTCGGTGAACCTCCTCAATCACCTCGGGATGTTCCATCCCGAAGAGTTCGGGGCGCTCGCCCGGCGCAAGTCCGCGCGCCTGCAGCTCCGTGCCCATGCCTCCGTCTAATATAATAATATCGTTCATTCCATATCTCCCATATTTTTCATACCGTTATTGTGTTTTTGCCCCTTCCCGACATCTGCGTCCCGCCTTGCGGAACGGACAGTTACGGAACATCAGGCAGTGCTCGCAGTCGGGCGGCCGATGCGGCTGTGGCGTACGCGCAATCCCCATGATCGCCGTCACCGATTTGCGCGGCACCATGATCGTCGTCGGCGTCAGCGAGACCCCAACACGCCGCGTCATGTCGAGCAGCGCAAAGAATTTGGGCTGCTCCGTGATCGGAAGATCACCGTAGCCGGGGCTGAATCGATCCGTCAGATAGCGCCCCTCCGCCTCCACGGCGCTTCGCATATCGCTCTCAAAATTGTTGCAGATATTCTCGATCGCCGTGCTCGCGCACGCATCCATGATCACGGAGTCGGCGGCATTTGTCACCTCATAGCGCATCATCAGCCGCTCGACACCGGGACCGAGCGTCGCACCGAAGAGGACGGCCTCCTCACACGGCTCAAGCATCCGCGGGATGTCATTCCCTGCAAACGTCACGCCGAGCACAGCGCCATCTTCAAGCGGAGCGTGACGATACGTGAGGCGTGGTGTCGCCGCTGCGAGCACCTCCTCCGTACAGCGCTTGATCTGCGCCGCGATCTCCTCCGTCAGCTCCTGTCCGCGAAAGCCAAGATACTTTAGAATCTCGTTCATATTCAGCGTCGTAAAACGCGGTTCAAACATAATCTCTCCTAATTTTCCATAATGCTCTATAACACACAAGTTAAGAGATTATATCACATTCCGACGCTCCTCACAAATATACTTTTGTCATGCGTTCATAAGTGTGCTATAATACTGCCTTGTCATTTTATATTGCAACTGCAAGGGGGAAACGGGATGATCAAAGAAGCGATCAAAAAGGTCGTCGGCAAGGAGGATCTTACCTACGACGAAGCATACACCGTGATGAATGAAATCATGTCGGGCGAGAGCTCGGCGGTCGAGAACGCCGCCTACCTCGCTGCGCTCTCCACGAAGAGCAGCGGCATGGAGACCATTGCGGAGATCTCGGGCTCTGCCGCCGCCATGCGTGCACACGCGGAGCTGGTCGAACACGACATGGAGGTCATCGACATCGTCGGTACGGGCGGCGACCACTCGGACAGCATCAACGTCTCGACGACGGCATCCTTTCTTGCAGCAGCGGCAGGGCTCAAGGTCTGCAAGCACGGCAACCGTGCGGCCTCCTCGAAGAGCGGCACAGCGGACTGCCTCGAAGCACTCGGCGTAAACATTGACCAGCCGCCCGAGAAGGTACGCACGGAACTCAGCTCCGTCGGCATGGCATTTCTCTTTGCCCAGCGCTATCATCAGTCGATGAAGCACGTCGGGGCAATCCGCCGCGAGCTCGGCATCCGCACGGTGTTCAACATCCTGGGGCCGCTCACAAATCCATCGCGCCCCTCCTATATGCTGCTCGGCGTCTACGGAGAGCATCTGCTGCGCCCGCTCGCAAAGGTACTGCCGGATCTTGGCGTAAAGCGTGCACTCATCGTTCACGGAACGGACGGCATGGACGAGATCTCGGTCGGTGCACCGACGCTCGTACGCGAGATTGTGGAGGGCACGGAGAGCGCCTATGAGATCCGCCCCGAGGACTTCGGCATTGCGCCCGCATCCAAGGAGGCAATCCGTGGCGGCACCCCCGAGGAAAACGCCGCTGTCACGCGCGGCATCCTCGCGGGTGAGATCACAGACGCGCGCGCCGATATCTGCCTGATGAATGCGGGGGCAGCCATCTACATCGGCGGTGCGGCATCCTCCATCGCAGACGGCATCGCGTCGGCACGTACGACCATCGCTGACGGTTCAGCATACAAAAAACTTGAGGAATTCATTAAAATCTCCCAATAAAAGGAAAGGATTTTGCATCTATGCGGACACTCGAACAACTCAGCAATTTTGTCTCCCGCTATATGGCATTCTTCGTCATCCTCATCGCAGGCATCGCTCTTGTTCAACCGTGGACATTCAAGTGGACGGTGCCTTGGATCACCATTCTGCTCGGCATCGTCATGTTCGGCATGGGCATGACCCTGCGCTTCGAGGACTTCAAGCTTGTCCTGCAGCGCCCGCGCGATGTCTTCATTGGTACGGTCGCGCAGTTCGGCATCATGCCGCTGCTAGCATGGGGACTTGCACACGCATTCTCGCTCCCGCCCGAGCTTGCGGCGGGTGTCATCCTTGTCGGCACCTGCCCCGGCGGCACCTCGTCGAACGTCATGACCTACCTCGCACGCGGCGACGTTGCACTGTCCGTCTCCATGACAATGGCATCCACTGTTCTCGCGCCGATTATGACCCCGCTGCTCACGCTCTGGCTGGCAGGTCAGTGGATTGACATCCCGGCAGAGAAGATGATGATCTCCATCGCGCAGGTCGTCATTGCGCCGATCCTCCTCGGCATCCTCATCAATCACTTCTTTGCACGCCCCGTACAAAAAGTGGTCAAGGTGCTCCCGCTCATCTCCGTGGTCGCCATTGTCCTCATCGTGGGCGGCGTCGTCTCCGCGAACGCAGGGCGCATCATCGAGACAGGCGCTCTCATCATGCTTGTCGTCATGTGCCACAATCTCCTCGGCTATGCACTCGGCTTCCTCGTGGCAAAAGCGCTGCGCATGGACATCGCAAAGGTCAAGGCGGTCTCCATCGAGGTCGGCATGCAGAACTCGGGGCTTGCGACCTCGCTTGCTCTTCTGCACTTCGGTGCGGCAGCAGCGATTCCCGGCGCACTCTTCAGTGTCTGGCACAACATCTCGGGATCACTCGCTGCGAACTACCTATCCAGTCGGATGAAAAAAATGAACGAGTAAGCTCCCGCAGCTCCTCCGAAAATATCTGGGACGTTTGGAGGAGTTTCTCCATTTATATTGAATTATAGTAAAGATTGAGAGAAACAATCCTTGCTTCCACAGTTCCACAGTATTGGACGCAGGTTGTCAGCGCCGTTTGTGCGTATTATCAAAAGGGGTGAAGGAATGAAATTAAAGACAAAAATGCTCCTGTGGATCGGAGCGCCGCTCATCGTGATCTTTACCGCGATGGCAGTGTTCTCGTATTGGCAAGCGAGCGACATGATCGAGAAGGCGACGGAGCGCGAGATGCGTGCGCTCTCGGAGTTCCATGCCGAGGAAGTCAACCGCATGGTCGAGGGGCCGAAGGGAATCCTTGAGGGCATCGGCCGCGTATGGTCGACGAATATTCCGACGGATGAGCGGTTCCTTGAAACAGCGAAGGACTTCACCGCACGTCCGGACATTGATTCCCTCTATATGGGATTCCCGCGTGAAACAAACCGTCCTTTCCTCTACAGTGAGGAGGGTGTTGTACCGCTTGATGAGTTCGACGCAACGAGCCGTCCGTGGTACAAACTCGCTGAATCCAAAGATGGCGTACAGCTCAACGAGGTCTCTGCAAACGAGCGCACCGGCAAGCCGACGCTTGCCCTGACCCGCGCCATCCGTCACGAAGGCCAGCTGCTCGCCGTGATGGGGCTCGAGACCAATTTCTCCGACATTCAGAATATCGTCGCAAAGATCAAAATCCGCGAGCATGGCGCTGCATTCCTCCTCGATGAGCAGGGACGCTTCATCTACCACTCCGCACTTGGAGTCAATGACAATGTGCACGCACAGGGCGAGGAAGACGCACGCCGCCTCCTCTCAAAGGAGCCTATTTTCTTTACCAACACATACGCAGGTGTTGAGAACTACTACGCCGTCCATCCGGTCGGCACGACGGGATGGTCACTTGTCCTCTTCGTTCCGAAGGAAGAGGTGCTCACCGATGTGAACAACCTCAAGTGGACGATCATTGTTGGCCTCATTGTCTCCCTCGCCCTCATCGGCGGTCTGCTCTATAAGATCGCCGACTCGATTGCAGGCCCGCTTGAGAATATGGCAGGTGCTGCGCAGGAGGTGGCAAAGGGCAATCTCGCCATCGTCCCGCCCCAGATGGATCGCGACGATGAGATCGGGCAACTCCACAACTCCCTGCTCACGATGGTCAAGAATCTGCGTGAACTGATTCAGAAGACGGCGCAGACATCCGAACAGCTCGCCGCCGCCTCCGAGCAGCTGACCGCCTCGGCAGATCAGTCGGCACAGGGTGCGCAGAGCGCAGCCGAAGCGATTGTCAAGATCACGGGCAGCACCATCGAGCAAAATGAGGTCGTCGACCAGTCCTTCAAGACCGTGGACGGAATCACAAGTGCCATCAATGAAATCACAAAGGGCATCTCGGATGTCTCCGCTGCCACCCACCGCGCTGAGACGGCAACGGCTGAAGGTCAGCAAGGGCTGAGCGTCGCCGTCAAGGGCATGGACGTACTCAACCAGAGTGCAAGCGATGTCTCCGATGCCGTAACGGCGCTCTACGAGAGCTCCAAGCGCATCTCCGAGATCGTCGAGATGATTACCGAGATCGCAGGACAGACAAACCTCCTCGCTCTCAATGCAGCGATCGAGGCGGCACGCGCGGGTGAGCAGGGACGCGGCTTTGCCGTCGTCGCCGAGGAGGTGCGAAAGCTCGCCGAACAGTCTGAGACGGCGGCACAGGAGATCACGGAACTCATCACCGAGAATGGCAGCCGCATCGAGGATACATTCAAGGTCATGCAGGAACAGAAGGAGCATGTCGGCGAAGGTGTCAGACAGGTCAACCAGGCGGGTGAACGCTTTGACCGCATCGCAGACGTTGTCAATGAGCTCACCGAGAAGGTGGATGCGATTCTGAAGAACACCGAGGGCATCAAGGCGGGCAGCGAGCGCATGATGAGCTCAGTCGAAGCCGTCCAGAAGGTCTCGAACGCAGTCCACACAGAGGCCGAGAACGTCTCTGCCGTCTCCGAGGAGCAGGCAGCATCCATGCAGGAGATTGCAGCATCGAGTCAGACCCTTGCCCAGCTCGCACAGGATCTGCAGCGAATTGTTGGCGGCTTTAAACTTTAAGGAATCGAATCCGGCAAAGAAGGCATTGTTCTTACGGAACAATGCCTTCTTTATTATTTTAATTTTTTAAATCCGAATTTACATTTTATTGTAATTTATTAAAGGACAATATATCTTTATGTCGAATGCTTATAGATAGAGTTTTTCGGGACTGATACAGAAAGGGGTCAGTGGTATGAAGCTGCAGTCGAAGATGCTTCTTTGGATTGGAGGGCCGTTCATTGTCATTTTTATTGCGATGGCAGCATTCTCCTACTGGGAAGCGAGCAGGATGATCGAGTCGGCGACCCAGCGCGAGATGAAGGCGCTCGCAGAGTATCACGCCGAGGAGATCAACGCCGTCGTGGAAAGACAGCGGGGGATCTTGGAGGGGCTTGGACAGGTGTGGTCAACCGCGCTGCCGTCCGATGACTCCTTTATCGCCGCAGCACGGGATTTCGGTGCACGCGCCGATATTGACGGGATCTATCTTGGCATCCCCGGACGTGATTTTCTTTACGGTCATGAGCGCATCGTACCAAAGGAGGAATTCGATCCGACGACACGCCCATGGTACAAGATCGCCCTGCAGCACGACGGCGTCCAGATCTCGAGGGTTTTTGTCAACGCATTCCACAACAGGAAAGTTGTCGCGCTGAGCCGTGCGCTCAATCTGACCGACGGAACGGAGGCTGTTCTCGGGATGGATGTCCCATTCTCCATCATCGAGGAGAAAATTTCGGTCTTTAAGATTCGGAAAAGCGGTGCGGCTTTCTTACTCGACTCCGAGGGACGGTTCATCTATCACTCTGCGCTGACAATGGACAACAATGTGCACGAGCAGGGCGAGGAGGCCGCAAAGCGCTTCCTCTCGAAGGAACCGCTTTTCTTTGAATCCAACTATCAGGATGTCGACTACTACTACGCCGTCCATCCTGTCGGCAATACGGGCTGGTCACTCGTTCTCTTCGTGCCGAAGGAAGAAGTGCTGGCAGACGTGAATGCCCTGAAATGGACGATGATTGCAGGTCTTCTCCTCTCCCTCGCCCTCCTCTCCGGTCTACTCTATGCAATTGCACGCTCGATCGCAGGGCCACTTGGGAATATGGCGGCAGCAGCATCCGAGGTTGCAAAGGGGAACCTTGGCATTGTACCGCCCGAGATGAATCGTGAGGACGAGATCGGGGAGCTGCACAACGCTTTCCTTGCGATGGTCAAGGGACTGCGCGAACTGATTCAGAGTGCGGCACAGACCGCGGAGCAGCTTGCGGCGGCCTCCGAACAGCTGACCGCCTCTGCCGATCAGTCGGCACAGGGTGCGCAGCACGCAGCAGAGGCCATTGTGAAGATCACGGGCAGCACCATCGAACAGCGTGAGGTCGTCGATGAGTCCTTCCAGACGGTGGATCGAATCACACATGCCATCAATGATATCACGGACGGCATCACCGATGTCTCTGCGGCAACGGAGCGTGCACAGACAGCCACCATCGAGGGACAGCAGGGGCTAAGTGTCGCCGTCAAGGGCATGGATGTCCTCAATCAGAGCGCACAGGATGTCGGCGATGCCGTTACGGCACTCTATGAGAGTTCCAAGCGCATCTCCGAGATTGTCGAGATGATTACGGAGATCGCAGGACAGACGAACCTCCTCGCCCTCAACGCCGCCATCGAGGCAGCGCGTGCGGGTGAGCAAGGCCGCGGCTTTGCCGTCGTCGCCGAGGAAGTGCGAAAGCTTGCCGAACAGTCCGAGACAGCCGCACAGGAGATCACGGGGCTCATCACCGAGAATGCAAACCGCATCGAGAGCACGTTCAAGGTCATGCAGGAGCAGAAGGAGCGCGTCGGTGAGGGTGTCACACAGGTCAATATGGCGGGCGAGCAGTTCAACCGTATTGCAGGTGTTGTCGAGGAGCTCTCGCACAAGGTAGACGCAATTCTAAAGAGTACCGAAGGCATCAAGGCGGGCAGCGAGCGCATGTTCACCTCAGTCGAATCGGTGCAGAAGGTGTCAAACGCCGTAAGTTCCGAGGCGGAGAACGTCTCCGCCGTCTCCGAACAGCAGGCGGCTTCCATGCAGGAGATCGCCGCTGCGAGCCAGACACTCGCGCAGCTTGCACAGGATCTGCAGCGACTTGTAGGACGCTTCCAACTCTGAGTATTTCTGTTGAAACGCATACAAAAGGGGCTGCCCCGTTGGGGCAGCCCCTTTGCTGTTCCGATTCTCGGTGGGAATACGGATTAGTGATTGAACATATTGCGCAGTGCCTGCTTGTTGACCTCGCGGTTGAGCTGTGCAAGATGCTGCGTGAGCTTGATGCTCTTTGGGCAGACGCGTTCGCAGTTCTGGCTGTTGCCGCAGCTCGTGATGCCGCCCTTCTCCATCAGCGCATTGAGACGCGTCGGTGCGTCAAACTTTCCGAGCGGATGGAGGTTGAAGAGCAGGGTCTGTGCTGTCGGTGCAGGACCGATGAAGTCGGACTGCGGGCCGACGTTCGGGCATGCCTCAAGGCAGCAGCCGCACGTCATGCAGTGCGACAGCTCATAGCACGTCTCCGCCGTATACGGATTCTGAATGGGGGCATCCTTGTTGTCCCATGTGCCGTCCACCTCGACCCAGCCGTGAATACGCTTTAGGCTCTCGAACATGACCGAGCGGTCGATGAGGAGATCGCGGATCACGGGGAATGTACGCGCCGGCTGTACGCGAATCGGCTGCGTGAGGTTGTCGACCAACGCACAGCATGCCTGCTGTGCACGTCCGTTGATGACCATCATGCACGCGCCGCAGACCTTCTCAAGGCAGTTGCACTCCCAGACCGGAGGTGGGACACGCTTGCCGTCGACCGTCACAGGATTCTTCTGGATCTCCATGAGCGATGCAACGACATTGAGACCGAGACGATAGTCGACGTCAAACTCCTGCGTATAGGGGTTCTCGTTCGGTCCATCCTGACGCTCGATGATAAAACGAACTTTTTTCTGTTCTGCCATGACTTCTATCCTCCCTTACTCCTTCTTGGCGACGGCGTAGTTACGCGCACGCGCCTTGATGAGTGAATGCTCGAAATCCATGTAGCTGACCTGAGGCTCCTCGGTCTGCGGATCGTAGTCCACGATGGAGGTCTTCATGAAGCGCTCGTCATCACGGCCGTAGAACATGAGCTCACCATCGGCATCCGTCATGCGCTCCCCCTTGTCATCAAGCAGAATCTTCGCGTGTGCACCGCGGCTCTCATCGCGGCAACGCGCAGCCTTCGTGACCGCCATCGCGTAGAGAATCATGTTGCGCAGCTGACGGACGAACATGGCTTCCTGATTCGCCCATGTGCCATGATCGGTCACGCCGATGTCGTCCCAGCGCTTCAGGATGCCCTTGAGCTTTTCGAGGCAGATATCAAGGCCTTTGTTGTCACGCTCAATGGAGACGTAATCGTACATGATCTCACCCATCTCCTGATGGAGTTTGTGCGCGTTCTCGGAACCCGTCATATTGCGGATCTTATCGAACTCCGCAACCGCCTCTTTGCGTGCATTTTCGAGTTCTTCCTCGGTGAGCGCCGTGCCGAGTTCACCGCTGCGTGCCCAGCGCAGTGCTTCGGGACCTGCGACGTAGCCGGAATAGCTCGCCGAGAGAAGCGAGTTTGCGCCGAGACGGTTCGCGCCGTGGTACTGGTGATCGCACTCCCCTGCCGCCATGAGCCCAGGAATGTTCGTGTGGTGCATGCGGTCAACCCAGATGCCGCCCATCGAGTAGTGGACGGACGGGAAGATCTCCATCGGCACCTTGCGCGGATCCTGACCGACGAACTCAGAGTACATCTCGAGAATGCCGCCGAGCTTGTGTTCAAGATAGTCCGCAGGGATGTGCGAGAGATCCAGGTAGACGCGGCGGTCGTTGTTGACACCGAGCCCCATGTGCACGCAGACCTTGAAGATCGCACGCGAAGCAACGTCACGCGGAACGAGGTTGCCATATGCGGGGTACATCTCTTCGAGGAAGTACCACGGCTTGCCGTCCTTGTACGTCCAGACGCGGCCGCCCTCACCGCGGCACGCCTCGGACATGAGGCGATTCTTGTCCGAGCCCGGGATCGCGGTCGGGTGGATCTGAATGAACTCGGGGTTGCCGATGTGCGCCCCCTGCTGGTACGCGGAGGAAACCGCCGAGCCGTTGCAGATCGTGGATGCTGTGCAGCGTCCAAACACCTGGCCGGGACCGCCCGTTGCGAGAATGACAACATCCGCGGGGAATGCCTTGATCTCGTTCGAGTTCATGTTCTGTGCGACCAGACCTCGAACGATGCCGTCCTTGTTCTTGATCGCGCGGATGTATTCCCAGAACTCGTACTTTGTGACCTTGCCCTTGACCTCCCAGCGGCGCACCTGCTCATCAAGTGCATAGAGCAGCTGCTGGCCGGTCGTGGAGCCGGCAAAGACGGTGCGCTTGTTCTTCTGTCCGCCGAAGTTGCGCAGATCCAGCACACCCTCGGGCGTGCGGTTGAACGGAACGCCCATGCGGTCGAACATCTTGACGAGCTTCGGAGCTGCCTCAACCATGCCCTTGACCGCAAGCTGATCGGCGAGGAAGTCGCCGCCGTAGACCGTATCGTCAAAGTGCTCATAGATGCTGTCATGCTCGCCCTTTGTATCCATACAGGCGTTCATGCCGCCCTGTGCGCAGAGCGAGTGCGAACGCTTCACCGGGCAGTAGGAAAAGAGGTCGACCTTACCGCCGCCCTCGCAGATCTTCAGCGCTGCGAGAAGTCCCGCAAGACCGCCGCCGATGATCGCAATGTTATTTTCTGGTAGCTTAGCCATTCTGACTCTCCTTTGCTGCGGTTCTTACATGAAATAGCTTGCCATGAAGGCGAGTGTAATGAGGCTCATCAGTGTGCAGAGGCCCATCGACAGTGCGTTGATGACGGACTGTACACGCGGCCCCTTGGCAATGCCCCACGTCATGCAGAACGTCGAGATGCCGTTGCAGAAATGGAAAATTGCTGCGAGCATACCAATCGTATACAGCACCGTATGGAGGATCGCATAGTCTCCCGTCACAAAGTAGGTGTAGAGCAGGTCATAGTTGATATGGGTTCCCATGACGCCCTTTTCCCATACGCGCATATAGCCGACGTGCCAGATGAGAAACGGGATGAGCAACCATGCCGTATAACGCTGCACGGCGAACTGCCAGTTGCGGACGTAGCCATAATTGCTCGGGTTGTTCTTCGCCTGCGCAGCGATATAGATGCCGTAGATCGCGTGGAAAAGAATCGGTACGGCGATGGCAAAGACCTCGAGCCCGTAGAACACGGGACGCGGAATGAGATCCATCATGGCAAGCGAGTCATTGAACGCCTTCGCCCCGCCCAGCACGGTTGAGTTCGTGAAGACGTGCTCGAAGAGGAACACTCCGATGATGACAAGTCCGACCAATGAATGCAGCCGCCGCATGTAAAAGGTTGTGTGGAACATTTCATACCTCCTGAAATATGTAGACCTTTGGAGCCGCTGCCTCGAAGCATATCCGAGGCAGCCCCCCGAATGATTTGTCATGCGCCAAACCATCGGCATGAACACTCTAATGAGGATGTGCGAGGCGGAATGCGAGCCGCCTTAGATTTTCCGATAGGGTTTCTGCCCCATCTCGTAGAAGTTGTTGCCCTCGGAGTCAATCACGACGATGCAGGGGAAATCCTCCACCGTCAGTTTTGCAACCGCCTCGGGGCCAAGCTCCGGGTAGCCCACTACTTCGTACTTCTTCACAGACTTCGCGATGAGCGCTGCGGCACCGCCGACTGCGGCAAAATAGGTAACGCCGTTCTTCTTCATCGACTCCACAACGGCAGCCGAGCGCGACCCCTTGCCCACCATGCCCTTGATGCCCTGCTCAAGCATCGTCGGCGTGTAGGCATCCATGCGGCCGGAGGTCGTCGGACCCGCCGAGCCGATCGGATCGCCCGGCTTTGCTGGGGTCGGTCCGAGATAGTAGACAATCTGATCGTGCCAGTCGACCGGCAGCGGTTCTCCCTTTGCAAGCGCCTCTGTCATCGCCTTATGCGCCGCGTCGCGTGCACTGATGATCGTGCCCGTAATGAGAACACTGTCGCCCGCCTTCAGCTTGCGCGACATTTCCTCCGTGAACGGGGTCGTAATACGGATGCTTTCCGCCATGAGTATCCCTCCCTAGATAATACACAGAAAAATTTGTTACAGGACGCGGTGCGCATGCCGAAGTGCATGGCAGCAAATCGTCACCGCAACGGGGAGGCCCGCAATGTGCGTTGCGCCCCACTCTACGTTCACGGCAAGCGCGGTTGTCGTACCGCCCAGCTGCGGTCCGATGCCCGTCTTGTTGACCATCTCGAGGAGCTCACTCTCGAGCTTTGCATACTCGGGCATCGCATGGCGCTGATCGATTGGACGCGTGAGCGCCTTCTTCGAGAGGAGCGCCGCCTGATCCATCGTACCGCCGATGCCGACACCGACCACCTCGGGCGGGCACGGATTCGGGCCTGCGTGCTGAACGATCTCCATGACCGCCTTCTTCACGCCCTCGACACCGTCGGCAGGAACAAGCATCTTGACCCCGGACTTGTTTTCCGAACCAAAGCCCTTCGGCGCAATCGTGATACTGAGTTTGTCGCCGGCAACGACCTTCGTATAGATGACACCCGGCGTGTTGTTCTGCGTATTCTTACGGTTGAAGAGGGGTTCCGCAACGACCGACTTGCGCAGGTACCCTTCTGTGTAGCCCTTTGCAATACCCTCGTTGATCGCATCCTCGATGAGACCATCCGTGATGTGGAGGTCCTGCCCGAGCTCCACAAACACGATTGTCATGCCCGTATCTTGGCAATACGGCCGATCCTCTTCGCGTGCAATCTCAGCGTTGCGAATGATCTGATCCAAAACGACTCTTCCTACGGGTGACTCCTCCGTCTCTCGCCCCTTTTTGAGTCCCTCGTAGACATCATTCGGGAGATAGTACGCCGCTTCTTTGCACATCTCGGCGACGTTCTCCGTGATTGCTTTTGCGCTTAGCTCTCGCAAAGTAATCCCTCCTATAAATATAACTTATACACAGGTTAATTAGACTATATCATATTTTTTTCTTGCTTTCAAGTCTTTCAAATTCGCCGTAAAGCCTTGAAAAAAGTGAATCTCATTCAATTTGGAAATGAGATTCACAAGCTGAAACAATATCGTTCTTTTTCATCTTTATCTTATTGTTTTATATTTCAATCGAATCGTTTTATATAAAACAATATATTTTTTATACCATATTTATTATTATATATATAAAATCCATATCATAAGATATGGATTTTATATCGTATATTTTTTTGAAAATTTTTTATACGGCAGAACCCCCGATAAATCGAGGGATTCTCCTAATATATGCCTTCTTATATGCGAATGAGATTCACCTGTGGATCTTCTCCCGCATTCAGCTCCACAAGCATGAATGAACCGCGCTGGTCGTCGCGCGGACGCGCGATACTGCCGGGGTTGAGCACGGTGACTTCTCCGCGCTCCTCCAGTGCGATATGCGTATGTCCGTAGACTGCGATGTCTGCCCCTGCCGCGCGCGCCGCCTCTTGCAGCATCGCCGTATCAAAGCGTACGTTGAAGAGATGACCGTGCGTCAAAAAGATACGATGCCCCGCGACTTCGACAACCGCTTCCTCATAGACCCCATCCACGAAGAGGTCGCAGTTGCCAAGCACACGCGCAACGCTCTTCTCCGACAGGAGCTCCAGATCGTCCGCATCGGGTGCAAAGTCCCCCGCGTGCAGCCACATCTCTGCCTCTGCTGCGCCCGATACGGCTAGCATCTTTTCAAATATGCGCGTGTTTCCGTGACTGTCGCTGACAATTCCGATCCTCATGCAAAACCTCTTTCCCACAGCAATTTCTTCATCATGTCGAGTGCCGCACCGCGATGACTGATCTGATGTTTTTCCTCACGCGAAAGCTCCGCCATCGTGCGTCCGTCCGCACTGTAGAAATACGGGTCATACCCAAAGCCCTCCGTCCCCCGCGCCTCAGGGCGGATGCGGCCCCTGCACGTCCCCTCCGCACCGAGTTCCCGCCCATCCTCGAGCACGAGTACGAGCGCACAGTGGTATGCGGCGGCGGCACTCTCTGTCCCGCGTGCCCGAATGTCCGCAATCAGCTTCGCATTGTTCGCCGCATCATCGCCGTGCACCCCCGCATAGCGCGCTGAGTAGACACCGGGAGCACCGTCCAGAACCTCCACAGAGAGCCCTGAGTCATCGGCAAGCACTGCGAGCCCCGTCTTTTCCCTGTAGTAATGTGCCTTGATCCGCGCATTCTCCAAAAAGGTCGCCCCGTCCTCGATCGGCTCCTCAATCTCCCCCACATTCGGCAGGACGTCACGGATGCGTGAGAGCGGAACAAGCCGCACAGGCAATTCGTCAAATGCCCGCTCCATCTCGCGTACCTTCCCCTCGTTCGACGTAGCGATCAGTATAACTTTTTCTCTCATCGTCATCCCTCCCGTCCCGGCAGCCATGAGAGTGTTTCGCCAAGGGCCACCTTCTGATGATCGATCAGCTGGCGTATGCCGGATTCTCCGAGGTCGAGAAGCGTATTCATCTCCATGCGCGTATACGAACGCCCCTCGCCCGTTCCCTGCACCTCGACAAATTCTCCCGCACCCGTCATGACGAGGTTCATATCGACCATCGCCGTCGAATCCTCCTCGTAGCAGATGTCGAGCAGCGGCGTATTCTCCGCATCAATGCCGACGCTGACCGCCGCAACATAGTCGCGCACAGGGAAGATGCCGTGTCTCGTGTAAAACGTTGCACACGCTTCCACAAGCGCGACAAATGCTCCTGTAACCGATGCGGTGCGCGTTCCACCGTCCGCCTGCAAGACATCGCAGTCAATGTGGATCGTGCGCTCCCCGAGCGCCTTCGTATCGACGACGGCACGCAGAGCACGTCCAATGAGCCGCTGGATCTCCTGCGTACGCCCCGTCTGATGACCGCGGACGGCCTCGCGCGCCGTACGCTCCGTGCCCGCACCGGGGAGCATGGAGTACTCCGCCGTCACCCAGCCCGTCCCCGAGCCCTTCAAAAAGAACGGTACGCGTTCCTCCACCGTCGCCGCACACAGGACGCGCGTATGCCCCGTCGCAATGAGTGCAGAGCCTGCGGGATAGCGCTGATAGCCACGCTCGATCCGCACGGGGCGCAGCTGGTCGGCACGCCTCAGATCTCTTCTTGGCATGAAAGTTTTTCTCCTTTATGAGATTCGTTCAAAAAAGCGGGAAGAAGACACTTCCCGCTCCTATTTTACGTCGTGTGGGTCTCCTGATACTGCCGATAGTTCTTGATGATGCAGATCGGGGTCTTCTGTGAGGCGTTGCCGAATGGATTATCGAGCAGGAGCTTGGCCGCGAGCTCCCCATTCACCCCGTCCGATACACCAACGACACGTGAACGCCTGAGATCGTTCACGTCTGCGATCATCCCGCCGAACGCCCCCACGCGGTCACGAATCCGCGTGGCAACCTCATCCGGCTCGGCAGGCCCATAGACAATGCACTTGTCAAAAGGCGGCATTGTTCCCGTCACATCGTCAATGAGCGCCGCCTCCTTGCCGCCCAACTGATAGAAAAGGCCGCTCTTTCCGACGAGCTTTCCGAGGAATCCCGCAAAGAGGGCAAAGAGAACGCGCCACTTGCCCTCCACATCCATGAGTGCCTGCATGCCGTGCGGACTGGCAAGACTGCCGTAGTCCGGGATAAAGCGGCACGCGAAACATGCGACTCCCGAGATGTTCAGCTCCTCGGGGCGCGCGATGCGCCCCTGCGTCACGGCGACCACACTCTCGGCACAGCAGACGAGATCATCTGCGGTCACCTGCGCGCCCGCATAGTACGCGATCGCCTCTGTGATATCGTCTGTATCGGTCAAAATCCGCGTCGGGACGGGGAGAATATTCAGCTCAGCCATTCTTCCTGCCTCCTTCCCGTACGAGGGCAACGCCCGCCAAAGCCGCGATCTCCTCTGCGGTAATTTTCAGCATGGTCTTTGCGTAATGCACCGGCATACGCCCCGTCTCCTGATAGATGAGATCCATGCGGAAGTCCGGCAGATGTGCAATCGCCTCTTCGAGCGTATTCCCCTTGCGTCCCTCGATGGAAAGTTTCAGGACGAGATCGATGCGCTCACGCTTCTGGATCAGCACTGCCTCGAAGTAATCGTCCTCACGTACTGCGCCCGCAAGCTCCACCTTGCCGCGCACCAGTGCACCGTCGTACTGCTCGTAGGGCAGCTGCACGCGCAGAATGGCATCCATGATCGTTGCACACTGCTTGCCCTCGTTTACGAACGGGATTGTCGCACCGATCACAAGGCGCTCTGCTGTCCGCTCGACAACGGAATACGCCGTCATCTCATCGACTTTCGGTACAACCTTCTCCGTACCGAGATAGGAAAAGAGCGCACGCCGTCCGATTTCTCCAACAACCAACACGGCAATCAGTAAATGCAGCCACCAATTAAATTCAGATCCCAATGTCGCGCCCCTCTTTCTCCTGCACCATCGCTGCCTCCAGCGGCTCGTAGAACTCCTTCGGCAGACGGGTGATATGCCCCGTCTCGCGAAGCGTAAATACATTCTCCGAAAAGCCCGTTACGAGCACCGTTCCCGCCGCATTCAAAATGCGGTACGAAAACGCCATCTTTGCTCTCGTCAATGCTGTCGCTGTTGTCTCGATCACGAGATCATCGTCAAAATGTCCCGGCGCATGAAACTGTGCCCCTACTTTTATAATGGGGAAGACATAGCCCGCTTCCATCAGCGCGCCCAACGTGATGCCGATGCGGCGCAGATAGGCAACGCGCCCGATCTCGAACCAGCGAATGTAGTTTGCGTGATGGACGACCTCCATTGCATCCGTATCGTAAAAATTCACCCGATGTGTCACCTGAATCGGCATGAATACTCCCTTCCTTCAAACAATCTCTTCCATGCGCGCGGCACGCTCGATGGAGCGCTCCATGCGCGCGATCGCCTCCGTTCCCGTGATCGGACGGCCGGAGTCAAAGAACGAGCAGGGCGCCTTTGTCTCCCCCACGGGCTCGGTATGGATGCCCACCCGCCGCGCAAGCTCCTCGATCGTGCCCTCATTTCCATCCACAAAGTGCATGGTCTTGGGGAGAATGCGGCGCAGCGTATCCTTGAAGTAATTGAAATGCGTACACCCGAGAACAATGGAGGAGTATCGGATGAGGTCGAACGGTGCGAGGGCGTTCCACAGATACTCTTCCACACGCGGTGAGACAAACTCCTCGCGCTCTGCGAACTGTACAAGCTGCGGCAGGGCAACGAGATCGATGAGATGATTTGTATCGTACTCCTCGATGAGGCGGCGCAGCTTCTCCCCGCGCACGGTAATCGGCGTCGCCGCGACAAGGATGCGCCGCGCCGCATCCTGTGCGAGCGCCTTCTTTACCGCCGGCTCCATACCGATGATCGGCACATCGTAGATTTTACGCATGTCATCCGCCGCCACAGAGGTCGCCGTATTGCAGGCGATGAGCACCGCCTCCGCGTTCTGCTCCTCGATGAGGAAGGCCACCGCGTCGCGCACGTAGCCACGCACCTCCTCCTCGGTCTTCGTACCATAGGGCACATGATCGCGGTCGGCGAGAAAAAGGAATTCCTCGAACGGGAGTACCCGCCGCGCATGACTGAGTACAGTCAGGCCGCCAATCCCCGAGTCAAACATAGCAATGCGCATACGTCCATCTCCTCCTTTGCGTCAACGATATTGTCCTATTATACCAACTTCTTCTGTCTTTGACAAATCACATCCTTCCCGTTATAATCAATTCGTTAAAATTTTTTGATATTTATGCGGAATGATTGAAATGATGAAACACCGTCTCAGAAAACAGGAATACCTCTTTGTCGCCTCTCTGCTGTTCGGTCTGGTCTTTGGTGCGGGCAACCTCATCTTTCCGGCTGCGATGGGCCAGCAGGCGGGTGCAGCGATGCTGCCCGCACTCATCGGCTTCTGCATCACAGGGGTCGGACTGCCGCTGCTCGGCATTGCAGCGATCAGCATCACGGCAAGCGAAAGTCTCTTCGACATCGGCAGAAAGGTCGGACGACGCTTTGCCTACGCCTTCACCTGCGCACTCTATCTCTGCATCGGTCCCCTCTTTGCAATTCCGCGCACGGCAACCGTAGCCTTTCAGGTGGGCGCTGCACCGTTTGTTCCGACGGTCATGCAGGGCGAGGCACTGCTGACCTTTACCCTCGCATTCTTTGCCATCGTCCTCTGCTTCTCCCTGCGTCCCTCGGGCATCCTTATCTGGGTGGGCAAGGTGCTCAACCCGCTCTTTTTGCTCTTCCTCGGGATTCTGATCGTGACGGCGATGCTGCTTCCGATGGGGGCCGTATCGGATGCGATGCCGATAGGAGCATATGCGCAGCACGCATTCTTTACGGGGCTGCGCGAGGGCTACAATACGATGGATGTACTCGCCGCGCTCGCGTTCGGCAATATCCTCGTCAACGCGATCAAACGTCTTGGCCTCTCCTCCCCAAAGGATCTCTCCTACAGCACGATTGTCTCGGGTACCGTCAGCACTGCACTGATGGCGCTCATCTATCTCGCACTCACCTATGTCGGCGCACAGAGCCGCGCTGTCTACGGGCTGGATGCGAACGGCGGAGACGTTCTCGCCCATATCGCCGCGCACTACTTTGGCGCGTTCGGTGGCATTCTGCTCGGCATCACGATCACCTGCGCCTGCCTCAAAACAGCCATTGGACTTGTCACCGCATGCAGCACGACATTCTCTGCGCTCTTTCCGCACTCCCTCCCATATCCGAAATACACTGTTCTCTTCACATTCTTCTCCTTTGCCGTCTCGAACGTCGGGCTCAACCGCATCATCGATTACTCGCTGCCCGTGCTCTACTTTCTCTATCCGCTCGCCATCGTTCTCATCGCGCTCTGTCTGATCGAAGGGCTCGTCGGATATCATCGCCCGCTCTACATCTGTACGATGATCGGAACGGGCATCGCGGCGGCATTCGATTTCCTCCGCGCACTGCCGCCTGTCCTTCATACGCTTCCCATGATGGAGCCCCTGCTTACACTGGGCAATGTTCTTCCGCTCTCCGAAATCGGCATGGGCTGGGTCATTCCATCACTCAGCGGATGGGTCATTGGCGCACTTGCGTGTGCAGGGCAGAGGCTTGACAGCACTCCGTAGTTTCTGATACAATAGCTACGCTTTAAGGAGAGGTGTCCGAGCGGTTTAAGGAGCCGGTCTTGAAAACCGGTGATGCGGCAACGCACCGTGGGTTCGAATCCCACCCTCTCCGCCATATTTCAAATACAAAAGACGACTGCACCCGCAGTCGTCTTTTTATATACCGATGAAATTTTAGAGCGTTCCAAAGATGCGGTCGCCCGCATCGCCAAGACCGGGGACAATATAGCCGTGTTCGTTGAGGCAGTCATCCACTGCAGCGACGTAGATCGGCACGTCGGGATGATCGGCAGCCACGCGGCGAATGCCCTCGGGCGCGGACACAAGGCACATGAGGATGATATTTTTTGCCCCCTTCTGCTTAAGCAGCGTGAGCGCGGCCGACGCACTCCCCCCCGTCGCGAGCATAGGATCGGGAACGATGAGCGTGCGCTCCTCTACGCCGCTCGGAAGCTTGGCGTAGTACTCAACCGGCTCCAATGTCGCGGGGTCGCGATAGAGGCCGATGTGTCCGACGCGGGCGGCAGGAACGAGCGTCAGGATACCGTCGAGCATGCCGAGCCCTGCGCGCAGGATCGGCACGATGCCGAGTTTCTTGCCCTCGAGCATCTTCGCGTGACACGGTGCGACGGGGGTTTCGATCTCCACGTCGCGCAGGGGGAAGTCACGTGTAATCTCATACGCCATGAGCATGGCGATCTCCGAGAGCAGTTCGCGGAACTCCTTTGTCCCCGTCTCCTTCATGCGCATGAGCGTCAGCTTGTGCTGGACGAGCGGGTGGTCGACCAGATGGAGCCCCTTAATATCGGACGGATGAAATGTATCAGCCATGGAACGGCTTCCTTTCTGCCAAAAGATTACTCGTACAGGGGATATTTCGCGCAGAGCGCGGCGACACGGCTGCGGGCCTCCGTGCGCCGTGCCTCATCCGTCGGCGCATCGAGGACATGTGCGATGATCCGTGCGACTTCACGCATATCCTCTTCCTTGAAGCCGCGCGTCGTGAGCGCAGGCGAGCCGAGACGGATGCCGCTCGTGACGAACGGACTGCGCGGCTCGAACGGGATCGTATTGCGGTTCGCTGTGATATTTACCTCGTCGAGGAGATTCTGTGCATCCTTGCCCGTGATCCCCTTATTCGTGAGATCGACGAGCATGACATGCGTATCCGTCCCCCCCGAGACGATACGATAGCCGTGCTTCATCAGCTCATCCGCGAGTGCCGCCGCATTCTTTACGACCTGTGCGCCGTACTCCTTGAACGAGGGCTGCAGTGCCTCGCCGAGTGCCACGGCCTTTGCCGCGATGACGTGCATCAGGGGCCCTCCCTGAATGCCGGGGAACACCGCCTTGTTGATCTTCGCGCCGAGCTCCTCATCGCGCCCAAGGATGAGGCCGCCGCGCGGACCGCGCAGGGTCTTGTGCGTGGTCGACGTCACGACATCGGCGTACGGGACAGGGCTCGGATGCTGCCCTGCGGCAACAAGTCCTGCGATGTGCGCCATATCCACCAGAAAGATTGCACCGACCGCCTTTGCGATTGCTCCGATGCGTTCAAAGTCAATCGTACGCGCATACGCAGAAGCCCCTGCAATGATCATCTTCGGCTTCTGCTCGTTCGCAAGCCGTTCGAGTGCATCGTAGTCGATGCGCTCCGTTTCCTTGTCCACACCGTAGGGGATGACCTTATAGTACGTGCCGGAGATGTTGACGGGACTGCCGTGCGTCAGATGTCCGCCATCCGTCAGATTCATGCCGAGAATCGTATCTCCCGGCTGCAGGAGGGCAAAGAACACCGCCATATTCGCCTGTGCGCCTGAATGCGGCTGCACATTTGCCCAGTTGGCTCCAAAGAGTTCCTTCGCACGGTCGATCGCCAGCTGCTCCGCCACGTCGACGTATTCACAGCCGCCGTAGTAACGCTTGCCGGGGTAGCCCTCCGCATATTTATTCGTGAGAACACTCCCCTGCGCCTCCATAACCGCGCGGCTGACGATGTTCTCCGACGCGATGAGCTCCAGTTTCGTGCGCTGGCGATTGAGTTCATCCTCAATCGCCTTGTACACCTTTGCATCTGCCTTGCTCAGCGAATCCATAATGCTCATAAAAACTCTCCTTCATCCATTTTCTTATCCTGCAGCGCCATGGTCTTCTCAACACGGCGCGCATGACGCCCGCCCTCAAACTCCGTGCGGATCCACGCACGCACAATCTCGCCTGCGGGGCCGAACCCCGTCACACGTCCGCCGAGCGCGAGCACGTTTGCATCATTGTGCCTGCGTGACTGGAGTGCCGAATAGACATCCGTACAGAGCGCGGCACGGATGCCGTCGATCTTGTTCGCCGCAATGGCGATGCCGATGCCCGTCCCGCAGAGTACGATGCCGCGGTCTGCCCTGCCTGAGACAACATCGGCGCAAACCTTCTCCGCGATGTCCGGATAGTCCACTGCCTCCTTGCCGAACGTGCCAACATCCTTTACACGGATATCACCGAACTCATGAAGCACCATCTTGACTTCTTCTTTGAGATCCACGGCTCCATGATCACTGCCAATCGTAATATTCATGGAAATGCCCTCCTTCTCACAGATTCCATTTGTCATTCTAGCATAAAAAATTGAAAAAAAACAGAGGATGCACGGGGGATCACATACGAATATGCGGCCGCACCGCAAGTGAGAGAAAGAACAGCGCGGCCGCCGTCGCCACAATCGCAGCACCTGCCGCAATCCCGAGATAGTACGCCGAAAACAGTCCGACGAACCCTGAGACAAGTGCAATCATAATCGACGCGAGATGATATTCTTTAACGCTGCGAGCAATGTTGCGTGCAGCAGCCCCCGGCAGAACAAGCAGGGCATTGATGATGAGGATTCCGACCCACTGAATGCTCACGGCGACAACGACGGCGAGCAATGCGGCAAACAAAGACTCTACGGTGATGGTGGAGATGCCGCGGCTGCGCGCAAGCGACGCATTGACCGAGAGCAGAAGCAGCTGATTGAAGAGCAGTACCCAACCGATGAGAACGAGAGCGTTCACAGCACACAAGCCCATGAGATCGGCAGGTGTAATGCTCAGGATATCACCGATGAGGAGCGGCGAGAACTTCGAGAATCCCCCGCCGCGGCTCATAATCATGAGCCCGACCGCGATCGCCGTCGAGGAGAACACCCCGATCACCGTGTCTGCTGAGGCCGCCGTCTTATGTTTGATATAGGTGATGAGGAGCGCAAATACAATCGAGAATAGGATGAGGGATGTGAGCGGTGCAATGCTGCCCACAATCGCACCGATGGCAATGCCCGTGAAAGCGCCATGTCCGAGGGAGTCCGAGAAAAACGCCATGCGGCTGGAAACAACCATCGTGGATAGGAGCCCAAAGAGCGGTGTCATCAAGAGAATCGCGAGAAGCGCATGCTTCATGAACGTGTACTCCATCCATGCGAACGGCAGGAGCATATCCAACCCATCATAGATCAGTTCCATGAGCGCGCTGCCTCCCCCTCATCCGTCTCTTCCGTCCGCCGCCACAGTTGACGAACATCGGGCAGAATGCCAAAGATCCGCTCCATCTGCGGGTCGGAAAAAACCTCCATCGGCGTCCCCGCCGCCGCAATTCCGTGATCCATCAGCACGACCTTGTCCGCATGGCGCGCAACCATTCCGAGATCATGCGAGATGAGGAGGATCGCCAGATCTTCCTGCACGCGCAGCTCTGCAAGGATCTCATAAAAGAGTGCAAGCCCGCTCTGATCAACGCCTGAGACCGGTTCATCGAGCAGCAGCAGGTTCGGCATCGGGTCGAGCGCGAGCGCGAGCAGAACGCGCTGCAGTTCGCCGCCCGAGAGTGCCCCGAGGCGCCGATCGATCAGATGCGCCGCGTGCACACGCTCCAGTCCGGCAAGCACCCGCGCACGACAGCGGCGTGCGGAGAAGAGCCAGACGGGGCGCGCAGTCAGGCACGCCATAAAGAGATCGATGACCGTCGTCGGTGCACTCAGATCAAGACGCAGGTACTGCGGCACATAACCGATGACGGGATGTCCCGTACGGCGATCATCCGCATCGACAAAGCGCAGGCTGCCCGTATGCGAAACCTCGCCGAGGATCGCACGCAGGAGCGTACTCTTGCCCGCACCGTTGGGACCAATGATCGCTGTCAGCTCCCCACAGTGAAAATGCAGATGAACATGAGAAAAGACCTCGAACGTCCCAAACGAGACACCGAAGTCCTCGACCTTGGTACAGCAGAAATGCGCACAGCCTTCCGCCGTTCCTCTGTGATGAAAGATATGCCTGAGCATGGTGATCCTTTACTGGAATACTTACCGCCGTACAAGCCCCACGCGAACACCTCGTTACGCAAATGATCGTGTGCTTGTACGCTTAAATACCGTCGGACTTCTTAAACGCGCTTCGCTTGAACGAAAGAAATCCGACGGGGCGTACCGCACACTTTACTCACTTGCTCCACTAGGGTTTGCTTTGGGGCAATGCACGGCTTCTTCTCTCAAAGTTAATCCGTCAGCCGGCGGAACTTCCACGTCCCCGCTGCGATGCCGAGCACCGCATAGCCCACAACCACACTGAGCGAAAGCACGGAGAAGTCCCCCGTCAGCCCGAGATCGCGCAGAAGATGGCTCGTGTGTGTCAGCGGCAGCAGCTCCACAATCCACCGCATGACATCGGGCAGCGCACTCGTTGAGAAAAACGTCCCGCAGAGAAACGACATCGGCAGCAGCACATAAAGATTCACTTGGCTCATCTCCTCATAGGAGGCCGTATACATCGCCGCAAGAAAGCCGATCTCCGCAAAGATCATGCAGTTCAGCGTGAGCACGAGGAGAAAGAGCGGCGTGATCGTGAAATGCGCACCGAAGAGATAGCTGAGCACAATGATGATCGCCGACGAAATCAGTCCGCGCAGAACAGAGCCCGCAACCTTTCCGATGACGAATGCGTCGGGACGGATGGGCGCAATCAGATATTCCTCAAGGCTCCCATGATAAACGCGCTCCGCATGCACTGAGATGATGCTGTTGAAGCTGATGTTCATGGAGTTCATCGCCAGAAGGCCCGGTACGAGAAAGTCCAGATAGGAACCCGTCCCAATATCGATGCTGCGCCCCAGTCCCCAGCCGAACGCGATGAGGAACATGAACGGCGACACCATGCGGCTCAGCACGTATTTGATCAGGCGGCGGCGCAGCACGATCCAGTCGCGCCAGAATACCGTCCAGATATCCCGCAGCATCACAGCCCCTCCTTTCGTCCCGTCAGCTCGATAAAGACATCCTCGAGATTTGTTGGGCGCAGCAGGACGCGCTGCATGCTCTCCTCGATCTCCCGTGCATGTGCACGTGCCTCCGCGCGCGTGTGAAAGAAGTGATAGGCGCGGCCGTCCGCATCATCCCATTCCACAGCATAGGCTCCAAGATTCTCACAGAATGTGCGCGGGGTCTGCACGTCAATCAGTGTCCCTTTGTTGATAATGGATACACGGCCACAGAGTGCCTCCGCCTCTTCGATGTAGTGCGTCGTCAGGAGGACGGTCACGCCGCCCTTTGCGATTTCGCGCACGAGCTCCCAGATATGCCGTCGAATCTGCGGATCGAGCGCCACCGTCGGCTCGTCAAGAAAGAGCACCTGCGGGTGATGGATCAGCGCACGTGCAATGAGGAGGCGCCGCTTCATTCCGCCGGAAAGGCGGCGCACGTTGTCATTGCGCACCTCCGCGAGCTCCATCTCCGCGAGCAGCGCCCCGATGCGCGCGGTCCGCTCCGCACGGTCCATGTGGTAAAGACGTGCATGCAGCTCCATATTCTCCCAGACCGTGAGCTCCTGATCAAAATTGACATGCTGCGGCACCACGCCGATCTGCTCCTTGACGGTACGCGGGTCACGGCTGATATCCTGCCCGTCGATTCGGATGGTGCCGCTCGTCGGCTGTGTCTGCATGGTAAGCATGCGGATGATTGTCGTCTTGCCCGCACCGTTCGGCCCAAGCAGGCCAAACACCTCACCGCGGCGGACAGAAAGGGTGATCCCAGCCACCGCCGTCTTCCAGTCGCTCTGTTTTGCCGCATTCGTGTGCGGAAATTTTTTTACGAGATTCTCCATCTCGATCATCATGCATTCCATACCGTCAATCTACCCGAAACTGGATGCCCGCCACAAGGCGCGCCTTTTCCATCAGGGCGATGACCATGCGGGAGATCTGAAGTCCCTCCTCCACGCTCATATAGTCCTTGCGTGCGAAGATATCCCGCATGGCTTCAAACTCATGCACCATGCGGTGCGCATGACGGTTCAGCGCATAGGTCTTCTCCTCCCTGCCGCGCAGCCCAACGGTAAAGGACGTAAGTTCGTTCGGCGGCCCATCCGCGCGGATCCATCCCGACTCGCCCTGAATCATGAAAAAGGAGGGGCTTGAACTGTCCTTCGCCGCTGCAGCCGTCGCAACAAATCCATTGTAGCGCAGCGTCATCACGCCTGAGGTGTCAATGCCATTAAAGCCAATATTTGCCGTATAGACGGCGGACTGCGGCCGCCCAAAGAGTGCGGCGATCAGCGAGAGATTGTAGACATTCAGATCGTAAAGCACACCGCCCGAGAGCGACGGATCAAATGCCGGCGCCACATCGTGCGCAAGATAGCGGTCATAGCGGCTCGAGTACTGTGAGAAGTTCGCCTGCACAAGGCGAATGGGCCCGAGCTGCGGGAGCGCCTCCAAGATCCCCTGATAATTGGGAAGAAAGAGCGGTGTCACGGCCTCGAACAGATAGCACTGCGCAGCACGTGCGCGTGCGATCAGCTCTTCTGCCTCTGCGAGCGTCGAGGTAAAGGGTTTCTCAACGATGACGTGCCAGCCCGCCTCAATTGCTTGCCGTGCATAGTCAAAATGAGCACTGTTGACAATGCCGAGATAGACAAAATCCGCCTCATGTGCCGCAAGCATCGCGCCATAGTCCATCGCGACCTGCGGGATATCAAACTCCTGCGCCATTGCCTGCGCCCGATCTCTGCTGTGCGGACGCGCACAGATCGTGACCACCTCGATGCCATCCACGGCACGCAGAGCAGTCAGCGCATCGCGCGCAATCATCCCTGTACCAACAACCGCAATCTTCATCCGTAACTCCTGTTCATGGGCGAGCATACGCCGCTGTTCACGTTTCTCTGTCGTATCCGTTTATTATAGCAGGGTCTTCTCATAAAGAAAAGAGCCTGCCGCAGAAGCAGATGCTCCTGCGGCAGACCCTCATCGTACGAGGTGCGGATCGGATACGTTTACTTCATCATTTTGATATGGTCCGCGTCTGCATCCTTTTTCCCCTGCAGGGCATCAAATGCATCATTGGCACGCCCCACATACATATCGCGGACCATCTTGTTCTCGCCAATTCCATGGAGATAGGCATCCACCTTGTAGCCCTCGCCCATGAGAATGTTCTTGTGCGAGTCCGGATCATCGCCCGCCATATCGTTGGTCGCATGATCGCCCGCAACCATCATCATCGGAACGAGCGTCACATGCTTGATCTTGTTCTCCTTGAGCTTCGGGATGACATCCTCAAGGCTCGGCCAGCCCTCGACCGTATAGACGTATACGTTCTTATAGCCGAGTGCATCGATTTTCGCCTGAATCACGGAGTAGTATGCGTTCGAGATATGCGGCGTGCCATGCGCCATGATGAGAATGGCATCGTCCTTCTTCTGCTGGGGGAACTGGCTGGCGAATGCCTGAATGAACTCGGTCACATCGTCCGCCTGCTCCTCCTGTCCCTGCCAGTACATGAGCGAGGTGCCGCACGTCATCGTCTTGAACTGATCCTTGTAGCCGTGGAATACCCCTCTGACATAGGCATATTCCATACCCGGGATAACGTCGAGCGAGACGAGAGCCACACGCGAGTAGCCGTCCGCCTTAAGCTGCGCAAGCGCCTCCTCGGGGGTTGGATACTTCACGCCCTCTTTCTTTGCGATGCGGTCGATGATGATGTGGGAGGTAAACGCCGTCACAACCTTCACGCCAGGATGTGCTGCCTTGATCGCATCCACCGTTGCCTCAATCGTCTTCTCACGCGTCTCCTTGAACGTCGTACCGAAGCTCGTCACAACGATGGCATCCTTGTTCGTATAGTTCCGCATCTGCGGATTCTCATACTTCAGCACACCGATCTCCGATGCCTCCATGAGTGCCGGTGTTGCTGTCTTCACCTCGGGGTTCAGCTCATACGCTGCTTCTGCCGGGCTGTAGGAAAAGCCCAAGACCGCCGAACAAGCAAGAGATGCGACCAGCATTTTCTTCCAATTTTTCATCCGAATTCCTCCCATGAACTATAAAAATTAAAGGCTTTCCTGCCGCAGCAAGAAAGCCCATGTCCTCGAAAGACATGTATCCCCTTCCTGTCGCTCGCAGGTATGTGCCTTCGGCACACGGTGGATCGTCAAACAGGCAGTTCTCCTGACTTGGTTCATCGCTCGCCTGCGCCTTCCCATGAGGAATCTCCTCCCAGTGGCATCCATGCAGGTTCGCTCCCCTCACAGTGGCGGGACCGTGCCGGCTCATCCGGCTTCTCTATTAAGCATACGCCCTGCGGCGCTGCACCTGTTTCCCATTGATTCCGTTTATGCAAACATTCATTATAGCTCTTAGCATACATCGTTATCCGCCGATTGTCAATTGTTTTCCACGGTTATTGGGACGTATCTTCCTCCACATGGGAACGCCATTTGCTTGATGCGACAGCCCCCATCTCTGCGGCCTCTTTGACATACGCACTGACTGCATCGTAGTTCGCACGAACCCCCGACTCTGTATTCCGATAGGTCACGGCATTCGCCTTTTTTACGCCGATCGCACCGGCCTCCTCCGCCGCGTCGATGTTCGCACCCAGATAGATGAAATCCCAGCCGGACTTTTCCTGTTTGTCGGAGATCATCTGCTTCACCTTCGTTTTCGTAAACTCCCTGCTCGCATTCTCCATGCCGTCCGTGATGATGACAAAGATGACCTTCGTCCCCTTCTTAACATTGCCCTTCTGATCCACGTTCAGGATCGTACTGCCGACAGCGTCGAGCAGTGCCGTCGTTCCGCCCACCTCATACTCTTTCTCCGTCAGCGCATGCACAGAATGGATGCTCCGGCTCTCATAGAGCACATCTGTTTTGTCGTTAAAAAGCACTGCGGTCACGCGCACGGGAACGTCAAGTGCCTTCTGTTTTTTGATCATGGAGTTGAACCCGCCGATCGTGTCGGACTCCAGCCCCTGCATGGAGCCGCTCTTATCGAGAACAAGCACGAGTTCGATGCGCTCCGGCTTCTCCGCCGGCACCGCAGCCGCCATCGCCGTCTCCGCCATGCCGACTGCCGCAAATGCCATCCATAGGACACAGGCAAGGACAGCGCATGAAATCTTCTTCCACATAGCAAAGCCTCCTTTACAACATAAGGACAAAAACACCTACGTTACATAGCATATCATCTGCGAAATGGTTTTTCTACTTATTTTTTGATTGCAGTGGGATTGCTGCTCAAATGCAAAAAAGAGGAGCTGTCTGCTCCTCTATTCCTCCGGTGTGTGTACGGTACGGTTGATCGTTGTGAGTCCGCGATAGACGGTGCCGATGTCGAGATCGTCGCCGCGTGACTCCATATATTTCTCCAACTTGCGCTTCACACGCTGGAGGGCATTGTCGATCGACTTCACCTGACGGTGCAGGTCGACGGCGATCTCCTGATAGGACTTGCCGTCGAGATAGCTCATGAGCACACGCCATTCGAGGTCGCTCAAGATCTCCTCCATCTTCTGCTCGATGTCCACGAACTCCTCGCGGCTGATGACGAGCTCCTCGGGGTCGCTGATGCGCGCGCCCGAGAGCACATCGAGCAGAGTCCGGTCGGAGTCCTCATCGTAGATGGGCTTGTTGAGCGAGACATAGGAGTTCAGTGGGATGTGTTTCTGACGCGTCGCTGTCTTGATCGCAGTGATGATCTGACGCGTCACACAGAGCTCGGCGAATGCGCGGAAGGACGAGAGTTTGTCCTCGCGAAAATCGCGAATCGCCTTGAAGAATCCGATCATCCCCTCCTGTACGATATCCTCGCGATCCGCTCCGATCAGGAAGTAGGAACGCGCTTTGGAGCGCACAAAATTGCGGTACTTGTTGATGAGATAGTCGAGTGCCTCATCGCCCTCACAGGAGCGGATGTGCACGAGCAGTTCCTCATCACTGCAGCCGTCATAGATGCTGCTCTCTGCCGCCGCTTCTTCCGGCTCCTCTTCCTCTGCGTCGAGCTCGCATGCCTCCAGTTCATCGACAGCTTCCTGCTCCTCATCCAACATAGACTTTTGCTTATCGCCGTAAAAAATCATACGATCGCTCCGTCACTTTCAAAGGCTTCTGACCGGGGTACCTGAAATGCAAACCACAGGCCACATACAAATGTCCCAGTATTTGTTTTATTATACCTCTATTGTAAAAGCGCCGTCAAGTGACAAAAGAGAGACGCAGCATGCCGCACTGCGCCTCTCTCAAATGTATGCTGTTATACGCGTACGCGGATGATGACTCTCTCTTCCGCGTCATTGTCACGGAGGAGCACAGACACATCTTCGTGTGCTGACGTAGGAACGTTCTTGCCGACATAATCCGCACGGATGGGCAGTTCCCTATGGCCGCGGTCGATCAGCACAGCGAGCTGGATCATACGCGGGCGGCCAATGTCAAGGAGTGCATTCATCGCTGCACGGATGGTACGGCCCGTGTAGAGCACGTCGTCCACAAGCACAATGGTCTTTCCTGTGATATCAAGAGGCATCTCCGTTGGATGCACAACGGGCTGATAGGAGAGCTCGTTGAGATCGTCGCGATAGAGGGTGATATCAAGTACACCGCACGGCAGGTCATGTTGTTCGATGTGCACGATCTCCTTCGCAATTCGCGCAGCAATCGTCACACCGCGCGTGCGGATCCCAACGAGCACGAGATGTTCCGTCCCCTTGTTCTTCTCAACAATCTCATGAGAGATCCGCATGAGTGCGCGCCGAATGCCGTCAGCATCCATCAGAACTGCCTTTTCCCGAAACTCCGTCATGACATCATCTCCTTATCTGCTGCTCTGCAGCGTGCGCAAAATCCCCTCCATATCCGCGGGGAGCGGCGCAGTGAACGTCATCTCCGCTCCCGTGCGCGGATGCGTGAGGCGAAGCGTCATCGAGTGCAGCGCTTGGCCTGCTATTGCAAAGGGATTTTTTTTCGCCGTATACTTCGTATCCCCGACGAGCGGATGCCCGATGCTCGTCATATGGACGCGGATCTGATGCGTGCGCCCCGTCTCCAGACGACAGGCGACATAGGTGTAGTCGCCAAATCGTTCAAGCACCTCAAAACGCGTCGTCGCCGGCTTGCCATTCTCGCGTACAATCGCCATCTTCTTGCGGTCGGTCGGATGTCGTCCGATATCCCCTGTAATCACGCCCGCACGCGGGACAATATTGCCGTGCACGATTGCGCGGTATTCACGCTGCGCCTCCTTGTCTCTGATCTGACGGGCGAGATAGTGGTGTGCCATGTCATTTTTCGCTGCAACCATAACGCCCGAGGTATCCTTGTCGAGCCGATGCACAATGCCGGGACGCAACGCTCCGTTGATGCCCGAGAGATCCTTGCAGTGCCACAGCAGCGCGTTGACGAGCGTCCCCGTATAGATGCCGGCAGCGGGATGCACCACCATGCCGCGCGCCTTGTTGATGACGATAATGTCCGCGTCCTCATAGAGAATGTCGAGAGGAATATCCTCCGCACAGATCTGAATCTCCTCAGCGGGCGGAATTGTACAGACGATCTCCTCACCGCCGCGCAGCTTATAGTTCGCCCTGCGAACCGTGCCATCCACCATGACCTGTTCGTCCGCAATGAGGCGCTGTGCATAGCTGCGCGAGAGATCGGGCAAGCGCCGCACGAGGAACAGATCCAGACGCTCATCCGCACGGTCGGCAGTGAATGCTGTGCTCATCATCAAATTTCCCTTCTCTGTACGAAAAGTGCCCAGAGGACGGCACTCGTGCCGAGGACGATGGCGATGTCCGCAATGTTGAACACGGGCCAGACGCGAAAGTCGAAGAAGTCTACCACATGTCCGAGGCGAATGCGGTCGATCAGGTTACTCACAGCTCCCGCCGCGAGTGCGATGCTGCCGTAGTGGATGAGAGGCCCGCTGCGGCGCAGGCGTTCATAGAACACTGCGAACGCGATCGCGAACACAGTCGCCGTCACGAGAAAGAGCCACTGCTGACCGCGAAAGATCCCAAATGCTGCCCCCGGGTTGAGCACGAAGGTGATATGAAAATATGGCGGTACAATCGGGATGCTCTCCCCCGGCAGCATCGTCAGTTCCACATAATATTTCACAAGCTGGTCAAGCAGCAGTATGGTCAAAAAAGAAATCGCGGCTTTTACGCGCCCGCTCATTGTTCGCAACCGTCCTCCTCACTCTGCTGTTCGTCTGCCGTTCGGGTCTTCGTCTTCTTTTCCGCCACCATGTCGGGCATCTCGGCAATTGCATCCTCGATGAGCGCAAGCTCCGCCTGCACATTTCCCTTTATGCGGCGCAGGAATTTATGCTTCTCCCGCACAAGGCGCTCGTACTCCGCTACAATGGCACGCACCTTGTCCGCCGCCTCGTCGAGCTGCGCCTTTGCCTGAAGCGTCGCCTCACGGCGCATATTCTGTGCCTCCTTGGCAGCCGTCTCAATCGTGAGTTCGGCATTCCGCTTCGCGCTCGCCGTCATGTCCTCGGCAGTTTTTTGCGCCACGACAATGGTCTCGCGCATACTCTGCTCAATGCGGCGAAAATCCGCGATCGTCTCCTGTGCACGCGTGAGTTCCGCGTGCAGACGATCCCTCTCATCGATCACCTCGGCATAGGCCTGCATGACCTCGTTCAGGAAGTCGTTGACCTCTCCCTCGTCAAATCCGCGAAAGCTTCGTCCAAATTCCTTCGCGTGTATATCCATCGGTGTCAGCATACCGCGCCCGCCTTTCCTCAAAAGAAACGGTTCAATACGACAACCGTGCGCCCCTTCTTCGTCTGACCGCGCACCTCCGTCACCTCGACCCGTCCGCGTCCGCGCATGGAGAGTACATCCCCCTCCTTGATCGTCTTGGACGCACTCGCCGCACTCTGCCAATTCAGCTTCACCTTGTCCGCCGCGATGTCATCCGCCGCACGGCTGCGCGAGATGCCAAACCCCGCCGCGACGATGGCATCGAGCCGCAGGGAGGCGACCGTCGCGCGGATCTCTTTCGTCCGCTCTGCGCGCGGGGCGATCTCTGACAGATCCCCCCGCTGAGCCTTTACCCCGACCGCACCGATCATCGTCAGATTGGTCATGATGAAATCCGCAATCTTCGCATCGCAAATAATCTTTGCCGCATCCGGCGCAAGGAGGATATCCCCAACAAGTTCACGCTCCATGCCGAGCCCCATGACCGCACCGAGCACATCGCGGTGTGTGAGACGCGCGAACTGCCCGTTCCACGCCGCCTCTACACAGGCAATCGCAAACCCGTCCGGCGTCCCTGCAAAGTCCCGATGGCGCAGCATAGCACGCTGTCGTTCTGCGCCCATGTAGCCGCCGTCAAAGTCGAGCTGAATATCGTCATAGCCCGCACAGATCGTCTCCGCGATTTCCTGCCCATAGGGGTCAAGAAAGGTGCTGATCCGGAATTTTGCTGTCTTCATGACCGCCTCGGCAAGATCAATCAGACGGATCGCCGTCTCCTCTCCCTCGCTTCCGCGATAAAAGCGGAGAATCCGCTCCTTCTGCTGCTCTGCCATTACTTTCTCCCCAACTCTCTTGAACGCTCCGTCGCTGCAAGCACTGCTTCGATGAACGCTGCGCGTACACCCGCACGTTCAAGGACACGCAGCCCTGCAGCAGTCGTGCCCGCAGGGCTCGTCACCGCCGCCCGCAGATCGGCGGGAGATTGCTTCGCTGCAAGCACCATCTGCGCCGCTCCCAGAAGTGTCTGCGCCGCAAGTATATGGGCCGTATCACGGTTCAGCCCGGCAGCAACGCCGCCCTCTATAAGCGCCTCAATCACGAGGAAAGCATAGGCAGGGCCGCTGCCCGAGAGCCCTGTCACTGCATCCAGAGCATCCTCATGTACAAAAACCGTGCGCCCCGCAGCGCCAAGCAGCAGTTCTGCGGCTGCACATTCTTCCTCACCTGCATGGGTACCGCACGCATAGGCGGATATTCCCGCTCCTGCGGCGATCGGTGTATTGGGCATCGCTCGGATGACGGGATGATTCGGATACACGGCCTCAATCGCATGAACAGGCAGCCCTGCGACAATGGAGAGGATCAGCGCCCCCTCTTTGAGACACGCCGCCGTCTCCCGCATTGCAGCAGCAGCCGCATGGGGCTTCACAGCTAGAATGAGCACATCAATATGGGGCAGAAAAGATTCTGCCCCCACCTGTGCACGTATGCCGTATCTGCGCATCAGTGCATCGCAGCGCATCGCCTTGTGCTCCGATACGGAGATGTTGGATGCCGGCACCGTATCGGCCTGCAGCAGCCCTGAAATCAGGGCCTCCGCCATCGCACCGCCGCCGACAATGCCAATCTGAAGATCTTCACGCATACGCTTTACCGATTCGGAAAGGACATATCATCGCCAAGATGATGCCCGTCCTCGGAGTAACTGACATTGACATTATTCGGTGCACAGAGGAAAACATTATTGCTGATCTTCTTGATATCCCCGTTCAGTGCATACGTCGTACCGCTGATGAAATCGATGATGCGGCTTGCCACGCTCTTCTCCGTCTTTTCAAAATTGAGCACGACAGGCTTCTTCTTCTGGAGATTGACCGCCACCTGCTGTGCATCATCGAACGTCTGCGGCTCGATGACGACAACATTCATGCGATACGCCGCAACCACATTGTCAATTGCCGCATTCCCCGTCCCGCCCGTCGACACAGAGAAGTCCGGAAACGAGGAGATGGTCGCCCCCGTCTGTGCACGGCGGCCTGTGCTCGAACCGATTTCCCGCACGGGAGCACTCTTCTGCTCTTCCTCGTGAATCTCGCTATCCTCCATGTCCTCGTCCGACGAAACGCCGATGAATTTCGTTGATATTTTCTTAAAGATACTCACTGATCTCTCACACTCCTCGGGCATACTGACGCGCACCAAAAATTGCTGTACCGACGCGCACGAGATTTGCGCCTTCCTCCACCGCAATTTCGTAATCGTTGGACATCCCCATCGAGAGATAACGAATGTCCGCTGTACGCGACGCACGTTCCTTTCCCTGCTGATAGAGTTCATACATCGCGCGGAAGAGCGGGCGACACTCCTCCACATCGTCATAATTCGGCGCAATACACATAAAACCCTGCAACCGAATGGACGGCAGACGACCGATTTCCGCCAGCAGATCATCCAAATCTTCGCGATAGATGCCGGATTTACGCTCTTCGCGTGCCAGATTGACTTGGATGAGGATATTCTGCACCTTGTCGAATTTCTCCGCTGCCTTGTTAATCTCTTGCGCAAGCCGCAAGGAATCCACCGAATGAATCAGGTCAAACTGTCGGACGGCATGCTTCACCTTATTCGTCTGCAAATGCCCGATGAGATGCCACGTCACTTCGCGTTCGAGATTCTTTGCCTTATCCAGTGCCTCCTGTACGCGGTTCTCACCGATGTTCGCAGCGCCCGCGTCAATTGCTGTCTGCATTTCCTCCACGGGGTGATTCTTGGTCACCGCGATCAGTTCCACGGGGGCATCCTGCGGCACATGCGTACGCCGTGCACATGCCTCCGCAATCGCTGTGCGTACCGCCTGAATCCGCGCGCCTATCGTCATATTGTCACTCATCTCAGCTCCATCACCGCCGCAAGTCGTCCCGTTCTGCCACCTGCAGAACGATAGGAATAAAAGAACTTGCACTCACATGAAGTGCATATATCCGCATGGTCAATATTTTTCTCCAAAACGCCTGCCTCCGCCAGCTGTACATGATTCGCCGCCCAGAGGTCGAGGTGGAGCGCCCCTTCCCGATCCTGCACAATGGTCTCCGCATGCGCCGGAAATGCCGCACGAAACTGCTCCGCAACCTCCGGGCCGACCGTATAGCATCCCACACCGATGGAGGGGCCGATCCCTGCGATCACATCGGAGGCCGCCGTGCCGAACTCCTCCCGCATGCGGGCGACGGTCTGTGCTGCGATTCGCTGTACCGTCCCCTTCCAACCGGCATGCACGACACCCGCCGCGTGGTGCACAGAATCATAGAGGAGAACGGGGACACAGTCCGCATAGCAGAGCATGAGCGGGACACCGCTGTCATTCGTGATGACGGCATCGGCATCTGCGAGTGCATCCTCATACGCCCGTGCGCCGCGTCCCGCATCGCGCCGCATGGCACGCACGATCTTCGTGCCGTGGACCTGCCGGATGGTGCAGAGCCGCTCCGCATGCAGGCCGAGTGCCGAGAAATACCGCCGACGATTCTCCCACACGCACGCCGGATCGTCACCGACATGCAGCGCCATATTGAGCGAATCGAACGGTGCAGGGCTCACGCCGCCCAGTCGTGCCGAGAAGCCGTGCACAAGCCTGTCCGCGGGGAAGATATCAAGTCTGCCGCTCCACAGATTGTCCCGCACATGCTGCAGTACAAAACTCATTTGTTGGTCCTTTCTGCCTTCCCGCCGCAGACACCACAGCGCACACATCCGTCAAAGCAGTCAGGCGTTGCCTTTAGCGCTGCTGCTTTTTCATACTCCTGCTGCAGATATCGCTTTGTAAAGCCCATATCCAAATGCTCCCACGGAAGCAGATCGTCAATATCCCACGCCCGTACAAGATAGGAATCCGGAGAGAGCCCATCTGCCCGCATCTCCGATATCAGATCCTTTGCCCCGCGCCGCACAGCCGCACGAATGAGCGGCTGTGCGAGGCGGCGGTCGCCGCGTGCGAGGATTGCCTGGACGAGCGCCTCCTTCGGCGACTCAAAGTTGACGACAATCTTTTTATGGCGGCGAAGCGCCTGTGTGATTGTTTTCATCACAACATCGAGGCGCTTCTTGTCCGCCATCGGCATCCACTGAAACGGGGTAAAGGGTTTTGGAACGAAAGGATTCACACTGAGCGTCAGCATGCCGCGGCTCCCCTTCTCATCCATATGGAGACGCAGCCGCTCGGCGAGATCGATGATCGCCGCGATATCCGCATCTTCCTCGAACGGCAGCCCCACCATAATGTAAAGTTTAAAGTTGGGTATATGCGCCGCTGCGCCGAGATCGATCGCCGTAAAGAGATGGTGTTCCTCGATGCCCTTGTTGATAACAGCACGCATGCGTACGCTCCCTGCTTCGGGTGCGAGGGTCAGCGTCTGCAGACCGCTCGCGGCAAGTGCCTCGACGAGTTCCTTGGTGACCGAGTCCGCGCGGAAGGATGCGACGGACATGGACAGCCCCTCGCCAAGGATGGAACGACAGAGCGCGTTGATTTCGGGGTAATCGGAGATCGCAGCCCCCATCAGCCCGATTTTCTTGCCATAGGGTAGTGCCGCACGCACCTCCTCCTCGATGACAGCAAGAGAACGGTTGCGCGGGCGGCGAAAGCAGTACCCCGCCATGCAGAAGCGGCAATGCCTCCCGCAGCCGCGTGCCGTCTCGATGAGGTAGAGATTGAACTCCGTATCCTCCGTGACAACAACCGTGTGCGCGGGGTATGCATCGAGATTTTCGATCCACTGGCGAACAACGGAGGTCGGTGCCCCCTCTTTCGGCGTAAACGCAGCAAGTTTTCCCGTCCCGTCATAGGAGGGCGCATAGAGTGCAGGCACATAGATACCGGGTACCCGCGCGAGGCGATGCAGGAGCGAATCCCGATCATCTCCCGCCCGAACGCCCTCGTGATAGGCATCCATCAGGGCGGGCATGATCGCCTCGCCCTCCCCGATCACAAAGGCATCCACGATCTCCGCAAGAGGTTCGGGGTTGAAGGTCGCACACGGACCGCCCGCGATGACCAAAGGGTCCCGTGCACCGCGCTCGGATGCGTACAGACGCACATGGCTGAGCGTCAATATCTTGACGAGATGAAAATAGTCCATTTCGAATGAAACAGCAAAGCCGATGACGGCGAAGTCCGCAAGAGGCGTCTGCGTCTCCACGCTCATCATCGGCGTCTGCGTGCGCTCATAGCGCGGGAGTTCCGTCCGATCGGGCAGAAAGAAGCGCTCGCACGCTGTATCTCTGCGCCGGTTGAGGAGGTCATAGATGATGTGCAGACCGAGATTCGACATCCCCACAAAGTAGGTATTGGGATAGACGAGCGCAAAGCGTGTGCGCCCCCCCACCGGATAGCGGTAGGCACCGCGCTCTTTTGCAAATCTCTCCTGCAGACCGCTCTTTAGACGATGATCCAAAACATACCTATGCCTTTCGTATTCCTACTCCTTTCCGCGTCGTGCACGCAGCGTTTCCAGCTCCTCAATGAAGTTCGTGATGTCATCGAATTTCCGATAGACCGAGGCAAAGCGGATATAAGCGACTTCATCAAAGTCCTTGAGCCGCTCCATGACGATTTCACCGATCTTCTCCGACGGCACTTCCGGCTCCGTGCGATTGCGGATATCACGCTCAATCTCCGCGACGAAGTTTGTGATCTGCTCCATCGAGATGTCACGTTTATCGCAGGAACGGATGATCCCCGTCAGGAGCTTGTCACGATTGAACGGCTCGCGGCGATTATCCCTTTTTACAACCATCAATGGCAACTTTTCTACAACCTCGTACGTGGTGAAGCGCCGCCCACACTCCCCGCATTCACGGCGGCGGCGAATCGTCGCTCCGTCATCTGCGGCCCTTGAGTCAATCACCCGACTGTCCGGCTTCTTGCAAAAAGGACATTTCATCGTGCTCATCCTTCCTCATGCGCCGTAATTCACTGTGTTTTTGCGGTGCTCTGTGTCGCCTTTGCAGGTTTCTTATCACTGCCGGCGGTGCTCTTCTCCTGCTGTGCTGAAGCTGCCGACTCACGCGTAGCCGGCAGTGTATCCTTCAGTTCCTTCGTGGTCTTCGTGAAGCGGCGCTCAACGACTTCTCCGTTATCGCCGAACTTGCCGAGCTTCTTTCCGTTGCATGTCACGTCGAGTGCACCTGCGTTGCCCGCACGAACAACGACGGATTCCTTGCCCTGCCAGTTCTCCGTCTTCCCCTTTTCGATGATTCCCTCAAAGACGCTCTTGCCATCGACAGTGACCTCTGTCCAGCAGCGCTCCGTGAGCGTCACGCTCACGCGCACCCCGTCGGCAGCTGCAGCTGCCCGCGTCGCATCGGATGCATCCGCCTCTGCGGCCGCCGGTGCCGGAGCAGGCTGCTCTGTCTTGACCGGAGGGGTCGCCGCTGTCTCACGCGCAGGTGAGTTGATCGCAGAGATAACGGCAGCACCTCCGCCCACGAGAGCAACGAGCACGATGATGCCCGCAGCAAGCTTGCCGAAGATTCCCGCATAGGATGCGCTGGGCGTGCCAATGGAGATATTCGAGAGCGATTCGTCTCCGACATTGCTCAGTGATATGCGGCGCGTCGGTGCCGACGTCTCCGGCTCCGGCGCGGAGGGGGGTGATGCGCTTCCGTTTTCCTCGGCAAACTGCTGCACGAGGTTCTCCGCATTCAGTCCCAAAAACTTCGCATAGTTTCGTACAAAGCCCTTTGCATAGACCATGCCCGGCAGCTCAGCAACATTGCCCCGCTCGATGTGCTCAATATAGAGCGCACGAATACTCGTCCCCTGCTCCACATCGGCAATCGTCCGTCCTTGTTTCTCGCGCTCTCTTCGCAAGATATCCCCTACCATGAGATTCCCTCCCTGACCACTGTCACTTCCGGAATATATCGTTCTAATTATACATGAAGTTTCCTGCAAAGACAAATATTTTCAGCATTGCCCCGCAATCTCCAAAATACGCTCCGCAAATGCAAAAATGTCCGCGCGTTCGGTAGCGCGTCCACAGCTCACGCGAATGGCGCACTTCGCCTCCTCAGACGAAAGGCCCATCGCTGTCAGGACATGGGACAGGCGTGCAGCACCCGCACTGCATGC
>ERZ773090.215-NODE-215-length-48374-cov-8.5629_pt1 | contig 48374 bp, 41 predicted proteins | sample MGYA00580579_ERZ773090 | MGnify/ENA primary metagenome ERZ773090 (study PRJEB29015, sample SAMEA2738014) | human oral metagenome | biome: human oral; feature: human-associated habitat; material: dental | place: China | collected 2132 ... | reverse complement strand
CACCTCGGGTGAGAACTTGTTCGACTTGCTCATGGCTCAATCCTCTCAGAGTGTTGAGCCTCCTCAAAACCCGGGGCGATTCACAGTCGTACTTTGCCCCTTCCCGACCGACAGGTAAGAGCCCAAAGAGCCCGTGAGCAATGAATCGAATTCCAAGCCTGCGCTACTCATCCTTCCATGCACGAGCTGTGCTACGCGCAAGACTCGCTGCATTGCCTTCGATGCGCCGTCCTCATATGGGCTTGATGTCCGACGAACAGGAGGCGCCTGGCGACGTAGATCTGCTCAAGCTTTTGCTGGATACGACTTCGAGCCGAAACGATGATGAAGCGACGGCACGGCAGGAGTACATGCGCATTCGCTTGGAGGTGGGAGCCGAGCTGCCGGACTTCGATGAAGCGCTGGCGAGGGGATGGTTTCGGCTCATTCAGGGACGGGTAGTTCCTGCTGCTGCGTTGAGCGACTATTACCTTCGGCGCGATGTGCCGTATGCAGAGGCGCTACGGTCTTTCGTCTACTGGCTGAGCGACGTGAAATATCAAATCGCGCAGCCAGGCGCCCATGCCAGTGCAAGTACCTTTGAGGACTACTTCGTCGCTGGAGCCCAATCGGGGCACAAGCCGCCCGTCCAGACGCCGACCTGGATTGCGGCGCGACTTTGGGATGACCCGCCACCAGTCGATATCGCAACGTGGGCCATGCGCTGGGAATTGCTCGATTGGGTCCCCCTGATTCCTTCTGCCGTTTGGTCTGAGCAGGATGCACAGCGGTTCAGGGAGGCTTCACTTCAAATCCTACGCAATGCCAATCTCCCCACATGGGACCATGTGTCCGTTGCCGAAAGCCTGCGGGCCTCCGGGGACATGCGAGAGCTGGCACCTATCGAAGTGAAGCCTGATCTGCTGGGGCGCGTCCTCGCTCGTACGCGCTCTCACTACGGAACCGACCTCTATGAGGCGCATGCGCTCTGTGCGCTCATGAGGGTACTGGTGCTTGAGCTGGCGCATGTCGAGGCTGGGCCGGTCCCTTCCAAGATGGCGCAGGAACTGGTCGCGCTGGCGACGTGCCATCCTGAGCTTTGCGACGTGCTGACCGACTGCTGCTTACAAGCGCCGCAGGTCCTTGCCGACCTCATTTTCTGTCCATCTGCAGCGGGCCTCGTCTGCCACTTGGTCGCTACATGGCATGTGCAGTTCCAGATCGACCGGGACTATCGCAATGAGGCTGCCGACTCGGTGCAAGCGTCATTGTTGGCGGACTGTCTTGAGGTTCTCCGGTACCACCTTGTTCAGGGCGACGTAGCTCCGACTGAATCCGCGCGCTTGCTGATCGTGATGCAGGAGCACGATTGCGGGGGGAGTGATGGCGTGCCTTTGCTGCCCATCGGCCTCGACCACCTGCGTGGACTGCCCGTGGATATCAAGCGGCAAGTTCGCCAGTCACTTATAGAAATGGCAAGCGCCCAGGCCACCTCCCTGGAGTTTGCGGTCATGCTGAAGGCCGTTGCCGTGGTGGGTGAGTCGTTGCCTTCTGCAGAAGCGGAGACCGTGGCTTCTGCTTATCGAAAGGCATTCCATGCAAAGGAACGGGCCGATACACGATGGGTAGACGTTACGGGCGCGGCCGCGCTGGCCCGGCTGGCAATGGATCACGGCCACCTCCAACCCAAGATCTTCTATCCCCTCGACTTGCAGGCCGAACTGGCTCGTCGACCGGACGATGTCGTGGGTCTGGGTTTGTCCATGCGTGAGCAGATACGACTGCTGAGCCGTGCGGTGGTGGGCTACCCCGAAAGCGTACCTGGCGACCTCGTCGAAGCATTGGCTTTGGCGATCCAGGATGGGGCGAGTAATCGCCCAGACAGGGGCCGGGTCGACGCCTTCACATTCCAGCTGGACAACCAGGTCCGAGGTCGGCAAGGGCCGCGCCTGGAGTCAGATTTGATCGAGGCCGTGAATCGGCCGGAGGTTCCTGCTCAACAAGAGCGCCTCGTAAAGGCACTCCTGCTGGTCGAGGATCCTCTGATACTGGCCATGTTGTTGCCCCGTGTGCCGGCGGTGTACCGAGAGCGCATTGTTGCCCGGTTGCGGGTATTGACACCCGACGAAGCTAGCCGTGCAGCATTCGTCACACAAGCGTCGGAGCGCGGGCAAGCGCTTCTGGATGCAGGGCTTCCTGAGCTTGCCAGTGCATATCTGCGAGAGGCCCAAGAAGCGCAACGTGGAAGAAATCTTCCCGCGTTGGCCGTGCAGACCCTGAATCAGCAATTGCAGATCCACTACCTGAGCGGCACGTTTGATGCGGTTGCATCAGCCAAGATTCCAGACGGTCTGCGGCCGGAACACCAAGCCGAGGCGCAGAGAACACTGGATTTCTTCCGCGCGCTGGTGTGCCTCAAGAACGAGCCACCCGAAGCCTTGAAAGCTGCAGGGATTTTTCACAGCCTGTATCGGCAGCACCCGTTGCCTGCATACGCGATCAACCTGCTCGCCGCACGTGTGGTCAAGCTCCTCGGGGAGAACCTGTTTCGTGTCGTGGTCGGGGAGGATGCTGAGATGGCCCGCCTCGCAATCGATGAGGCTGACCGGGCCATTCCTTCTATCAAGGGACTCAGCGACATGTCCCGCGCCATCCATGTGCCAAATTGCGCAGCCATGCTGCTAGCCGTTGGGCGCCCCAGGGAGGCCATGAATCGCCTCAAGGAACTTGCGTCTGCGGAGCGCACCGCCGAGAGCACGGCATTCGAGGCGGTGGCCAGCGCGAGGCTTGGCGAGCCGGATCGTGCCCGTGCGTTGATTCGGTCGGGCAGGGAGCGCTACGGCAACGCATCGCTGCTCGACGGGGCCGAGAGCCACATCGATCATTCGGCCGGCTTTGGCGCGCCTCCCCTCTTGCTTTTCAAACAGGAGGCGGCGGTCCAGTTGCGCGCAGCCATGCGTTCATTCATGGAGCTCCCCGCTTCGGAGCAGGCAGAAGTTCTGATGGGGCCACCCTTGGCATTGGAGAAGCTGCTGACGGCAGCCTTTCAGGACGCGCTCGCCGCTTTTCAGCGAACGCTGTCATTCCTCAAGCTCGACAGGCATACGGAATTCGATGAAGACGACTTCAATGGCATCGTCGCCGAGTTGGTCGAAGCGCGACTCGAAGGAAGTTTGGGTTGGCAGGCGCACGAGCAGTCACCGGGCGGTTACACAGAGAAGGGCAATGCCGGAAGGCGTGACTTCGTGGTCCGTCGCCGAGGCGTAGACATTACCGTTTTCGAGGCGCTGAAAGCATCGCAGCCAAACGACAAGCGGATTTCTGCACATCTCCACAAGCTCTTTGGCTACTCTTGGGCCGACATCCTCTTCCATGTCACCTACAGCAATCGCAAGGACATCTCAGAGATGCGCACTGCAGTCGAAGAGGTGGCACGGCAGCCACCACCGGGCACAACGTATCAATGCCAATCGGCGATACCCGCCGACGGGGCAAGGCCCGGCGCTGTCAGGGGAAGCTATCGTAGGAATGGAGAAGATGTCACAGTCATTTTCTTTGTGATCGACATGCGGCAGGAAGGCCAGCGCGCGGCGGTGGGGGCGCCAGCATTGATCGAGAACGCCGATCAGTGATGACGAGAGCCGGCGCCGGTGAAGGTCAGTGGATGGGAAGATTCCGGTCATGGCCGCTCCAGCGAAAAGAAGGAGGGACATGGCCCCGCGTGGGGACGCATGTCCCTCGTGGGGTGGGATGAAAGGACGGTGGTGTGCCGGGTGTGGCTCACCAGCCGCTGTAGTGAAGCGTCAGGTCGGCGATGACCTTGCGCCGCTCTAGGTCGAGACCGCCGAGGTCGGACAGCCCCTCGAAGCCGCAACGCCTGAGCATCGCGCCGCCCTCGCGGGCGTTGTAGAAGCTGACCATCGCGGATAGGAACATCCGCTGGCCGCTGCTCAGGACGCCGAGGGCGTCGTTGAGCATCAGCAGGTTCGGGCGCAGATCCCACTTGGTGGTGGCACGCTGCAGGCCTTCGCGTGTGCCGTCGCCGAACCATTCGGCACCGGCGATGTTGACACCGCGCTTCCACGCCTCGAAGAAGGCTTGGGGCGCGGCGGCGAAGTGCTGGTGTTCCAGCTCGATCTGATCAAGTACCTCTTGAGGCAGAGCACGGTTCATGACGGGGGCTCCTGGTGTTTGGACATCACGGGTTGAGGCGCTGCTGCCAGCGACCAGTTTGCAGGGCGTGCTCGGCAGCGTGGTGCGATCGGAAGTAGCTGACCGACTCGCGCGAGACCGGACCATCCGCGTCGGCGGTGCCGATGTAATGGCCGGCTGCGCTGCAGAGCACCTGCAGGGGCAGGCGCTTGCCGACGTAGGCTAGGGCTTGGTAGCCGATGGATTCGGCGCGGGCCTGTTCAGCACTCGAAAGTGCCGATGCGAACGCAAGGGACATGGTTTTTTCCTGGTGGTTGAAGACCGGGAGCACCACGCCCTGTCGGGAGCGGAGACCTCCCGAAAGGTTGAACATCGAAAGCACCCGCGTCGTGGCGACGCGCGTCCGCGGTGATCGGTGCGAGACGGACTGGATCAGTCAACGCGGCGAACCGCGTTGCAGCCTTGAAGACCGGGGCTGCCAGGGCATGGTGCTGACGACCGTCAGCGACACATGCGGGAAGGATGGAAGCGCGGCGCCGCGCCGTCGCCGATCAAACGGAACCGCTCGCCGTCCGGTTTGCCCCGAGTGCTGGGAGCAGGAACCGATGCACCTTCCGGCTGCCCACGACCAAGGCGCCGAAGCCCCGCAGGGCTTTGGCTGGAGAGAAATCAATCCACCTGTGGGCTGCAAGCAGGCCAGGCCGTCGTCAAAGCCATTCGCTGCTTCAGCAATCTCACCCGACCCGTTTCGTGGCTGGGGCCGGCATCCTCTGGCATGTATCCACACACAAAGGGAGCCCGTTGTTCCGCCGGCGGGCACCGGCACCGAATACCGTCGACCGCAAGCGGTCTCCTGGCACCTCGAAGCCTTGCGGGCCAAGGCGTCGGGAGACCGTTCGCGGATGGACGGAAACACCTCGATCAACGGAACCGCGATGAGCGCGATTCGATAGAGAAACGACCTTCTCGCCCTGCCAGCCGTGATCGGCCTATGCAGGACGCGCACACCGTTGCAGAAGGGAACGCGCGCTGGGGAGTCCCGCGGGGCGCGGGAGGTTTGCCCGCCGTCGGCAAGAGTTGGCGTGGCAGAGGGAGACGTGGGCGTCAGTTCGCCTTGGGGCGCCGACGCGGTGTGCTGGAGGTGCGGCTAGATGCGCCGCGCTTTCCTGCCGGGGCATCTTCGACCGGCTGCGTACCCTTGCAGTCCGGGTAGCGGCTGCACGACCAGAACGCGCCGCTCTTGCCGCCGCGCTGGCGCATCGATGCGCCGCACTGCGGGCAGTCCGGCGGAGGCGACAGCTTGATGGCGAGCGTGGCGCCGCGGTACTGCTGCACGAGCTGGGCGACCCAGATCGATTGCTTGGCGATGAAGGTGTCCAGCGTCATCTGGCCGGCCTCTATCATGTCCAGTGCCTGCTCCCACACCGCCGTCGTGCCTGGGTCGGCAATGGCTGCCGGCACCGCGTCGATCAACGTGAAGGCCGCATCCGATGCACGGATGGCACGGCCTTTCTTTAAGAGATAGCCGCGGGCCAGCAACCCGCTGATGATGTTGGCGCGCGTCGCCTCGGTGCCGATGCCCGTGGTGTCCTTCAGCTTCTGCTTCAGCCGCGGGTCGGTAACGAGCTTGGCGACGCCCTTCATGGCCTTGACCAGCTCGCCCTGCGTGTAGGGCTTGGGCGGCAGCGTCTTCAACGCCTTCAGTTCGACTTGGGCGACTTGGCAGGAAGTTCCAGCCTGTAGCACCGGCAACACCTGCCCGCGCTGCGCGTCCTCTCCGTCACCGTCCTCGGGCTCCGACGCCGCCTGTACCTGGCGCCATCCAGCCACCGCGATCTGCTTGCCGACCGCGACCAGCGGCTGGCCGCCGCACGTGAGCTGCGCCACCGTCCGGTCGAACTCGTGATGCGGCAGGAATTGCGCGAGGTAGTGGGCGCGGATCAGTCGGTAGACAGCCAGATCCTTGTCGCTCATCGCCGAGACATTGGCGGGTTCCAGCGTCGGAATGATGCCGTGGTGCGCCGTGACCTTGCCGTCGTTCCAGGCGCGCGAGCGCTGCTGGCGGTCCAAGCTGTCGATCAGCGGCCGCAGGCTGGGGTCGGTCTTGACCAGGCTGTCGAGTACGGCCGGCACCTCGGCCAGCATGCTCTCGGGCAGGTAGCCCGAATCCGAGCGCGGATAGGTCGTTGCCTTGTGCGTCTCGTACAGCGCCTGGGCAATGTCCAGCGTCTCCTGCACGTCGAGGCCAAACTGCTTGGAGCACACCTCCTGCAGCGTGCCCAGGTCGAACGGCAGCGGCGGCCCTTCGCGAACGCGCTCGGTTTCTACCGACAGCACCTGGGCGGAGCCGGCCGTGCGCAGGCGCTTGGCGGTCTGCTGCGCCACCGGCTGTTGCAGGCAGCGGCCCGCATCGTCGGTGCTGCCTTGCGGCGGCGTCCAGCTTGCGACGAAGGACTGGCCTGCATGCGAAAGCGCAACCTCGATAGCCCAGAACGGTACGCAGACGAAGCGTGCGATCTCGCGATCACGATCGACGACCAGCTTCAGCGTCGGCGTCTGCACGCGCCCAACCGACAGCACGCCGGTGTAGCCGGCCTGCCGACCTAAAAGCGTGAACAAGCGGCTCAGGTTCATCCCGATCAGCCAGTCGGCGCGCGATCGGGCGAGTGCGGAGAAATACAGCGGCAGCGTCTCGGCCGAGGGCTTGAGCGCGCCCAGCGCCTTGCGGATGGACGCATCATTGAGCGCCGACAGCCACAGGCGCTGAATCGGCCCGCAGTAGCCGCACAGGTCGATGATCTCGCGGGCGATCATCTCGCCCTCGCGGTCGGCGTCGGTCGCAATCACCAGCTCGCCCGCCTTGGCGACGAGTTGCTGCACGACCTTGAATTGCGCTGCGGTCGCCGCCTTGGGCTCGACACGCCAACGCTCAGGAAGAATGGGCAGTTGCTCGATGGCCCAGCGCTTGTATTGCTCACCGTAGCCTTCGGGTGGAACCGCCTCCACCAGATGACCGATGCACCAAGTCACGACGACACCCGCGCCGCTGTAGCAGCCATTGCCGCGTTGACCGGCACCCAGCACACGGGCGATGTCCTTGCCCTGGGACGGCTTCTCGCACAGGAACACGCGCATGAAGCCTCCTTGGAAATGTGCGGTTCATCGGATGGACGTCAGCTTGGCGGGGCCAGGAGATGCCGGCAGCAAGGAAGTCGATTGATGCAGACACCGCTTTGTGATTGGCAGGCGGTTCGTTGCCGCAGCGGTGTGCATAGATCGTAGGAGCTGGCACAGCAAGAGGGTCGTTTCGGGAGGACGGCTGGAACGTTGTGGACGACCTTGGAGCTATCCCCTGGGGGACAGCTCGCTGGTGCATCGCGGGCGTATGACGGTTGCAACAGCCGCCCTCGGGGGAACGGCGATGGGCGAATTACTGTCCGCCGGCCGGCTTGGCGCTGAGCGCCACCGACTCGATGCGGTACGGCAGGATGCCCACGCGCCGCGCCTCGACCTTGAAAGTCACGCGCTCGTTCTCGTCGGCGTCCTCCCATTCGTCGCGCACGGTGCGGCCCTCGACCAGCACCCGCATACCTTTCTGGTACAGCGTCTTCCAGTGCTCTGCGTCGCGGTGCCACAGCTCCACGGGCGCCCAGAATCCGCCGCGATCTTCGTACTCGCCGTCCTTCTTCGGGATCGGGTTGTCGAAGTAGACGTTCAGGCGAAGCAGCCGGCGCGGCTCGTCGTTGCCGTTCGGAAATTCGCGGTAGTCCGGCGCAGAACCGATGTTGCCCTCGCCGACGAAGTGCGTGCTCATGGTGACTCCTTGGTGGTGGGTGGAACGGACGCGGTACACCCGTGGACGCGCCGCAGGTAAGCCGCTTCGGCCTGGGCGGCCTTGCTGGCGCATTCCAGGGCTTGGCGAGAGATGCTGTGGGTCAGGCTGATCTGCATGTTCAGCACGATGCGCTGCAGTTCGATCGCGTACAGCTCGTCGATCAGCGAGGCCGGCGTCACGGGGTTGGCCAGCAGGGCCTCCCACAACGCCACGCCCATGGAGGAACGGTCGAGGTTGCGCCAGCGCAGGAAGGTCGTCCCTGCGCCAGTGGCCTGCTGGGCCAGTTGCACGTCGAGCAGGCTGAAGGGGTAGGCGCGTGCCTGGGGCAGCACACGCCGCTGCGCCAGGCCAATCATGTCGTCGCGCAGCGCTGCGCACTGACTGGCCCAGGTCTCCAGACTCCCCCTTACCCTTAAAAGGCTGTAAAAGGCCTTTTAGGTAGCCTGCGTGTTCCAGCCGCTGGAAGTCCGCCTGTTCCAGCGCCACGAAGCGCGTGGAGTGGCTGATAGGGGGCGATGCTGTCATGCGCCAGCACCCTCATCGCCCGCCGCACCATCGGCTGCGCCACCCGTGGGAGCCTGCGCATCGGGCACGATGGCAGGCGCAGCAGGCGGCGTGCCGGGCTTGTTCGTCCGCCGCGCGATGGGTGGCGCGAAGCGCGAGCGGCGCGTGCCTTCCAGCACGTCCTGCGGCAACTCGCCGAACTTCTCCAGCGCCGCTCGCGCCGCGGCGTTCTTCGCCGCGAAGTCGTCGCGCGTCGTGCCCGAGTAGCGGTACTGCTGGGCGAGCGAGAACAGGCTGCGCAGCGCATGCGCGCCATCATTGAGCCAGCGCTCCAAGGTGCCGCGGTCGATCAGCGCCGTGTGGTGCGCCAGGATGAGTTTGCGTGCCAAGTCGTCGTAGTCTGCCAGCAGATACACCGCCATGAAGCCGAGCTGGGCGTTCACGAACAGAGGCAGCTTCACCGGCTGCACGTTCATGTTCTCGCCCAAGGACAGCGCCGCTGGCACGTCGGCCAAGGCCTGATCCACCTGTTCGCGCAGGGCCTGCAGACGGGTCTTGGTATCGGCGAGCTTGTCCTCGATCCGCAACATCCACCAGTCCGAGTACGGGTCGTCCTGCTCGGCGCCGCGCTTCATCTTGTTCATGGCGCCGATGAAGCCGTTGAGACCGATGATGCCTGGGCGCCCCTCGGTCGGCGCGCGGCCGTGCCAGATGCGCGAAGCGTGGTGCGTGTGCAGCGTCAGCGACATCGCGCTGCGCAGCGATCCGAGATTCAGTTGCAGGGGTTCTGTGCGTTCGTTGGCCATGGGAGCGACTCGCGGTGAATTGGCGAGTCGCCAGCATCGGCATCGGCCGGAAGGCTGTCAGTCAACAAACCGCAGCCCATGCGCGCCCGGTTTGTTCCGCGCGGAAGGCTGTGTGTGCCGGCTATCCCCTGGGGATAGCTCGGCGGATGTGTTCGCGGCTCGCGCGGAGGTGAGACCGCGTTGCGGGGCTATGCTTCGCGAGGTCTGTACCAGGCGGCCCGTTGCCCCTCCACCTCACGGTAGCGAAGCTCGAACAGGCGGCACTCATGCACCACCTGCCGCCAACTGCTGCAGCCGTACTTGGCTGGAAGCTGCTCGGGATGCCGGTCCGCGATCCAGCGGCCAGCGGCGGCGATGGGTGTCCAGCCCTCGACGGCCAACTGCGCGGCGGCCTCGCGCAGCGCGCGGACGATGCCGGCGGCCGGCCAGTCCACCGTGCCGTCCGGCGCGATGCCATTGACCACCAGGTCGTGGAACACATCCGACTGGACGAACTCCGCTGCCAGGCGCCGCGCCTGATCCATGTGCTCGGCCCAGCCGCGCAGCTGCTCGAAGTGTTGATCGATGCGCGTGTAGGCGGAACCGAGTTCGTCCTGTGCAACGCGGCACCCGTCCACGGTCCATAGATCGTGCTGATCGATGAAGTGGTGCACCAGGGTGTTGCGCAGCGATACCAGGTCTTTGAGGTCGGCCTGGGTGTTGGCGTAGTCCTGCGCAGACAGGCTCAGTTGCACGCGCGTGCGAAAGGAAATCACGTCGCCGGGAAGATCGTCGTCGCGTTCCTCGCCGCCATTTCCATCGGTGACGACATACGAACCAAACAGTTGTCCGACCAACGTGCCCAGGGTCTTGGTCGCGGCATCTTCGATCCGCGCTGTGCGAATGGCCTCCAGCGAATGCGACGGGCCTGAAATCTCGTGGTGTGCCACGATGGCTTTCATCAAGCGCTCGTATTGTTGAAGGCGCAACAGGCATCTGCCCAGCAAGCGCTGAACGTCTCGCTGTAGTGGTTGCAGTACGTTTGTGCCGGGGGAAGTCGTCATGTCCATCATCGGCCGGGCTCGTGCGTGGCTGTCCTCGTCTGATTCACAGGCGACAGTTTCGCCTGTCGTTTGGGGGGCGACAATCGAGCGCGGCGGAAAGGTGTTTGTTCCAGCTATCCCCTGGGGATAGTCAACATCAGCGATCACGCAAGGCTTCTCGGAGCTGTGCCAGGTGGGCACGTGCCACCTCGGGGTCAGTGGCACGGGATGCCGACGGTGACGATGGTGCAGGTGGCGGGGGCGCTGGCGGCGCCGATGCACTTTCTCTGGCCCAGGCCTTGAACTCCCCGCGGATCGCCTTCTGGATGATGCCGAACAGGTAGCCGGCCGGGTTGCGTACCGCGCTGTTGCGGCAGCGTGCCGTCCACTCGTCGAGAACGGCCTGCCGCTGCGCCTCGTCCACCTGCTGCAGCGCCACCAGCGCGCCGGCCTGCTGCTCGTCCTTCAAGCGCAGGAAACGCTCGGGCAGCCGCAGGTTCTGCAAGGCCCTCGCGCGCGGTACTGTACGTACTTCATTTATACGATCATTACGTACTGTACGGTCCTCCTTCGGAATCCGAAGAGAGCTGTCCGGCAGCGGGTTTCGGCCCTGCTTCGGATTCCGAAGACGGGCGCGCAGCATTCCGAAGAAGGGCTTCCTGGCCTTCTTCGGATTCGTGGTCCGCACCCTCCTGTGGATAACCTGGCGTCGTCCAGCCATGCAGCGCCATGCGCTGCGCCAGCACCTGCAGGCGGGTCGGCAGCGTGCGGCCGCTGAGCAGCGGGTCTTCGGCAATCTCCTTGAGCGTGTTCATGCCCACGATCTGCACCGCCTTGGCGGCATGGGTCAGCGCCTGGCTGACCAGGCCGAGGTAGTCGGCATCGAGCTGCATCGCCTCGAAGGGCGACAGCGGTTCGTCGTGCAGCACGTAGAGGTTGCCTTGGATGCGGCCGGTCTTCGGGTCGCGCCGTCGTCGCACCAGGCTCAGCCAGCGCGTCAGCCGCAGCAGCGTCAGGGCGCGCGCCACGGTCTCGTGCGATGCCTGCGCCGCGCAGGGCATCGAGGCCAGGTAGGGGCGCAATTGGTCGTAGGTGGGAAAGGCGGTCACGCCGTCGTCGTTGAGCTGCAGGCGGAACACCTGCCAGGCGTTGCGCTCCAGCGGCGTCAGGCGTCGGTCGAGGAACAGTCGGCGCGGCACGCTCTCATGGCGGTTGCCGCTGTAGAGGAAACCGTCGGCGGCCGGCGCCGTTCCCTGCGCCGGCTGCAGGTGCTGCAGGGCCTCGTCGAAGAGCGCGGACAGCGCAACGGGGCCTTCGCGCCGTGGTACGCCACCCGTGCTCATGGCCTACACCAGCCCCTGGTCGATCCAGTTTCGTATTGCCGCCCACACCACCGACATCGGCAGGCTCAGCGCCTCGGCCAGGTCCATGGTCAGCGCCAGCATCGCCATGTCGTCGGACAGGGCGATATGGCGCTCGGTGACGCCGGCCTTCCAGCGCTCCCACAAGGCCACGTCCTGCGCCTCATCGAGCACCGGATGCCGGCCCTTGCGCTTGGGCAGCCCGAGGATGTCACGGCGCAGCGCCACTTCCTGATGCGTGAGGCCGTAGAACTTGCTGACCATCTCCGTGCTCGCCCCCAGGCGCAGCATGCGGTCCACCGTGGCGATCTCCCGCTCCACGTCGTGCACCTGGCTCAGAAGCCGCTTCAATACCTCCCGGTTCACCGACACCGAACACCACGACACCGTGGCATTCACCAGCATGCTCACGAGTTCGGGGTGCTTCAGCGCATCCAGCTCCTCCTCGCCGAAGCCCATGGCCTTGCAGCGGCGCAACTGGCCGTTGCGCAGGTCATGCAGGGCCTGGGCGATCACGGCCTGGTTAAGCGGGTGCGGTGCCGACATACGGGAGCCTCCTGCGCGCTCAGGACTCGTGGCCCGGGTCGCCGGCTTCCAGATCCAGCAGCCGGCGCGCCAGGCGCAGCAGACGGAACAGCTTCACCAGCGCAGCATCGCTCAGGCGTGTGGCCGAGCCGCCATGGCCATGGAGCAGCGCCGCCAGCTCGTCGGCCAGCCGCGCGCGGTCCAATCCGTTCGCGGCGGGCGGCGCCGCGCTCAGCGCATGCAGCAGGGTCAGCACCGCCCGCGCGAACGCCGGCAGCACCTTCGCCTGGCCCACGACCGGCGCCACGCAGACGAAGCCGATGCCGCCGACGCTGGCCTCGATGTGGTCGGCGACCGTCGCTTCCCCGGCGATCTCGCGCGCGAACTGCGCGATGTGCACCCGCAGCCGATCCGGCGCGTCCAGCCCCGGCTCGATGTACCAGACATCCGAGATGGGATAGAGCCCGCCCGCCTGCACGGGGATCGCACGCAGCGCATCGGCCTCGAAGTCGGGCAGCTTGTCGCCGAGTTGATCCGCGACCATCCGTTGGATGGACTGCAGGCGCTCGGTGGTCGGTGCCGGTGTCACGATGTGCCCTTGCAGGCGCTCGTCGCGTTGCCCGTGCCCGTGCTGTTCCTCCGGCGCTTCGAGCGGTGCAGGCGGTGTCGCTGCTGACGCCGAAGGCGCGACCGGCGTGGTGTCGCGCGGCACAGACGAGGCGGGTGGCTGCTGAGGCGCGGAGACCGGCGGGGGAGGACCAGCAGGCACGACAAGCGCTGCCGGTGGCGTCGGTGCCGCCGGTTCGCTGGTCAGCGCACGCTGGCGGCTTTCGCTGTCGTTGATCTCCAGCGCCAGCGTGTCGTAGTCCGCCTCCAGCAGCTCGGCCATCTGGCCGACCAGCTCGTCCTGCACCCGCTGCGGCGAGAAGTCGTCCGGCTGTGTGTCGAACTGCGTCAGCACGTCCTGAAACAAGGTGGCGAAGTCCACGGTCACGGTGCGGCCCAGCGCACGCCGCTCCCAGGTGCGCTCGCACGCCTTGCGCAGCACCGCGAGCCGGTCCGCCTGATGCCGGCCCAATCCGCCGTACAACAGCGTCGGGATCGCCGGCAGTAGATAGCGCACCGCATCGTTCATGCGGCTGATGTGTGACTGCGGCACCGGATAGCCGTCGGCAGTCAGTCGCCGCGCGAGTTCGCTCTGCGACAGCGCCTGGCCGCTTTCCTGCTCGTAGAACTCGCGCGCCTTCTCGATGCCCAACGCCCGCTCGATGAAGGTCAGCCCGCCGCGCAGCTCGTTCTCGGCCAGATGCCCGGTCAGCGCCACGATTTCGCCGCGCGCCGGCCACGGGCGGAACAGGCACGCAATGCGGAAGAAGCGCTCCTCCTTGGTCTCGCTCCACAACTCGCGCAGGATCGCCAGCCGCGTGTTGCCGCCGTTGCGAATGATGTAGTGCGCCTCGCCCGGCCTGCGCGTGATCGCAGGGGGCGCGTCCAACCCGCGTTCGCGGATGGACGCCTTGATCTCCGCATAGGCCGGGTTGCGCGTCACGCGCAGGTCGTGGTCGTAGGGCCGCAACTGGTCCAGCGTCACCACCATCGGCGTGTCGGCGATGGGGTCGCTCAAGGTCGCGGCCGAAGGGCCGCTGCGCTCGAAGCCGGTGGCCAGCAGCTTGGCAGCCATGTCCTGCGGCGTCAGCTCAGCCACGGCCGTTCTCCTGCGCCTGCCGGTCGGCGCGGCGAAGTTGCGCGCGGGCATTGCGGTCGGCACGGTGGTCGCTCGCCGTCGAGCTGGTGTAGATCGACGCGCAGCCTTGCTTCGTGAACTTCAGGTGCCCGCCGGACGTGCGCACCACGCGCCAGCCTTCGCCCAACGCGAACTCGATCAGCGCGCGCAGCCGTTCGCGGCCGCGCGCCAGTTCATGCGCGCTCGCCATGGCCGGCCCCTCCCGCATCGGCCCGGCCGGTGACCAGCGCGAAGCGCTCCCGCCACGCGGGGAACAGCTCGCCGACCAGCGTGCGCATGGTCTCCAGCGCCGCGGGCGCCGTGCGCCCAGCCGGCTGCCGGTACTCCACCCGGTGCACCGGCAATCCTCGTGTCGCAGCGCGCGGATAGGCTTCGATGGCCGGCACGTCGGTGCCCAGCACCTGCACGCCGGCCTGTTCCTGGAACACCTGTCGCAGCGCCTGCTGGACCAGCCGCGCGTTCGACGACACCGGATGCACACGGTTGATGAGCAGGCGCAGCGGTGGCGGCTCGATGCCCAGGTGCCGATACGGCGCGATGTCCTCGATCAGTTGCAGGGTGCCGCGGCGCAGTTCGCGCGCGGCCAGAATCTCCGGCGTCACCGGCGACAGTGCCAGGTCGGACGCCAGCACCGCCATCTCCAGCAGCACACTGCGCGCGCCCTGCGTGTCGATCAACAGCAAGTCATAGTGCGTGCGGAAGACGGGAAGTAAATGGCGCAGTCGCAGGCGCCCATCCGGTGCGTGCAGCAGCAGCGTGTTCAGTTCGCCGCGGTCGTCGTTGGAGAGCACCAGGTCCAGGCCCGCGATCGCGGTGCGCGACACCAGTTGCTCGATGCGCCGCTCGTTGAAGGCCAGCATCTCGTAGATGCCGCCGGGCGCGCGCACGTCCAGCGTGAAGTAGCTCGACAGCGTGGGCTGCACGTCCAGGTCCAGCAGCAGCACGCGCAGCCCGGCATCGGCGATGAAGCCGCCCAGGTTGGCCGCCGTCGTGGTCTTGCCCACGCCGCCCTTGGTCGAAATGATGGACACCACCTGCATGGGCTTCTCCTCGTCGAATGGCATGAACCGAGAAGAAGCGTCAGGCGCGTTCTTTGAGGCGATCGGCGATCCACTGTTCGATCTCCACCGAGTCCCAGCCCACCGCGCGCACGCCCAGGCGCAGCGCCTTGGGGAACTTGCCTTCCTTCATCAGGCTGTAGATGTGCGCGCTTGAAGCCGGTCTTGGCTTCGACCTCGGCGCGGCGCAGGATGCGGTGCTCGGTCGGTGCCGCCGTGGCGGTGGTCTGCGAAGACATGAGGGTCACTCCTTAACGCTCAGTGGCGCTGATTGGCGTGACTCGAATTAAGAACACCGCGTTGAAGAAAGACACCGCAAATGCGGTATCCGCGACCGCAGATACGGTCTGGCATCGCTCAGGAAGTTGTGCTCTGCAGATTGCGCCGAGCCAGTGCGAACTTGGCCTGCAGGGTGCGCTCGGTGATGCCCATCGCGTTGCCGTGGTGCACCACCATCGCGCTGATGATGGCCTCCTGCGTCAGGAAGCTGGAATACGGCGTGCCGCTGGGCGACTTGCCCAGCAGCAGCGTCAGTAATCCGCCAACGATGTTCAGGTAGGTCGATTCGCTGCGCGGCCCCGGCGTGTTCGCACGCTCCGCGTCGGCCGCGCAGGCGGCGTGCGTCTTCAGCAGCGCCTCGTGCTCGGCGCTCAGCGTCTCATGCACGCCCAGGTGTTCCGCCAGCCGCGCCTTGATCGCTTCCCGCTCGGCCAGCAATGCGCCCACTGTGTCCAGACTGATCGCCGGGTGAAGCGCACGCTCGATCTCATCGAACAGAAACGCCGGTTTCTCGCCGGGGTAGTAGTGCGCCATCCAGGATTTCAGGTCGACGTGCCGCACCGTCAGCGACAGGTCGTCCATCGTCAGGCCCTGCGTTTCCCGCACCAAACCCTCCTTGCCATACGGCATCTCGCCGTGAGCCAGCGCATCGAAGATTCTTTCGGTGTTCAACCGCAGCATCGGCCAGCGCGGAAACTCCGTTGCCTCCGGTAGAGGCCGCTGTCCCAAGGTCGCCAGAATGCGCCGCTCGAAGCGCAGCAATCCGCTCCAGCGGATTGCCGCCTCGATCGGGCGGTAGTAGGTCTTGGCGCCATCGGCCAGGCTGCTCGACTTCGGCATATCGCGCGCCTCCATTCGTCATCGCACCGAGTCCACGCACACGCACCCGCCGTACAGGCGACGTGCGTGGCCGTCCAGAAGTCTCCGGGCGAAACGAGCAAGTGGCGAAGCGGCGAAGACCGTGGCACCGACGATGCCGCCGGTTTCGTTGCGAGATGTGCGTCTTGCCGCGCATGGCGCCATCACTCACAATTCGCAAGCCGCGAAACATGCTGTCACCAGCGTCATTCGCGGGCACCATGCCTGACCCGGATAACCAAGCCAAAGTCTTTGCAGGGGAAAAGGCCCAGTAAAGCGCGATCAGCTCAACACGCCAGAGCCGATGCGCATACGGCAAGCGCTGTTGCGCCGCGCGTCTTCGCTGTGACGCGACGCGATGGGCATGCAAGTCTCATCGAAGGATGCCAACCGCAAGCGCGAGCAGCCTGAGTGCAGCACGCCCGTGCACCGCGTCAATGGAACCCCGCTATGACAAAACAGGTCTGGCACCTTGACCAAAATGGCATCGCCCCAACCCGCCTGAAGCAGCCTCATGCGAGCCGTTGCGTATCCAACGGCATATGGCCGACACGCTGAGCACGGTCGATGAAGTGGCGCAGCGGCTCCGACATCGCGCCCTCGGGATGTAGCAGGTAGGTCGTCAACGCCGCCGAGTCCTCGTCCAGCGGCCGGACGATCACGTCCGCCTGCCGGCATGCCACCGCGTGCGCCGCGGTGGAAAATCCCACGCCATAGCCGGCCGCCACCAGGGCCAGCATCAACGAGTGGGTCGTCACGTACTCGGCCACGACCGGCGGTGTCTCCACCAGGCGCAGCAGGCGCTCGCATTGCCGGCTGCACTCCGCACACACCTGCGGGTGACACAGCACCAGCGGGTAGCCCACCACCTCGTCCAGCGGTACCCGCTTGTGCGCCAGCAAGGGGTGCCGCGCGGGTATGGCCACCACCAGTGGATCTTGCCACACCGGCCTGGCGACCACCCCGGCCGCCATCTCGCCGGCCATCGCAAAGGCCGCGTCGTACAGGTCGTTGCCCAGGCCGCCCACCACCTGCGACAGCGGCGCCTCGAACAGCCGGATGCCCACTTCCGGCGCCTCCTCGCGGCACAGCGCGAGCAGCGCCGACAGCCGGGTCCGCCCGACGCCGCCGGCCAGGGCGATGCGCAGGGTGCCCCGGTGTCCCACCGCCACCGCCCGCGTCTTGATCTGGGCTTGCTCAAGGGTCAGCAGCACGCGCCGGGCCTCCTCCAGAAACACCTGCCCGGCCGGGGTCAGGCGCACGCCGCGCGGCGTGCGCTCTAGCAGCGTCACGCCCAGGTCCGCCTCCAGTTGGCGGATCGTGCGCGACAGGGGCGACTGCTCCACATGCAGCCGCCGTGCCGCCCGGCCAAAGTGCAACTCCTCGGCCACGGCGATGAAACAGCGAAGATGGCGTAAGTTCATGTACTTCCCCCAGAAAGTGGAGTCCATTCCTCTGGCCGTAGGGAACGGCACGAGTGCTTCCCGGTAGCGATGCCGGTCACAGAGGCCTTCCAGTTGCAGCCATCCGGCCTTCAGTCGCCGGCGAGGCGGCGAGGCGGCGAGTGTCCAGGCAAGGCCGGGTAATTCCATCGGTGTTGCCATATCACACAAAACCACGGACAATCAATAATAATTCTCATTAGCATCTGTGTCTGAATGGAGTGAAGCCGATCAAGCCCGACGTGGCGAACCTGTCCGTCACTACCCACGGCAGCGTGTTCTGGAACGACGAACGCATGGGCGACGAGCAGCTCGCGCAGCGGCTGCAGGCCTCCGCGCCGCGTCAACCGCAGCCCGAGGACTTCATCCGCGGCGACCGCCTGGTGGATCTACGAGCGCGGCGCCCAGGGGATGGCGGCTACGCAGAAGTCCGGGGTGTTGGAGCTGGGCTTCGTGACCGACAAGGCCACGACCGGGGTGAGCCGAAAGACACCCCCATGAAACTGCATCGGCACGCCCGCCCTGACGCCGGCGTGTCGTCGTCGGCTGCACCGATCGCGAACTCCGACACGCGTGAGCGCCTGCGCGCGGTGCTCGGCACACCGGCTGATTTACCAGCCTTGCGGACGCAGCATCGTCTTCGCGGCCCTGGTTCGCAGGAACGCCTGCGTCATATTGCTTGGCCGCCCGCCCTGGCATGGCAGCAGCAAACATGGCCATCAGCATTCAGTGTCCGGCTGTGTGCGCCGGCCAACTCCGCGCGTGTCGGCGACGGGCTCCCGACAGGCATGAGTGCTTCGACGCGATGCAATCGAAGGAGGTGCTGACGGGATGCGGATGTAGATGCTGGCGCCCGAGAGGCCGAACCAGAAGAAGACAAACAGGAGGTGGCCTTGGATTTCAGATTGCTGCGTTACTTCGTCGCAGTTGCGGAAGAACTGCATCTGGCCCGTGCAGCCGAGCGTCTGGGCATCGAGCAGTCGCCTGTGTCGCGTGCGATGCGCGACCTGGAAAGCCAGCTTGGCGTGCAGTTGTTCGACCGCAGCACACGCCTGACGCGGCTGACCTGGGCCGGCCAGGTGTTCCTCGGCGAATGCCGGCGCGTGATGGCCACCGTGGAGCAGGCAGTCAAGAGCGCCAAGGCGGCGGCACAGGGCTACCAGGGCCATCTGCGCATCGCCATCTGCGACAGCTTGGCGCAGCCCCGCATCGCCACCCTGCTGGCACGCAGCCGTGAGGAGGAGCCCGAGCTGGAGATTCGCGTCTTCGAGCTGCCGTTCGCGCAGCAGCTCAAGATGCTGCACGATGATCTGCTGGACATCGGCTTTGCGTTGTCAAACGCGGTGCATGATGGCCTCGTCGCCGAGCCGGTGTGGACCGACCCGCTGTCGGTGATCGTGCCCGCACGCCATCCCTTGCTGGCACACGTGCAGGTGCCGCTGCCCGAAGCCTTGAAGTTTCCGCTGGTTCTGTGCCATCCCGAATCGGGATCGGGCTGCCGCCATCAGATTCAAGCGCTGCTGCAGGACGCAGGCACGCCGCTCAAGCTGGTCGATGAAGTGACCAGCCTCGGCGTGATGTTGACCCTGGTCGGCGCCGGCTACGGCATCGGCTTCGCCATCGCCTCGCAGGTGCAGACGCTACAGCGCCCGGACATCTCCATTCGTCCCCTGGCCGGCACCCCACCGATGCTCTCTACCTACCTGCTGCGCCGCCGGGGCGAACCCTCGGAGCCCATGAGGCGGTTCATCGAGCGGGTGAAAGACGGGGCCGCGCCGGTCGATGATGAGCCAGTCCTTTGAGGACGCAGCTCACCTGTCCGTTGCGGCCTGTGGCGTGATGTGCCAGTGGACAGATAGACTTCGGAATGAAATCCGATGCTCTGGCTGTTGGTGGATGTGCTTGGCTCGCTTTGGATCACCCACAACGGCCTGCGTTGACCAGGCCGAAGACTTGAGTCCACAATCGAGTCCATTCCGTGACGCTTGAATCGGAAAAGACGTTCGTAATAAACGAGTTAGCGACCGGGTGCTGTTCCCATCGCCCGCTCCACTCCAGCTTTTATTTCAGCCTTTCATGGCGCGCCGCAAAGGCCCATGAAGGGCTTCAGCCCGCCTGGCCCGCTGTCGCGGCCCTTCCAGAAATTCCGATCCGGCAACGCCCGGCCCCATCCGGCAACGCCCGGCCCCAATCCGCTGGCGCTGGTCTCGGCAAGCATCAAAGCGGCCCAGGCAAAGCGCGAATCCAGGCGCAAGCGCCCTTGCCGCATGACGGCCGCAAGCCCGCCCCAAGGCTAAAGAGTCAGCCTGGCGCCCGGCGCGCTTTGCGATGCCCCTGCCTGAACGCCCGCCGCGCCCGGGCGCAACCGCTTGCCGCGCGAAGGCGCCTCCAGTCCCCCGCTTCCATTCTTTCGCCCTGCTGCGGCCAGCCGCAGCGTCAGGCTGGCGAATTCCTAGAATCCGCCCCTTTTGAATCCTCTTTGCCGAAAGGAATGCTCACATGTCCCTGAAAAACGTCACCCCCGGCGACAAAGCGCCCGAAGCCTTCAACGTCGTCATTGAAATTCCCATGCACGGCGACCCCATCAAATATGAAGTGGACAAGCAAAGCGGCGCCCTCTTCGTGGACCGCTTCATGAGCGCCGCCATGTACTACCCCGCCAACTACGGCTACGTGCCGCAGACGCTGGCCGGCGACGGCGATCCGGTGGACGTGCTGGTCGTCACTCCCGTGCCGCTGCCGCCTGGCGTGGTCGTCACCTGCCGCGCCATCGGCATCCTGAACATGCAAGACGAAGCGGGCAACGACGCCAAGGTGCTGGCCGTGCCCGTTTCCAAAAAGCTGCCGCTGTATGACGGCTGGAAAACGCCTGACGACGCGCCGCAAAGCCTCACGCGCGCCATCACGCACTTTTTCGAGCACTACAAAGACCTGGAAGCAGGCAAATGGGTCAAGGTGCTGGGCTGGGACGGCCCCGAAGCCGCAAAAAAGGAAATTGCCGACGGCATCGCCGCCGCCAAAAAGTAAGCCCGCGCGAAGCGAGGCGGGGCCGCCGCCTCTGCTTCTTCACCTTCGCTTTGATTTAGCTCCTTGATTCATAGCATGAGGTCCTAGTGCAGACTGCGCAAGGACTGCTTTTCATGCCCCTGAATCAGCTCCTGTTTTTGAATCAGCAAAGCGGCCTCTTCGCTGCCCCCGCCCCCTCTTCACGCGCTTTTTTCTTCACGCGCCCCTCGCATGAATGCCCCTGCTGACACCCCGCTGGCCCAGGCCGTCATCGCGCAGGCCGTGCAGGGCCTGGAAAGCACGGGCTGGCTGGACGACGCCGGCGCGCTGCGCCAGGCCGCGCGCGAAAAGCCGGGCGAGCGCCCGGCCCAATACCTGCGCCGCGCCTGGCTGCTGGGCGAGCGCCTGGGGCTGACGCAGGCGCTGGAGCAGGCGCGCGCCGCGCTGGGGCTGGCCCTCATCGCGCTGGCGCTGGCCGTGGCCCTGGCCGCGCTGGGGCTGGAGCGCGCCGCGCTGGGCGCAGAGCGCACCATCAATGCCGCTGCAGCCCTGGCCGCCCTGCTGGGGCCGCACCTGCTGGCGCTGGCCGTCTGGCTGGCCGCGCTCATGCTGCCCAAACGGCTGCCCGGACAGCCGCCTCAAGCCAGCGGCGGCGCGCTGCTGGGGCGGATGGCCTGGCGGCTGGCCCAACGCATGGCACAGCGGGCCGCCTCGCGCGCCAGCCGCCGTCTGGCGCGCTCCGGCGCGAATGCGGCCCGGCTGCTCGATGCCAGCGCCACCGTCTTGCAGCGCCTGCGGCTTTGGCCCTGGCTTCTGGGCGGCATCAGCCACGGCATCTGGGCGCTGGCCTTCGCGCTGGCGCTGGCGCTGCTGCTGTTTGACTTTGCCTTTCGCGCCTACAGCCTGACCTGGGAGACCACCATCCTCAGCAGCCACGCCTTCGCCGCCTTCGTGCAAGCCAGCGGCTGGCTGCCCGCGCGGCTGGGCTTTGCCGTGCCCGACGCCGCCGCCGTGCAGCAGGCCCTGGCGGCATCGGCTCCGGCCTCCGCCACTCTCGCATCCAGCGCCGCCGCCGCGAATCAAAGCGTCTGGGCCTGGTGGCTCATGGGCTGCGTATTCACCTACGGCCTGCTGCCGCGCGCCCTGCTGGCCGCCTTTTGCCTGTGGCGCTGGCAGCAGGGTCTGGGCCGCCTTGCGCAGCCCGATGCTGCCCTGCCCGCAGACTCGCCCGAAGCCTTGCTGCACGTGCGGCAAGTCTTCGCCCGCCTGGATGCCCTCGCGCCCGCCGTCGTCATGGACGCCGAGCGCCCCGCCCCTTGCAGCGAAAGCGCCGCCAGCGCCCACGCCGCCAGCGCAGCGCCCGCGCTCATCGGCTTTGAGCTGCCGCCGGAGCTGCCCTGGCCCCCTGCCCTGCCGGCCAGCCCCGCGCTTCGCATCCTGAATGTGGATGGCAGCAGCGCCCAGCGCCAGGCCGCCCTGGCCGATCTGGCCGCGCGCCCGCCCGCCGCCTTGCTGCTGGCCTGCCACGCCAGCGCCAGCCCTGACCGGGGCGCCGCCCGCTTCCTGCGCGAAGCCGCCCGCCACGCGCCGCGCACCGCGCTCTGGCTCGTGCCCGCAGACGAAGCGGCCCAGGCCGGGCACGCCGCGCGCTGGCAAAACTGGCTCCGCGCCGAAAAGCCGGGCGCCGCCCTGCTTGCCAGCAAAGCCAGCGCCCTCGCCTGGCTGCAAAAGCCATGACGGCATTGCCACAAGCCGCGCAGCCAGTTCAGAAAAAAGAGCAAATTCAGGGCACCCAAAAACGGCATCGGCGCAAATTGCACTAGGACATCATGCTATGAATCAAGGAGCGAAATAAGCCCCCTTGATTCCGCCGCCCGCCAGCCCCTGAAAACAGCGCGGCCTGCGGCCATGCCCGCGAGACACATCCGCTAACATTGCCCGCTTGTCCGCACACACAGGAGTAGGCCCTTGGCCAAACGCACCTTTCTCGACTTCGAGCAGCCCATCGCCGAACTCGAAAACAAGATTGAAGAGCTGCGCAACATGCAATCGGGCAATGAGGCGGCGGTAGACATCACCGAAGAAATCGACCGCCTTAGCCAGAAAAGCCTCAAGCTCACCCAGGACATCTACCGCAGCCTCACGCCCTGGCAAATCACCAAAATCGCCCGCCACCCCGACCGCCCTTACACGCTGGACTACGTCAAGGGCCTGTTCACCGGCTTCATTGAGCTGCACGGCGACCGCCACTTTGCCGACGACCAGAGCATCATCGGCGGCCTGGCGCGCTTTGGCGGCCACGCCTGCGTGGTGATCGGCCACCAAAAAGGGCGCGACACCAAGGAGCGCACCCTGCGCAACTTCGGCATGACGCGCCCCGAGGGCTACCGCAAGGCGCTGCGGCTGATGAAAACGGCCGAAAAATTCGGCCTGCCCGTCTTCACCTTCGTGGACACGCCCGGCGCTTTTCCGGGCATCGACGCCGAAGAGCGCGGCCAGTCTGAAGCCATCGGCCGCAACATCTATGAAATGGCGCAGCTGCGCACGCCCATCATCACCACCATCATTGGCGAAGGCGGCTCCGGCGGCGCGCTGGCCATTGCCGTGTCAGACCAGACGCTGATGCTGCAATACGCCATCTATTCCGTCATCAGCCCCGAAGGCTGCGCCTCCATCCTCTGGAAAACCGGCGAGAAAGCCGCCGAAGCCGCCGAAGCGCTGGGCATCACGGCCCCGCGCCTGAAAAGCCTGGGCCTGATCGACAAAGTAGTCAGCGAGCCGACAGGCGGCGCGCACCGCGACCCGCAGCACATGTGCACCCTGCTCAAGCGCGCCCTGGGCGAAGCCTGGCGCCAACTCAGCGCCCTGGAGCCTGAAGAGCTGCTGGAGCGCCGCTACCAGCGCCTGCAAAGCTACGGCCGCTTTGAAGCGGCCCCCGCCTGAGGGCCTGCTCAGCGCCTGGCCGCGAGGGGCGAAAGCGCAGCCCCGGGCGAAGCGGCGCTCAAACCACCACCGGCTCCGGCTCCAGGCGAATGCCGAAGCGCTCGTAAACGCTGGTCTGAATGGCCTTGGCCAGCGTCATCACTTCGCCGCCCGTGGCCGGGTGGTCGGCCGCGCCCAGGTTCACCAGCACGAGAGCCTGCTTTTCATAGACACCCGCGTTGCCTATGCGCTTGCCGCGCCAGCCGCAGGCGTCGATCAGCCAGCCAGCGGCGAGCTTGACGCGGCCATCGGGCAGCGGGTAATGCACCACTTGCGGCTCGCGGGCAATGATGTCGCGGCACTGCTCGGCCGTGACGGTGGGGTTTTTGAAAAAGCTGCCCGCGTTGCCCAGCTCGGCGGGATCGGGCAGCTTGGCGCGGCGAATGGCCACCACCCAGTCGCGAATCTGGCTGGCCGTGGGCGCGGCCACGCCTTCTTCCGCCATGCGGCGCTGCAAATCCAGGTAGCCCAGCTCGGGCCGCCACTGGCGCGGCAGGGCGTAGCGCACGCGCAAGATGGCGGCACACCCGGCCAGGCCCAGCCCGCCCGGCTCGGCGGGGGCGTGCTTGAAGATGGAATCGCGGTAGCCGAAGGCGCATTGCGCTGCGTCCAGCGTGAAGGGGCGGCCCGTGCGCAAGTCAATGGCATCCAGCGAATGAAAGCGGTCTTGCTGCTCCACGCCGTAAGCGCCAATGTTCTGCACGGGCGCTGCGCCCACCGTGCCGGGAATAAGCGCCAGGTTTTCCAGCCCCGGCAGGCCCTGCGCCAGCGTCCATTGCACAAAGCCGTGCCAGCTTTCGCCCGCGCCTGCTTCCACGATGGTGTGGCGCGCCGTCTGCTCCAGCACGCGCAGCCCCGGCACTTCCATCTTGAGCACGGCGGCGCGCACTTCGCCCGTGGCCAGCACGATGTTGCTGCCGCCGCCCAGCACCAGGCGCGGCAGGCCCGCCAGATCCGGGGCGGCCAGCGCCTGCCGCAAGTCTTGCTCGCTGCGCACGCGCACCAGCGCGGCAGCGCGCGCGGCGATGCCAAAGGTGTTGAAGCTCTGCAAGGGGGCCTGGCGGGAGACAAGCATGTGACAATTGTGGCATTGCCTTTTTGTTGCAGGAGATACAGATGCCTTCATTCGACACGGTGTGCGACCCCGACATGGTGGAAGTGCGCAACGCGGTGGACAACGCCGCCAAGGAAATCGGCACGCGCTTTGACTTCAAGGGCACCAGCGCCGCCATTGAACTCAAGGACAAGGAAATCACCCTGCTGGGCGATGCCGACTTCCAGCTCCAGCAGGTGGAAGACATCCTGCGCGCCAAGCTCGCCAAGCGCGGCGTGGACGTGCGCTTTCTGGACAAGGGCGAAGTGCAAAAAGCCGGCGGCGACAAAGTCAGGCAGGTGGTGAAAGTGCGCAGCGGCATCGCCACGGAAGACGGCAAGAAGATTCAGAAACTCATCAAGGACAGCAAGCTGAAAGTGCAGGCCGCCATCCAGGGCGAAGCCGTGCGCGTGACGGGCGCCAAGAAAGACGACTTGCAAGCCGTCATGGCCCTGCTGCGCAAGGAAATGAGCGCGCTGCCGCTGTCGTTCAACAACTTCCGCGACTGAGAAAAGGCCGCCCATGCGCCCGCCCGCCGCTGCCCGGCTCGCCGCCACGCTGCCTGCCGCCTTGTTTGCCGCCCTGCTTGCCGCCCCTCCAGCGGCGGCGCAGAACGTTTCCCTGCAAGGCATGATGGGCGGCAAGGCGCTGCTGGTCATCAACGGCGGCCGCCCGCGCGCGCTGGCGCCGGGCGAAAGCGCGCAGGGCGTCAAAGTCATCTCCGCTGGCGGAGAGCAAGCCGTCGTCATGGCTGACGGCAAGCAGCTGACCTTGCGCGTGGGCGCCACGCCCGTGGACCTGGGCGGCGCCAGCAGCCCCGGCAACGGCCGCCGCGTCGTGCTCTCGGCAGACACGCGCGGCCACTTCGTCACCAACGGCAGCATCAACGACCGGGCCGTGCAGTTCATGGTGGACACCGGCGCTACCACTCTTGCCATCGGCCAGGCCGAAGCCGAGCGCATCGGACTGGACTACAAGGGCGGCCAGCCCGTGGGCATGCACACGGCCAATGGCGTCGTGCGCGGCTGGCTGATTCGCGCTGGCAAAGTGCGCGTGGGCGACGTGACCGTGCATGACGTGGAAACCGTCGTCACCCCCCTGCCCATGCCCGCCGTGCTGCTGGGCAACAGCTTTCTCAACCGCTTCAACATGCGCCGCGAAGGCAGCCAGATGACGCTGGAAAAGCGCGGCTGAGCGGCTCAGGCCCCTTCGCCCCACCCTTGTCCTCGCCTTCCACCCCTCATGCGCTGTCTGTCCGCCCTCGCCGCTTCTGCCGCCCTGGCCGCCCTTGTCCTTTTCCTGGCCGCACCGGCCTGGGCGCAGGCCCACAAATGCCAGACGCCCGGCGGCCCTGTCACCTACTCTGACCAGCCTTGCGCCAGCGCACAAGCCGGAGGCCCCATCACCCTGCGCCCCAACAGCATGGACGGCAGCGAAGGCCGCGCGCAAGACCAGCGCGCCGCAGCCGCGCAGGCTGCATCGTCCGCCGCATCGCCCGCCAGCCGCACAGGCCGCGCCAGCAGCCACCACTCAAACAGCTGGGCCTGCCGCAATGCCCTGCGCAGCCTGCAAACCCAGCCGCAGCGCGTGGATGCCGAGCAGTTTGAGCAGGAACGCCAGGCCGCTTCCCGCGCCTGCGGCCATGAAGTGCGCGCCAAGCCGCCCAGGGAGCCCAAAGCCCGGCCGCTGCGCAAACAGCGCGCCGCCAGCTCGCCTGCCAGCCGCGAAAAACGCCGCAGCAAGCCGTGACGCCTGGCATCAGACACACCAAAAACAGGAGCAAATCCAAGGGGCAAAAAAGGCGCTCCGCGCAGTTTTCACCAGGACATCACGCTATCGATAGAGTAGCTAAACGGCGCCACGCCTGCGGCTTGCCCGTTGTGCCCATTCATTCTCTGAAACAGCGGCCACGCCAAAACCATCCGGCTGATGAAAAAAAGAAAATCAATCTGGCATTTTGTTTTATTACCCGGCGAATCATGTTTTCCCGGGGATATGAATGTCTGATTCAAGACAATGAATCAGCGGCGGAAATCATCGTGAATTTCCGGATTCATGATTTGAATGAACTGAAAATGACCGCCCGAAGCCATTGCCGGGCGGTTTTTTCATGTGATGAAGGCTGGCATTTTCAAAAGCCGCCTGCCAGCGCCGGAATGAATGGCCCGCAGCGCTTCCGGCCCGCGCGGAAGGGCTACGCCCAGCGCCGCACGCGCTGCGCATAGCGGGCATAGTCCGCGCCAAAGCGCGCGCGCAGCGCGGCCTCTTCAGGGCGGATTTGCAGGGTGTTGAGCACCGCCACAAAAAGCGGCAGCGCCAGCAGCGCAGCGGCATTGCCCAGCCACACGGCCCAGCCTGCCAGCGCCAGCAGCATGCCCAGGTACATGGGGTTGCGCGTGTAGCGATACACGCCGCCCGTGACCAGCGCGCGGGCGCGCTGCGGCGCCAGCGGATTGACGGTGGTGCGCGATCGCGCGAAGGCCCACACGCCCGCCAGCGCCAGCGCGCCGCCCGCCGCCGCCAGCGCCAGGGCTGCCGCCCAGACCCACGCACCGCCGCCCGGCGGCCAGAGCTGCCCGGCAGGCACGCTGCGGGCCAGCTGCCACATGAGGGCAGCGCAGGCTGCGTCGATCACGGGCGGAGGAATCTTGTGGGCGTACCAGGGCGAAGGCATGGCGCGGAATTTACCGGCCCTATTTACCGGCCCTATTTACCCGCCGTAGCAGGCAGTAGCATCCGGCGGCCAGCGGGCGCGTTTGCGCCGCGCAAGGCTTGCGCGGGCGTGACGCCAGATGCAGCGCGAGATGGTCTGCCGGCCTCGCGGGTGCGGCATTCCGGCGGCCCGGTTTTCATGCCCCCCGGAACAGGTTCTCATGCCCCAATAAGCCGTTTGCGCCCGTGGATCAAGCGCGGGCAGCTATCAGAAACAGAGCAAAAAGGAGTGTTTTCCATGCATGAGCTGCTTCATCAGCTGGTGCGCCGTTTCAACCTGGAGGCGGCGCAGGCGCGGCAGCTGTGGCAAATGTCGCAACTGCACGCCCGGCCGCCCGCCTTGCGCGGCTGGCTGGAGGGGGCGCTGGCGGCCGTGGCGGCGCTGCTGCTGGGCGCGGGGCTGGTGTTCTGGGTGGCGGCCAACTGGCCGGAGCAAACGCGCGCTTTCAAATTCAATGCCTTGCAGGCGGCGGTGCTGCTGCCCGCGCTGGCGGCGCTGGCCCTGCCGCGCCTGCGCACGGCCTGCCTGCTGCTGGCCACGCTGGCGCTGGGCGCTTTGCTGGCGTTTGTGGGGCAGACGTATCAAACGGGGGCCGATCCCTGGCAGCTTTTCGCCGCCTGGGCCGCGCTGGCGCTGCCGTGGGTGCTGGCTGCGCGCCGCGCCTTGCTGTGGGCGGCCTGGCTGCTGCTGGCGGCGCTGGCGCTGGCGCTGTGGGGGCTGCCGCTGGAATTGGCCCGGTACGAGCTGGCGCATCCCCGCCTGCAGCTGGCGCTGGCGGGCTGGGCGCTGCTGCTGGCGCTGCCTTGGCTGCTGACCTGGCTGGGGCTGGCGCCATCGCGCCATGCGCACTGGCTGGCGGGCGGGCGCGCGCCTTCGCTGCTGCTGATGCGCGTGGCGGCGCTGGCCGTGCTGCCCGTTTGGGTGGCGATGGGGCTGATGGGGCTGATGGGGCTGATCGAACGGGGGGGCGGCGCGCTTTACGCCATCTGTCTGCTGCTGACTGCGGCGGCGGGCTGGCTGATGGCGCGGCTGCGCGATGTGGCGGCGCTGGGGCTGGCGCTGCTGGCGCTGGATTTGCTGCTGCTGGCAGGGCTGGGCTATGGCCTGCTGAAAAGCAATACCAACGTGATGGGCATGCTGCTGGTGGGCACCGTGGTCTCGGCTGCGTGCCTGGGCGGCAGCGCCGCGCTGCTGCTGCGGCTGCAAAGGCAGTGGCTGGCTGAAGAAGGCTGCGGGTAAAAAAAACAGTGGGCACAAAGGAGCATGAACATGCATCACGCATCTGAAGCGCAAAAACGCGCGGGCGCGCTGCCGCCTGAGCTGCGCCTGGCCGGGCTGGGCATTCACGCGGGCCTGCTGCCGCCGCAAGCGGCCGAGTGGACCGCGCAGTGGCGCGAAAAGAAGGCGCACGGCGAAGGGCTGGCGCACTGGATTTTTGCGGTGATGGGCTTTTTCGGCTCGCAGCTGCTGGTGTGGCCGCTGCTGGCGCTGGTGGGCTTTTTGTTCTGGAACATGCTGTCCGTGCCATTGGTGCGGCTGGCGGTTTCGGGCGCGCTGCTGGCAACAGGCGCTTTCATGCTGCGCCCGCCAGTGGGCATGGCGCACGCGCAAATCGGTTTTGCCGTGCTGCAAGCCGGTTTGGTGGCGCTGTATCTGAGCCTGATGACGTTCGGCTTCATGGGGCCTGAAGACGGCCTTCTGCCAGACACGCTGGGGCTGATTTTTCTGGCCGTGCTGACGGCCAGTGCGGCGCTGGCCAGGCCTGCCTGGGCACAGGCGCTGCTGGCCGCGCAGGCCACGGTGGTGGCCCTGGGGCTGTTCGGACGCTGGACGCTGTTTCATGACGGTTTCCTGTCCTGGAGCATGGGCATGCCCGTTTACGCCATCAACGCCGCCGTGCTGGCGCTGGCATGGGCCGTGCTGGTGGCCAGCGAAGGCCGCGTGCCTGGCCGCCACTGGCTGGCTGCCGTGCAGGCGCGCTGCTCACCGGCCCTGACAGGCATGGGCGTGGCGCTGGTGCTGTGCGTGGCGCAAGTCAATGCCAGCCACTTTTTCGCAGCCGTAACGCTGCGCAAGCTGGCGTCAGGCTCGGCAGAGGCCGGCGCGCTAGCCGTGCCGCTGCTGCATCTGGGCCTGGGGGCCGCGCTGCAACTGGCCCTCACGCTGGCCGCCGCTGGCTGGCTGATGCAGCACTGGCGCTTGCGGCAAGCCGGCGCGCGCAGCCTGGGGCTGTTCGCGCTGGCCTATGGCGTGCTGCTGCTGGCGTGCTTTTTCATCCCGCTGATTGGCGTGGTCACGCTGGTAGGCACGGTGGCGCTGGGCACGCACCGCCGCCGCCTGCTGGCGCTGGCGCTATTTGTTCTGCTGCTCGGCCTTTCAGGCTTTTATTACGCCCTGCACTGGCCGCTGGTGCAAAAAGCCGCCGTGCTGGCCGCCACCGGCGCGGCGCTGGGCGCGCTTCTGGCCGCGCTGCGCTGGGGCACAGCCAGCCGCCGCGCCCGGCAGGCATGGAGCAGCGCCAGCCTGCTGGCGCCTGCCGTGCCCGCCAGCGCCGCCGCGTGGGCCAGCCTGGCGCTGATCGCCCTGGGCACGCTGGCCGCGCTGACGCTGGTGCGGCACGACGTGGCCGGCAAGGAAGCCGTCATCGCGCGCGGCGAAAAAATCTACGTGGCGCTGGCCCCGGCCGATCCGCGCTCGCTCATGCAGGGCGACTACATGGCGCTGCGCTTTGACCTGCCCGCCAACATCGCCGGCGAACTGGCCGTGCGCGAAAACCGGCCCTGGGCGCCCGCGCCGCGCATCGTGGCCCGGCTGGATGCGCGCGGTGTGGCCCAGCCGCTGCGCGTGGCCCGCCCCGGCGAAACGCTGGCCGCCGATGAGCGCCTGCTGCCCGTGCTGCACAAAAACGGCCGCTGGACGCTCGTGACCGACGCCTACCACTTCCCCGAAGGCCGTGGCCGCCCCTTCCAGCAGGCCCGCTACGGCGAATTCCGCACCCTGCCCGATGGCCGCGCCCTGCTCGCCGGCCTGGCAGACGAGCATTTGCAGGCCATTGAGCCAGCGCCCGCCAGCCAGGCATGGAAAGAGGCGGAAGACGAAACGGAAAACAAAACACAAACCCGCGAAGGCAGCCGCGCAACCGGCGATGCGGAAACAGAATGAAGCCAACGCGACTGACATGAATGAAACAGCGCCCGCAAGAGCCTGTTCCAGACGGCCCCTGCCCGCCTGGTCACATCAAAAACAGGAGCTAATCAAAGGGCCGAAAACACCGCTTCGCGCACATTCCACTAGGACATCACGCTATTAATAGAAGAGCGAAAAGGGGCTGACGGCACATGCTCCAAATTCAGCCCCCGCCTGCCTCTGAACAGATTCTCAAGGCCGGGTGATTTCAGGGCCGTAGCGCAGGTTCAGCGGCGCCAGCCAGGCGCGCAAATCGGCGTAGGCGGCTTGCACGGCGAGCGGCGGGCCTTTCACGCCCAGGTCGATGTGGCGGCCGTATTCGGGGTGATCCATGCTGGGCAGGCTGAAGACTTTCACCTGGGGGTGCGCCGCTTCCACGCGCTCCATGACGGGAGTGAGCGCCGCCTCGATGGAGCCGAAGATGATGACCGAGCGCTCCAGCTGGCGCGCGCCCGCATTCAGCCGCCCGGCGTATTCGTGCGTCAGCACCCATTCCATCATGGGCCAAGCCATGACGGGAAAGCCGGGCATGAAGTGCACTGCGCCGCCGCCGGGGCCGCTGCAACTGAAGCCGGGAATCTGGTTGTAGCTGTTGGGTATGAGCCGCGCGCCCGCTGGCAGCACGCCCATTTGCAGGCGGCGCTGGTGGTCGGGGTGATCGGGCTGCCAGGGCTGGCCCTGCTCGCGCGCGACAGCCTGCATGCGCGCATCAATCAGCGCCCTGGCTTCAGGGTGCGGCTTGAGCGCCACGCCCAGGGCGGCTGCGGCGCACTGGCGCGCGTGGTCGTCTGGCGTGGCGCCGATGCCGCCGGTGCAAAACACCGCGTCGCCCGAGGCGAAGGCGCGGCGCAGCGTGGCGGTGATGCGCTGCGGCTCGTCGCCCACGTATTCGGCCCAGGCCAGCGCCTGGCCGTGGTCGGCCAGGATTTCGATGCACTTGGCCAGGTGTTTGTCACTGCGGCGGCCCGAGAGGATTTCATCGCCGATGACGATGAGGCCGAACACCGGGGCGTTCACGGTTTGTCCTCATACGGGTGCTCTTGCAGCCAGCTTTGGTAGTCAGGGTGCTCGCGCAGGGGCTTGAAGCAGTAGCCCAGCGCTTTGGCGTGGCCGATGAACTGCTTGAGCATGCCGCCTGTGACCCAGCCGTCGTGCCCTTCCCACATGCTGGTGCCCACCAGCAGCACGGGCTGGGGCGGCAGCGCCTTGAGGGCGTTGCGGGTCAGCTCGTCATAGGGTTTCTTGCCTTCGATCCAGTCTTTGCTGACCAGAAAGGAGGCGGGCGTCCAGTTCACGTGCTTGTAGCCGCAGGACTGGGCTGTTTCCAGCAAGCGGGGGGAGGCGCGCCCTTCCACGTGAAAAAGCTGTAGCGGCGGCTTGCCGGTGTAGTAGTTCAGGCGCTCGGCGGACTTGTCCAGGTTCTCGCAGTACTTGCTGCCTTTCCAGGTGAACTCGCGCCCGGCAAAAGCGCCGTCGTGTATGCGCATGCGAAAGCGCGGCTCGCGCCCCGGCAGGTCGCCATTCCATTCCACACGGTCCCAGGTGCGCGCGGCCGTGTCATGCCCTTCGCGGGCGCGCGCTTTCCACCACGGCCCCCAGGCGCGGTCCAGCGAGGTTTTGCCGTTTTTCTGCTTTTCATTGGCCGAAAAGAATGTGGCCGTCACGCCTTGCGTGTGCAGGGCTTCCACCAGCATGGGGGCCGATTCCAGATGGCCTGTTTCCAGCGCCAGATAAAGCGGCTGGCAGGCCCCGGGCGCCGCCACGGGCGCTGCGGGGGCTGGCGCGGGCGCGCTTTGCGCCGCCGCTGCCAGGCAGACGGCGCTGGAAGCAGCCAGTCCTGCGGCTCTGATCAGCGGGCGGCGCAGTAAATCAAGTTGTCGGGTCATGAAAAATCCTCAAAAATATCGCCAATGGCAAATGCCGGAACAAAACCAGCGGCACGAAGTAACTTATTGTAGTTTCCATATTCCGGTTGTCACGAAAATAAGCCGTTTCTCCTGATTCCGGAAATCAGGCCCCACCGTGAAATTTTTCTCATATTTCCTGCGATTCATTCCCACGCGCGAGCAACTCGCCAAACACCGCGCAACCCGCTGGCTGGCCCCTTGGCTGGGGCAGCGCAAGCTCTGGCACTTCTCGCGCCGCAGCGTGGCGCTGGGCATGGCCATTGGCATTTTTTTCGGTTTTCTGCTGCCCGTGGCGCAAATTCCGCTTTCGGCGGCCACCGCCGTTGTCTTGCGCGCCAACGTGCCTGCCGCCATGGGCAGCACGCTGGTGACCAATCCCATTACCTTCGCACCCATCTACTACCTGGCTTGGCGCACGGGCGCATGGCTCACCGGCCATGAAGGCGCCGCTCCCGCCAGCTTTCCGGCAGCCGAAGCAGTCAGCGCCGCTTCCGGCCCCCACGGCGCGCCGCCGCCCGGCCTGTGGCAGCGCATTCAGGCGCTGGGCAAGCCCCTCATCGTGGGCCTGGCTGTTTTCGCCTGTGCGGGCGGCTTGGCAACCTATGCGCTGGTTTCGCTGGGCTGGTGGCTGCACGTGCGATACAAGCGCCGGCGGCGCCAGCCCCGTTAGCTGCGCCAGGGCCGGGAGCCGGTCGCAGCGGCGGCCAGCCAGCTGGCCCACTGGCGGAGCCAGCATGAGGCAGCGATGCCAAGGGGCCAATTTGAAAACCAGCTGGAATTCCGTTTGTCTTTTCTCTTTTCTAGACCCGCCGTTTTCCCTTCGCCTCTTTCATTGATCCCATCAATTTCAGTGATTTCTGACGGGTTCACAGCTTTGCTCTGACGGGTAATACGAAAGCCTTTTCTAGCGCGTCTGCATTCTTTGAATCAGGCCGTACAGCTGCTTGGCCGCTTTGCAGTCTTTTTGCGCTCTCCAAGCGCTCCATGGCCGCCCGCCTGATGGGGGAGCCAGGCTTCCAAACTCCTTTTCAAACGCGCTCCTTCCTGTTGGAAGCTGTTCAGAGTCTGGCCGCGAGAGGCAAAAACGCAGATCTGCATGGGCTGCAAGGCCCAAGAACGTCCGGGTCCGCGCTTTTTGCGCCTGCGAACGGAATTCGAGCAGGCCTCAAGCCCCGTGATCAACACTTTCTTGATCTGCGTCTTGTTGCAACGCACAAAAAATGCTTGCAATGCGCATCGACGCTTCTAAAATCCCCTTGCTGCACTGCAACAAGCTTTTTGTGGCATGGCAGCGGTTTTTTCCCCTTTTATGTTTTTGAAGGAATCTACATGCTGACCCCTGAACAACTGCTGGCCGCCCAGAAAGCCAATATGGAAGCCCTGCACGACCTGACCACCAAGGCGTTTGAAAGCGTTGAACGCCTGGTTGAGCTGAACATGACGGCCACCAAGGCCATGCTGGACGAATCAGCCGCTCACGCGCAGGCCCTGCTGGGCGCCAGGGACATGCAGGAGCTGCTCGCCCTGCAAGCCAGCGTGTTCCAGCCTCTGGCAGAAAAAACCGCCGCCTACAGCCGCCATCTGTATGACATTGCCGCAGGCGCAAGCGCCGAATTCGGCAAGGCTGTGGAAGCCAAGGTGGCCGAGTCGCAAACGCAGCTGTCCAACCTGGTGGAAAACACCGCGCAAAACGCCCCAGCCGGCTCTGAAACCGCCGTGGCCATGATGAAAAGCGCCGTGGCTGCCGCCAACAATGCTTATGAATCGGTGCAAAAAGCCGTGAAGCAAGCTTCCACCGTGGCCGAAGCCAACTTCAACGCCGTTACCGCCAACGCAGCCAATCTGGCCAAGAGCGGCAGCAAGAAGCGCTGATACCGCTTGTCTCCTTGGAGCCTCCCTTGCGGAGGCCACTTGCGGGCCACGCCTTTTTTCAGGCGTGGCCTTTTTTATGTCTGCGGGCCGCTTGCGCATTCAGGCCAGCGGACAGAGAAAAATCAGGCGCGAAAAAACACGCCAGAGCCATCAGGCCCCGGCACCTTTTTTCATGCGCGCCTGGCGCACAACCCGGCGCTTTCAATTCAGCCTTGCTTTGAAACCTGCTTGCAGCAATGACCTGGGGCGCAAAGGCAAAAGACAGCCTCTGTCAGACACGGCCGATGAATGTGATGAATAAGGCGGCGCTTTCGACGCGCTCCCGCACGCCATGCAAACTCAAAAACAGGAGCAAATCCAATAGGCGAAAGATACCATTCTGCGCAGGTTCCACTAGGACATCATGCTATGGATAAAGGAGCAAAACAAGAGGACAGGATGCGGGCATGGAATGCAGGTATGCAAAGGCTTGCGCGCCTGCCGCCTGCGCCCAGGCCTTTGCAGGCGGCTTTCTCCGCACCCGGCCAGGCTGGGGGCCGGCTTGCAGCAAGGCATGCGCGGGCGGCGGACAATGCTCCGCCGCGCGTGGCGCGAAGCTTTTTGTGGCACTACCTCAGAGGAAAAACACATGGCCCAGCCTGATTCTTTGCTTGATTCTTCTTTTGACCTGTTCGTCATCGGCGGCGGCTCCGGCGGCGTGCGCGCGGCCCGCATGGCGGCGCAGCGCGGCGCACGCGTGGCGCTGGCCGAAGGCAGCCGCATGGGCGGCACTTGCGTGAACGTGGGTTGCATTCCGAAAAAGCTCTACAGCTACGCCGCTGGTTACGCCGAAGCGTTTGAAGAGGCGCGCGGCTTTGGCTGGCGCTGGCCGCAAGCAGCCGCGCCGCAGCTGGACTGGGCCGCGCTCAAAAGCGCCCGCGCGCAGGAAATTGCGCGCCTGAACGGCGTGTATGAAGGTTTGATGGCGCAGGCGGGCGTTGCCGTGCTGCGCGGCCAGGCCGGCCTGCTGGGGCCGCAAGCGGGCGGCTTGCAGGGCGTGCAAGTCAGGGCCGCTGACGGGCGGCAGACGGCCCATGCCGCCCGCCACGTGCTGATTGCCACTGGCGGCATGCCGCGCCGCGCCAGCGTGCCGGGCGGCGAGTTGGCCATCACGTCAGACGAAATGTTTGACCTGCCCGCCTTCCCGCGCCGCCTGCTGGTGGTGGGCGGCGGCTATATCGGCTGCGAAATGGCCAGCATCTTTCACGGGCTGGGCGCTGATGTCACGCTGGTTTACCGGGGCGAGCAGGTGCTGCGCGGCTTTGATGACGAAGTGCGCGCCTTCGTGGCCGGGCAAATGCAGCAGGCGGGCGTGCGCGTGCTTACGCGCTGCGATGTGCGGCGCATCAGCGCCGGTGCGGATGGCGCGCGGCAAGTGGAGCTGACCGATGGGCAGATCATCACCGCAGACGCCGTGCTCTACGCCACGGGCCGCGAGCCGAACACGCGCGACCTGAACCTGGCCGCCGCCGGCGTGGCGGTGGATGCGGGCGGCCACATCGAAGTGGATGAACACTTCGCCACGCGCGCGCCGGGCATTTACGCCATTGGCGACGTGGTGGGCCGCATGGCGCTGACCCCCGTGGCGCTGGCAGAGGGCATGGCGCTGGCCGATCACCTGTTTGGCCCCGCGCCGGGGCAGCCTGCGCGCCAGATGAACTACCGCAACATTCCCACGGCGGTGTTCACGCACCCGCCCATCGGCACGGTGGGCCTGACCGAAGAGCAGGCGCGCGCGGCGGGCCGCCCCATCCGCGTGTACCGCAGCGATTTCAGGCCGCTGCGCCACACGCTCTCGGGCAGCGGCGAACGCGCGCTGGTCAAGCTCATCGTCGATGACGCCAGCGACCGCGTGATCGGCCTGCACATGGCCGGGCCTGACGCGCCCGAAATCACCCAGGGCTTTGCCGTGGCCCTGCAATGCGGCGCCACCAAGGCGCAGTTCGACGCCACCATCGGCATTCACCCCACGCTGGCCGAAGAGTTCGTAACGCTGCGGCAAGTGGCGCGCAACTGAACCAGGCCGGCAAAAGAATGGCAAAGACGCCAAAAGGCCGGCTGATTGACTGATGACGGCCCAAAAAGTCAGCCGCCGCTTGTTTGTCCAGCGGGTTCTTCAACAAACAAAGAGCCGTTTCCGTTTCATCAGAAAGCGGATTCAAGGCGCGGTGCCCTGACTTGGCAGGCCCATTGCCTACCAGCTTCCTGCCGCCTTCCCGCTTCCCGCAGCATCAGGCAAGGGGGCATTCAGGTCTGGCTGGCGGCCTGTAACTGGAGACGCGTTGGATCCGGGGCCATGTCCGGCTTGCGCTTCGTGTTCACGCACGGCTTTGAACAGGCTCTCTTCACGCCCGGGCGCGCGGGTTTTCAAAAAGCGCCTGGCGCTGGCATGTGCAAAGCCAGCGCTCGCGCCGGGCCTCTTTCGTCTTCCGGCCTGCGCCCCAGCGGCCATCAGGGCATGCCGCTTTGGCATTTCAAAAAGGTTTCGCTCCTCGATTCATAGCATGAGGTCTTAGTGGAACGGGCGCTGACGCCGCTTTTCATGTGTCTGAATCAGCTTCTGTTTTTGTAGTGATGCCGCCCGCTCTGCTTTCTTTCCAGGCTCGCCGGTTTCAAAGTGGCGGGCCTGGGCTTTGGATGCGGCTGATGCCGGAAAATCGCCGCCCATGTCTGCCTCTGCTTCTTTTGCCCTTGTGCTGGCCTCTACTTCACGCTACCGGCGCGAGCTGCTGGCGCGGCTGGCGCTGCCGTTTGAGACGGCCGTGCCTGATGTGGATGAAATCCCGCGCGCGGGCGAAGCCCCGCGCGAGCTGGCCTTGCGGCTGGCGCTGGAGAAAGCGCAGGCGGTGGCAGCGCGCAAGCCGCAGGCCATCGTGATCGGCTCTGACCAGGTGGCTGATTTGCATGGCCAGCCGCTGGGCAAGCCCGGCACGCACGAGCGCGCTGCTGCGCAGCTGGCCCGCATGAGCGGGCAAACCGTGCTGTTTCACACCGCCGTGGCTGTGGTGCAGGCCAGCCGGGGCTTCGCGCAAAGCAGCCTGGCCACTGTCACGGTGCGTTTTCGCACGCTGGACGCCGCCACGATCGAGCGCTACTTGCTTGCCGAGCAGCCTTACGACTGCGCGGGCAGCGCCAAGAGCGAAGGGCTGGGCATTGCCCTGCTGCAAGCCATTGAAAGCGACGACCCCACAGCGCTCATTGGCCTGCCGCTGATTCGCACCGCGCAACTTTTGCGCGCCGCCGGGCTGACGCTGCCGTAAAGCCCAAGAGCAACGCGCCATGAGCCATTCCGCCCCGCCCGCCAGCGCCCTGCCCGCTGGCACGCTGTTTTTGATGCCCGCGCCGCTGGACTTTGGCTGCGAGCCGCCCGCGCCGCTGGAAGCGGCCTTGCCGCGCCTGGCGATTGAGACCGCCGCGCGCCTGGCTTTCTGGGTGAGCGAAAACGCCCGCTCCACCCGCGCCTTTCTCAAGCGCGTGAACGCCATCGCGCCGCTGGCGCAGCCCTTGCAGGCCGTGCAAATTGCCGAACTGCCGCGCGCCGCCCACAAGCAGGGCGACCACGCAGGCGGCGGCGGCGCGCAGTTTGACGCGCGCGCTCTGCTGGCCCCCGCGCTGGCCGGGCATGACATGGCCCTGATCAGTGAAGCAGGCCTGCCCGCCGTGGCCGACCCCGGCAGCTCCGTCGTGCGCGCTGCACACGAGGCGGGCGTGCCCGTGCAGCCGCTGGCCGGCCCCAGCTCGCTGCTGCTGGCGCTGGCCGCCAGCGGGCTGAATGGGCAGAGCTTTGCCTTCAACGGCTATTTGCCGCAGGAAGCGGCGGCGCGCGCGCGGCGCATTCGCGAGCTGGAAGCGCTGGCGCTCAAAACGGGGCAGACCCAGCTTTTCATTGAAACGCCCTACCGCAACGCCGCCTTGCTGCACGCGCTGGCGCACACCTTGCAGCCTGCCACGCGCCTGAGCGTGAGCCAGGGGCTGACGCTGCCTGCGGCCCGCTGCCGCACGCTGCCTGCCAGCGCCTGGCGCCGGCTGGGCGCGGATGCCGCGCCAGGGCGCGAGCCGGCCATCTTCGCCATCGGCCTTTGAGAAAAGCCCGCGCGCCATGAATGACCGCCAACTGCTGCGCTACGCCCGCCATCTGCTGCTGGACGAAATCGGCTTCGAGGGCCAGCAAAAGCTGCTGCACGCGCATGCGCTGGTGCTGGGCGCGGGCGGCCTGGGTTCGCCCGTGGCGCTGTATCTGGCCAGCGCGGGCGTGGGCCGCATCACGCTGGTGGATGACGATGTGGTGGACCTGGGCAACCTCCAGCGCCAAATCCTGCACACCGAAGCGCGCGTGGGCCAGCCCAAGGTGGCCTCCGCCCAGGCCGCGCTGGCCGCGCTCAACCCCGAAGTGCAGGTGCATGCCGTGCCCCGCCGCGCCGACGAGGCCCTGCTGCGCGAGCTGGCCGCGCAGGCCAGCGTGGCCGTGGATTGCAGCGACAACTTCGCCACGCGCCACGCCCTCAACCGCGCCTGCGTGGCGCAGCGCGTGCCGCTGGTGGCGGGCGCGGCCATCGGCTTTGATGGGCAGGTTTCAGTGCACGATTTGCGCCAGCCCGGCGCGCCCTGCTATGCGTGCCTGTACCCGCCCACGCAGACCGTGCCCGAGCGCCGCTGCGCCACCACGGGCGTGTTCGCTCCGCTGGTGGGCATCGTCGGCAGCATTCAGGCGGCTGAAGCCCTCAAGCTGCTGACCGGCGCCGGCCAGAGCCTGGCAGGCCGCCTGCTCATGGTCGATGCCCGCGCCATGCGCTTTACCGAGCTGAGCCTGCCGCGTCACGCGCATTGCGAGGTGTGCGGCGCAGCAGCGGCATGAGAGCCTGTTCTGCGCCGCTTCAGGAGTGCTGATTTTTGCTCCTTGTTTCATAGCATGATGTCCTAGTGGAATCAGCGCAGACGCCAATATTTACTCCCTCGTATTTGCTTCTGTTTTTGACTCCCTTCGCGCAAACTGGCCAGGATCGCTGCGCTGCCACCTTGGTTTTCCAGCCGCTTCCAGACTTTTTCGCGCCATCAATAAAGGGAGCGAATAAGAGGGGGCATAAAACCCGTCTTGCGCTGTTTCCACTAGGACGCCACGCTATCAATAAAGAAGCGAAAAAAGCCGTGGATTCAGGCCCTGCCATTCGCCGCCAGCGCCCTGTCTGTCTCCGTTCACTGCTTCCGGCAGGCAAGGCATGAATCCGTGGAGCGCCCGGTCAGACCGTCCGGCCCACAACAGGGGCTGCTGGCATACTCGCCCGCTTTCCCCACGCGTTTTGAAAGCCCGGATTCATGGTTGAGTCTTTTACTTATGAGCAGCTGATCGCCTCTGGAGAAGGGCGGCTGTTCACGCCCGAAAGCGGCCGCCTGCCGCTGCCGCCCATGCTGATGTTTGACCGCATCACGCACATTGACGACGACGGCGGCGCGCACGGCCTGGGGTGCATTCGCGCGGAGCTGGATATCAAACCCGATTTGTGGTTTTTCGCCTGCCACTTTCAGGGCGACCCCGTGATGCCCGGCTGCCTGGGGCTGGATGCCATGTGGCAACTCATCGGCTTTTACCTGACCTGGCTGAAACTGCCGGGGCGCGGGCGCGCGCTGGGCGCGGGCGAAGTCAAGTTCACCGGCGAAGTCGGCCCCGATGTGAAGCAAGTGGTGTATGAAATCGACATCAAGCGCGTAATCAAGCGCAAGCTGGTCATGGCCATTGGCGACGCGCGCCTGCTGGCCGACGGCAACGAGATTTACACGGCCAGCGATTTGCGCGTGGGCCTGTTCCAGCGCGGTCAGGCCGCAGAACAGGGGTAAGACACATGAGCGCCAGGCAACGGGTCGTCATCACGGGCGCGGGCATCGTCTCGTGCATAGGCAACGACGAGGCCAGCGTGGCGGCTTCGCTGCGCGAAGGGCGCAGCGGCATCAGCGCCATGCCCCTGTTTGCCGAAATGGGCCTGCGCAGCCAGGTGGCCGGGCAGCCGCACATTGACCTGGACGCGCGCATCGACCGCAAATTGCGCCGCTTCATGGGCGATGCCGCCGCCTATGCCTACGTCTCGCTGCAAGACGCCATCGCGCAGGCGGGGCTGACGCCCGCGCAAATTTCGCACCCGCGCACGGGCCTCATCATGGGTTCGGGCGGCGGCTCGCCCACCCACCAGATTGAGGCGGCCGACATCCTGCGCAGCAAGGGCATCCGCCGCGTGGGGCCGTATCAGGTCACGCGCTGCATGGGTTCCACCGTTTCGGCCAACCTGTCCACGGCCTTCGGCATCAAGGGCATCAACTACAGCATCACCTCCGCGTGCAGCACCTCGGCGCACTGCGTGGGCGCGGCCGCCCAGCAAATTGCCTGGGGCATGCAGGACGTGATGTTTGCCGGCGGCGGCGAAGAGCTGGGCTGGGGCCTGGCCACGCTGTTTGACGCCATGGGCGCGATGTCGCACAGCTTCAACGCCACGCCCGAAAGCGCCTCACGCCCTTACGACGCGGCGCGCGACGGCTTCGTCATCGCTGGCGGCGGCGGCGCGCTGGTGCTGGAGAGCCTGGCGCACGCCAAGGCGCGCGGCGCGCACATCCTGGCCGAGATCGTGGGCTTTGGCCTTTCTTCGGATGGCCAGGACATGGTCGCGCCTTCCGGTGAAGGCGCCATGCGCTGCATGCGGCAGGCCATTGAAAGCGTGGAAGGCCCCATCGACTACATCAACACCCACGGCACCTCCACCCCCGTGGGCGATGTGCCCGAGCTGCACGCCCTGCGCGCCGTGTTCAGCCCCGACGGCAGCGGCGCAGGCGTGCCGCCTTTTTCATCCACCAAATCGCTCACCGGCCATTCGCAAGGCGCCACGGGCGTGCAGGAAGCCATCTACTGCCTCTACATGCTCAAGCACGGCTTCATCGCCGGCAATATCAACGTGGAAAACCCCGATCCTGCCGCGCACGGGCTGCCGCTGGTCACGGCTTCGCGCCCGGCCAGCCTGCGCACCGTGCTGTCCAACAGCTTCGGCTTCGGCGGCACCAATGCCACGCTGGTTTTGCGCCAGTTTGAGTGAATTCCAGAGAAACGCCAAAAACACGTTATACTCGCCGCTTCACCAAAACGCGGGAATAGCTCAGTTGGTAGAGCGCAACCTTGCCAAGGTTGAGGTCGCGAGTTCGAGCCTCGTTTCCCGCTCCAGGTTATATGCCTGCAAAAACAAACCGGTTTTTAGCGGCAAAAAAATGAATTTTGCGGGAATAGCTCAGTTGGTAGAGCGCAACCTTGCCAAGGTTGAGGTCGCGAGTTCGAGCCTCGTTTCCCGCTCCATATAAAAAAAAAGGAAGCCAGCGCTTCCTTTTTCTTTTACGCAAAACCCTTCGGCGCGATAGCAAAGCGGTTATGCAACGGATTGCAAATCCGTCTAGCCCGGTTCGACTCCGGGTCGCGCCTCCAGATTGATTGGTTCTTTTCCGGAACACAAGCCGCTCGTCCGCATGGATTGGCGGCTTTTCTTTTGGCAAGCGGCCAATGCGTTCAGGCCGCAGCCGCCAGGCCAGAGCCTCTTTTGCCAGCGCTGCGCTTACCCAATCGCGGCCACGCGCAGGCCTGCGCACCATCCAGAAAGGCTTCATGCCAGGACGGGAAACATTTATGCACAATGGTGGGCGCTTATTTTCATTTCGTCATCCGCCATGCCTTCCTCTACTGCCTCTTCGCGCCGCCTGCAACAGGTTGCTGTTTTGCTGGTTGCACTGGCCTTGGCCGCTATTGCTGTTGCCTTGTATGCCAGCCAGCGTTTCTCCGCCCAGCGGGGGCCTTGGGCGCTGGCCGTTTTGCCTGAACAAATCGTCTGGCTCTCGGTCGATGAGCAACTGTGGCGGCTGAACGCGCACGGCAAGCGCGAAGCCAGCATCGACACCCGGCAGTCTCTGGGCGGTGCCGTGGGCGTGCTGGCAGCCCATCCTTCAGGCCAGCTCGTGGCCTGGGTGCGCCAGCAAACGGCGCTGCACATGCTGGATGCCCGCAGCGGGCAAGCGCGGCACCGCATCAATCCGCAATGGCCTGCCGATTTGCGCAGCCATGCCGATGAGGCCATCCACCTGGCTTTCGCGCCTGATGGCCGCTTTGCCATTGCCACTGGCGGCGGCCATGCCGTCGTTCTGTTCGATGCCGCCGGCCGCATGCTGGCCCGCACGCCCGCCAACACTTACGTTTTCACCAACGCTCTTTGGTGGGCCGATGGCGATTGGTGGACGACCGATACCAACCGCATGGCGCTCGTGCAACTGGACGGCGAGACGATGAGCGAAAAAAGCCGGATTCCGCTCACCCAGCGCCAATCCGCCTGGCTTTATCTTGCTGAAGCCGCCGCGCCCTCGCATGGCGCGCCACGCAACGGCCGCCAGCCACTGGCCACCATTGCGCGCATGTCCAATGGCATGAAATATGGACGGATGAGCGACGTATTCGCAGACGGTTCGCAAGCTGACTACGCCCAACCTGCCGCGCCCCATATGCTGGCCGCCAAGCTGGGTGAACAGCTGGCGCCTCGCGCCGTCGCCTGGCTGGGCGACCAACTGCTGGTCACGGATGGCGTCAGCCGCACCGTGCGCGTGTGGGACCGCTACCGCCGCCAGCAGGCGGACTGGGGTGATGCCGCCACGCAGGCAGCGCTGGCGCAAATCAGCGCCAGTCACCAGCGTTGGCACACGCTGTATCTGTCATCGCTGGGCCTGGCGGGCCTGTTGCTGGCAGCCGGCCTGCTGCTATCCAGGCAAGCGGAACGCCTGAAGGCGGCCGCCCGCAAGTTTCCTCCGCCTCTGCCAGCGGTGAGCAAAAGCGGCGCGCCTTTGCAGCGCCCCATGGCCGTCCATCCGCCGCCAGACGCCCGGCGCAGCCCGCAAGCCTGGTCCTCCATCGCTGTCTCGCTGCTCGTGCCTGGCGCGGCCCAATACCAGCAGGGGCGGCGTGGAGCCGCGCTGTTTCTCTTCACGCTATGGCTGCTCCTTTCCCTGCAACTGGCCTGGGTGTTGTGGATGGACTGGGGCGCACGCGCCTCCGTCAGCCGCGCCTTCATATGGCTGTCATGCTGGCTGTGGCTCATGCCCGGGCTGGTTTCCGCTGGAAACGCCTGGCAAATGCGCCAGAAGCAAATGTCTGCGCGGGGCGGACGTCACTCTTAAAAACATAGCAATAAATCCAGCCTGCACTAGGACTCAAGGCCGATTTGCCTCAAGGCTGCCCAGCCCGCTGGCTGTCTGCCCTTGGGCAAAATTCCGCCCGCTGGCCGCCTGGCCGATTTCCATTCACTTTCTTTGCTCCATTTCGCTTCCATGATCCTGCGCCACGCCTTCATTCCTGCCCACAACACACGCCTGGCCAATTTGTGCGGTCCGGCAGACGAGCACTTGCGCACCATCGAGGCCGGGCTGCAAGTCAGCATTGCCCACCGCCACGAGCAATTCAAGATTGACGGCCCCAAAAAAAGCGCCGAACGCGCGCTGGCCGTGCTGCAAGCGCTGTATGAAATGGCGGGCAAGCCCCTGCGGCCCGACGCCGTGCAGCTCATGCTGGCCGGCGAAGAAATGCCGCTGTCGCAGGACGCAGACGGCGCGCCCGTGCTCAACACCCGCCGCGCGGGGCTGAAAGCGCGCACGCCCAACCAGAGCGTGTATCTGGAAAACATCGCCAGCCACGACATCACCTTTGGCATTGGCCCCGCTGGCACAGGCAAAACCTTTCTGGCCGTAGCCTGCGCGGTGGATGCGCTGGAGCGCCACGCCGTGCAGCGCATCGTGCTCACCCGCCCGGCCGTGGAAGCGGGCGAGCGCCTGGGCTTTTTGCCAGGCGATCTCACGCAAAAAGTCGATCCGTATCTGCGCCCGCTCTACGACGCGCTTTATGACCTGATGGGCTTTGACCGCGTGCAAAAAGCCTTCGAGCGCAACCAGCTTGAAATTGCCCCGCTGGCCTTCATGCGCGGGCGCACGCTCAATGACGCCTTCGTCATCCTGGACGAAGCGCAAAACACCACGCCCGAGCAGATGAAGATGTTCCTCACCCGCATCGGCTTTGGCGCGCGCGCCGTCATCACGGGCGACATCAGCCAGATAGACCTGCCCAAAGGCGCATCCAGCGGGCTGGTGGACGCCGAACGGGTGCTCAAACGCGTCAAGGGCCTGGCCTTCACGCGCTTTACCTCGGCCGACGTGGTGCGCCACCCGCTCGTGGCCCGCATCGTCGATGCGTATGACGCGCAGCGCAAAAGCAAAGCCGCCCCTGCCAAGGCGCAAGCCGCCGCCCAGGAGCAGGCATAGCCGCGAGCCGCCCCTATGCGCCTTTATCAGTGGGTCCTGACGGCAGCGGCGCTCACGATGTCGCTGCCGCTGGCCTTCTTGCTGCATTCGCAAATCACGCGTGAGCAAACAACCGGCATCGCCGTCATGGCAGGCAGTCTGTTGCTGCTCTGGAGCGTGACCGTGGCCGTCTGGCGCCGCTGGCGCGGAGCCTTCACCGTATCGCTGGCGCTGGCGGCGCTGTTATGGCTGCCGCTATGGCTCATCACCAGCAGACGCATCGCCTTCATGCTCCGGCACGGCGGCATGGACTGCGCCTCATGCCAAGGCTCGCCCATGGTCTTTCTGCTCCACATGGTCATGGAGCAGATGTTTTTCGTGCCGCTCACATTCGTGCTGCTTGCTGGCGCGCGCTGCGTCTGGCAATGGCGCCAAACAAGCAAAACGCGCCCTGACACCCAAACGAATCAGGCTTGCGCACATGCCAGCGAGAAAATGCGCGAAATCATTTGAACCCTTCCCGCCTCCAGCTGGTTTTTCATGCCTGCACATTCGATTTCTGATTTCGGTTCGGATTCGCTCAAATCCATTCTTCATTCCAGGCGCGCCTACGCCTACATTTATTAACCGCATATTGGTCAATGGCGGGCGCGTGGATCTGCAAGCCACAGGCTGCCAGGGTGCGCACCACCCGAGGTCTACCCGCCCTGGAAACAGTTCTACAACACCTTTGCCCGCTGGCGTCAGCGCGGCGTGTGGGATGTGCTGCTGGCGCTGTTGCGCCAGCAGGTGCACGCCAAGGCGGGCAGGCGGTCCAAGCCCAGCAAGGCCATCAATTGACCTCTAGTCGGTCAAGACTGTCTCAAAGGAGACAGCACGGTTCGGCGCATGGTCAGGCTTCCGGGATAACTTTGAGGATGGTTTTTAGCCGCCGTACACCGGAAAAGCGCGGGTCAGCTCGGCCACTTTGGCGCGCACGGCGGCCAGGTTGGCTTCGTCGCGCGGGTTGTCGAGCACGTCGGCCACCAGGTGGGCGGTGGCGCGCGCTTGTTCTTCCTTGAAGCCGCGCGTGGTCATGGCAGGGGTGCCAATGCGCACGCCGCTGGTGACCATGGGTTTTTCCGGATCGTTTGGGATAGCGTTCTTGTTGATCGTCATGTGGGCAGCGCCCAGCACGGCTTCAGCCTCTTTGCCAGTGATGCCTTTGGCGCGCAAATCGACCAGCATCACGTGGCTTTGCGTGCCGCCGCTGACGATGCGCAGGCCGCGCTGGGTTAGCGTTTCGGCCACCACTTGCGCGTTTTTCTTGACCTGCTCGGCGTACTGCCTGAATTCGGGCGAGAGCGCTTCCTTGAAAGCCACGGCCTTGGCGGCGATCACGTGCATGAGCGGCCCGCCTTGCAGGCCGGGGAAGACGGCGCTGTTGATGGCCTTTTCATGTTCGGCTTTCATGAGGATGAAGCCCGAGCGCGGGCCGCGCAGGCTTTTGTGCGTGGTGCTGGTCACCACATCGGCGTGCGGCACGGGGTTGGGGTATTGGCCGCCGGCAATCAGGCCCGCGTAGTGCGCCATGTCCACCATGAAGATGGCGCCCACTTCCTTGGCCACGCGGGCAAAGCGCGCCCAGTCGATTTCCAGGCTGTAGGCGCTGGCGCCGGCCACGATGAGTTTGGGCTTGTGCTCGCGCGCTTTGCGCTCCATGGCGTCGTAGTCGATTTCTTCCTTTTCATTCAGGCCGTAGGAAATCACGTTGAACCATTTGCCGCTCATGTTCAGCGCCATGCCGTGCGTCAGGTGCCCGCCTTCGGCCAGGCTCATGCCCATGATGGTGTCGCCAGGCTTGAGAAAGGCCAGAAAGACGGCTTCATTGGCGCTGGCGCCGCAATGCGGCTGCACGTTGGCCGCTTCGGCGCCAAAGAGTTTTTTCACGCGGTCGATGGCCAGCTGCTCCACCACGTCCACAAATTCGCAGCCGCCGTAGTAGCGCCGGCCGGGGTAGCCCTCGGCATATTTGTTGGTCAGCTGCGTGCCGGCGGCTTGCAGCACGGCGGGCGAGGCATAGTTTTCGCTGGCGATCAGCTCGATGTGGTCTTCCTGGCGCTGGTTTTCGGCCTCAATGGCGGCCCAGACTTCGGAATCGGTTTGCGCGATGAGATTGCGGCGGTCGTACATAGGAATGCAGGGTGGTTGGACGGGTCGTTCAGGCCCCGTGGCGGGGCCGCCCAGGCGAGCGGCGAAAACGGCGGCGCGCTTCCCCGTGGTGTCCACGTCGGCCTCCAAAACCGGTTCTGGCTGTGAACCGGCTTTTTGGCGGCTTCATCGCCAGTCGCGCGCGGCGGCGAGTGTAGCGATTGGGTATGCGGCGGCTGGCGCACTGGCTGGTGCAGTCTCGCGGCAAGGCAGGGCCTGCATGCGCTGGCGCAGCTCCTGCCGCCGGAACTGCCACCACAGGCCCGCCGGACCGCGCTGCATGGGCAGGAGAAAAGCCTGACCGGCAGCGCAAGGCAGCGCGCTGGCGCTTTCTTCCCATAGCTTCAATGGCCCGCCAGGCACGGCTGCCTGCAATTGGCGCAGTCCACTGGCGGGCTGCACGGCGATGGTGACCGTCACAGGCTGCATCGCCGCCAGCCAGCTGGTGAGCAAGATGAGCGCTGCCCACCCGCACAGGGCCAGCATGCCGCCCGTGGTCAATGCCCAAAGGCATTGCCAGGCGCGAAAGCGCAGCCTGAACAGCCAAGGCCCCCGGTCAGAGTTTTGCGGCTCGCGCAGCAGCCAGATGAAGGCGGGCGGCCCTGTTACCGCCAAAGCCAGAGCAAACAGCGCAGTGCCAGACCAGGAGCCTGCCGACCAGATCAGGGTGTGCGGCGCCAGGGCTGCGGTCAGCAGTGGCGCGCCGCTGGCCAGCAGCAGCACGGAAGCCGCCGCGAGACAGCGTGTGCGAGGCGAATCCAGCAATTGCTCTGGCGCTGCGTGGCGCAGCAAGTCTTGCAGCGGCGGCAGGGCCACGCCCCGCGCGGCCAGCGCCTGCGTCAGCGGCAGGGCTTGCAGATGGGCCTGCCACTGGCGCAGGCGGTTGGGGCTGCTCCAGTCCGTCAGGCCATTGGATGGCGAGCCGGTTTGCAGCGCAGGCGTGGGCCGTCCTGCGGGCTGCCACACCTCTAGCGTGAGCCTTTGCCAGCCTGATGGAGTGCGCACGCGCAGGAAGGCCAGGGGCGGCGCGGCGGCGCTGGAGGAAATGACCTCATTCCAGCGCCACTGCGCCTTGCCGCTGCGCAGGTCGTCCAGGCTGACCGACCAGCTCGTGCTCAGCCCCAGCCAGGCGGCCTGGCGCGGCAGGCCCGTTTCCACCCGCAAGGTTTGCTCATCCAGCCACAGGTGCCCATCGGCGGATTGGCGCATGCAGCGCCAGACCATCAAACCCCATATCAGCAACAGCGCCAGCAGCGGTGCGAGCCACCACTCCTCGCGCCATCTCATGTGCGCGATGACGATGACGATTGCCACCATGCCCGCCAGCAGCGCGCCATAAATGACATATGCCAGCCGCATCATCCCCAGAGTCAGCTGATCCAGGCGGCTGGGCGGCGGCGCGGGCGGGCGGCGCCATTCAAAACAGGCGCGGTTCATGAAACTGAATCGCCCCGGGTTTTGAGGAGGCTTAACACTCTGAGAGGATTGAGCCATGAGCAAGTCGAACAAGTTCTCACCCGAGGTG
>ERZ773090.209-NODE-209-length-49802-cov-7.62613_pt1 | contig 49802 bp, 48 predicted proteins | sample MGYA00580579_ERZ773090 | MGnify/ENA primary metagenome ERZ773090 (study PRJEB29015, sample SAMEA2738014) | human oral metagenome | biome: human oral; feature: human-associated habitat; material: dental | place: China | collected 2132 ... | reverse complement strand
TACCCAAGAAAGCAGTTGGATATTCTACCAGATTCAACACTTCATTGAGCAGGTCCTCATCAATCTCGATAGAAACCCCGTGCTCCTCTTCAAGTGCTCGAATCTGCTCGACAATCATATCTCCCCGCTCAAGAGGACTAGCAATGACAAACTGAGCCCGTAGGTCATCTTCATAAGAATCTGCTGAAGCAATCTCCGTTTCTTGACCCAAGAAGCGGTGTCCTCGGCTAGTACGGCCGCTCTTGATATCCAAGAAATCCAAGCCAAAGGCCTGCTCATCTAAGAGCACAGTCAAGGTGTGGACCGGGCGGATGTATTCAAAAGTGTTGTTGGCCCAGTGCATGCTGACTGGGAAGGTCAAAGCTTGCAGAACTTCTGTCACTGCTGGGATGATCTCTTCTACAGGGCGACCGACCTCTTCCTTGGTTACATAGACGTATTCTTCCCCCTTAATTTCGCGGAAAGTAATGTCCTCAACCGTCAAGCCCTTGCCACGGACAAAGCCTTCTGCAGCCTTGGTAAAGTTCCCATCTGCATCCAGAGCAATTTTCTTAGATGGCCCTTTGAAATCTTCGGTCAAGTCGGACTGCTTGTCCGCCAAGCCAACCACGCGCACCGCCAAACGACGAGGCGTTGAGAACATTTCAATTTTCTCAAAGGTCAGACGATGGTCTGTCAGGAAGGCTCCCATCTTGTCGCGCAGCTGCTTCATGCTCGGTGTCACGACATAGGCTGGCATTTCCTCCAAGCCTAATTCAACTAATAAATTTTTTACCATGATTATTCTCCCTCCTCACAGCGTTGTACTATAACTTTTATAATTTTAGTTAAAGTATAGGTGGGAGTTGATACCTCCTGATTATCATTTTTATAGGGAACAAAAAAATATTCAGCCTCTAAATTCTCAAGATTTTTTTTGCATGCTTCCCAATCATTACGAGAAGAGACTGACCATTTAAACGAGATTGTTTTATTGGTAATATGAGGGAATGTAGTATAAATTTGGATTTTCCTTGGCATTTTTTCCTCTTTTAAATTTTTATCAAGACTTTCGTGATCAACTTTACCTTCTAATTTTTCTAACTCTATGTCAAATATTAATGGAATTGAGGGCTCTGGAAATTTAGGAAATTTATCAGTAGTAATCATTATTCTCCCTCCTCTGCCAAGAGTTTCTCGCGAGTCTCTGCATCCAAAAGTGGATAGCCTAGACGCTTGCGCTCAGCCACAAAGGTCTTAGCCACAACACGCGCCAGATTACGAATACGAGCGATATAACCAGCCCGCTCTGTCACAGATACGGCTCCACGCGCATCCAAGAGGTTAAAGGTATGCGAGCATTTGAGAACATAGTCATAGGCTGGGTGCACCAGATGCTCGTCCAGACAGCGCTTAGCTTCCGCTTCAAACTTCTCAAAATTCCCCAAGAGCAAGTCTTGGTCGCTGACCTCAAAACTGTACTTAGAATGCTCATACTCAGGATGAGTGAAAATTTCACCGTACTTAACACCATCAGCCCACTCAATGTCATAGACAGAGTCCACTTCCTGGATATAAGAAGCCAGACGCTCCAGACCATAAGTCACCTCAGCAGTCACCGGCTGAGTTGGTAGACCTCCGACCTGCTGGAAGTAAGTGAATTGAGTGATTTCCATACCATCCAGCCAGACTTCCCAGCCCAGACCAGCCGAGCCAGTTGACGGATTTTCCCAGTTATCCTCGACAAAGCGGATATCGTGCTCCAGCGGATTGATACCCAAGAGCTCCAAAGACTGCAAGTAAAGTTCTTGGATATTGCTTGGAGATGGCTTCATGACCACCTGAAATTGATGGTGCTGATAAAGACGGTTAGGATTTTCTCCATAGCGTCCATCCGCCGGCCGGCGAGACGGCTCTACATAGGCCGCATTCCAAGGCTCTGGCCCAATAGCCCGCAGGAAGGTGTAGGGACTCATAGTTCCCGCCCCCTTCTCATTATCATAAGCCTGCATGAGCATACAGCCCTGATCATTCCAGAACTGCTGTAAAGTCAAAATTATTTCTTGAAACGTTAACTTCTTAGACATTTTTTACTCCTTTTGTTTATATCTCTTTGTCTATTATTTTCTGCTGTATGAACCAATCCAACAAGGGAAGTGTTTTATCTCTGTTTGCCCACCGATGATAAGAATCAAAGACCGCTTGCACGCTGCCTAGATTTTCTACTAGCTTGTCAACTGTCAAAAAACTGCGCCAGTATTCGTAAAAAATACTAGCATAATTCCCTTGATAAGTCGAAGTGCCGAAATCATTCAATGAGTGCCAACCGTGCTTTTTCTGAAAGAGCTTTACGAGAGACTGATTACAAGCTTTTTCCACTCGAAATTCCTCATCTGTAAAGAAATACTTGCGACTAATATACTCAGCCATCCCTTCTTCAAACCAGATATAGGCATCGTATCCATCAAAGTCATCTAAAAAATGCTCTGACCAATGAGCCAACTCATGGCCCACAATCTGCAAGAGAGAATTTTCAGACAAAGACTGATAGTGGTTTGCTATTGCTCGAGTTTGGTGAGAGGACTCGTAATTCTCCAACTGAAGAAGATATAAATCTTTCCAAACCGTCAATTCGGGAGTCATAACCATCCGCCTATCATTTGTATAGGCTGGTACAGGAATTTCCCGAATGATCTGCGTAGCAGAATCAAAATCGGACCAAATGATGGCTTGCGGCAAGTCATAAACCGCAAACTCGTCTTTTAAAAAAGCCAGATAATCCTGCAACTTTGCGGCATTCTTTGCGACGAAATCTCGAAAAGCTGCTAATTGGTTCTCGTCTTTTACAAGATAAAGGTTCTCCACGAATCTCCTTTCTTTCGAACAATAGACTCAGTACGCAAAAGAACCACATCCGACAGTCCTAGGCTATTGCGACCTAGGGGCGTCAAGACGCGGTTCCACCCTAATTTATTACTTCATTACTTTTGAAATGATAACCGAAAGCGCCATCTGCACTGCTTCCCTATCCGGCTCACACTATCCCGAACTCGCTAAAAAGTAGACAATGAGAATTCTTTCTAAAAAAGATTATAGCAGAAAATAGACCTAATGTAAAATACTTATCGAAAAATCCCTCAAGTTTCAACTTAAGGGATTTTAACTGACTTGAAAACCAATTAGACTTGTTTAGGTTTTTTCGGTTTAACTACTCTTGGCTTTCTGCCATCGAGTTTTCTTTTTGCCTCTTTGAGGTTGGCAATGGCTGCTTTGACATCTTCCTGGCTGGCACCTGGATCCGCCAAGACTGCCTTAGCCTGTGCATAAGCCTCTAAATAAGCCGCCTTCACCGCGTCAGTAGCATAGATAAACTTATTGCTGATAGCTTGGTAATGCACCTCATCATCGACTATCTTCTTGAGATTGGTAAAGTTAGTCGCCTTGCCATCCAGCTTCTTCTCTGCTGTAGTCAGCTGAGCTAGGGCAGTATCAATTTGCTCCTGGGTCACCTTATCCTGCACTAAGAGCAGAGCAACTGCTTGGAAGGCCTTGTCATAAGCGCGGCGAGTTCTATCCTTGGCATTAGCATAAGCACCTGTCTTAGTAGTAGCTGCATAAGCTTCCACAGCCGCCTTAACTGCAGCGATATCAGAGTCCTTGCCGTCTAGATCAGCAGATGCTGTTTCAAGCTTACTTCTTACGGCATCAACTTGCGCTTGGGTCAGTTTACTTGTCAGAGCTTCCTTGGCTGCCTGATATGCTTGGTCGTAAGCTGTGCGCTTCGCTGCAGAAGCATTGTAATACTGAGCAGTGCCGACCAGACTAGACTGCTGATTGACAGCCGCCAGCAAGCCTGACTTGACGATAACTCCTAGCTTCAGCAGGTTATTCTTACCTTCTTTGACCTCGACAGTCGGCTCAGTTTCCCAGAGCTCGTAGCCAGTCGGTAGGTTGACAAAGACAGAGTAGAATCCAGCTGCTACAGTTCTTCCGAAGGCATGCATGCCAAACAGTTCTGCTGGAAGCGTATAGGCATCGCCATTGTTATTCTTGAGAACCACTTGAGTATTCTTCGGAACAGCTTGATCAAAGGCAACGCTGACCGGTGCAAAGACCAGCTTCTTGACTAGAAACTCAATCGTCTTAAAGCTATCTTGGGCTGTCAGCTCAAACTCCTGAGTCAGATCGCTGTAGAAACGAAGCTCATCCTTATCATAAGTAAAGATCTCAGCTGTGTAGCGTCCAAACGGCAGAGCATTAATTTTCTTGCCCTTGTCCAGTTCGACATACTTGCCCTTGCTATCCTTGATTCGATAGACAAAGGTTGACGATACATCCTGACGTGTATTGGCATCAACCAAAGCAACACGGATGCGACCAGCATTTTCAGCGCTGACTAGTTCAGACAAAGCAAGAGCATCACGATTGCCCGCATAGTCCTCTACCACGTAGAAAATCTTGGACTTGTCCACTCCTTTTGGCAAGGTGTAGCTGCCATCCGCATTGGCTGAGATGTAAACTCTGTGCTCATAGTCGCGCTCAGCACCAAGAGCATCCAAACCTTTATAGGTCATTTGCCCCTTCTCATCCGCCTGCAGATAGAAGACCTGTTCTCTCAAAATACCGCCGTTGCCAACATCTTTTGGCTTGCGAGCCGTAAAGGTTTCCGCACCATCCTTGGTACTGATATAGCCTGAGCTAATCAGAGGCTTCTGGGTATCGATCTGCAGGTTAAAGGTAATCTGCTGCTCTTTAGCACCTGGTACATCTGGAGTATAGCGAACTACATAGGTATAGAGGCCATCTTCCAGCTTCTCACCCTTGCTGTCACGACCATCCCATAGTGTGTTTTCCATAAGGTAAGACTTAGGATTTCTTTCTAGACCGCTGTAGTGGTTTTTACGCTCACTATGAGCTGGACTGCTCTGCCAGATTGGGAAGCGATAGTCCTTATCATCTGCCGTATAGACACTAGCTGTTAGATTATTAACATTGCGATAGAGAACTGTCCGATACTGGATGCTATCTTGATTGCCATCTCCATTAGGCGAGAAGGCCAGGCGAATTTTGCCATCTGCTCCTAGCTGCAGCACATGCTTACCGTCAGCAGTTTCAGCAGTTCCCAGTACGACCGTGCCGCGAGTAACCGTTTGACCGGTAGAATAGAGTGTGTCACTGGATTCAGTCAAAAGAGTAGAGGCATGGCTATTAGCTAGGATACTCTTGTCTTTTGGCACTGGATAATAGAAGCCTGACTTGCCTTCTTGGACCAGATCATAGATTGGTCTTTCTACAGCTGGCAGATCTTGGAATTGCCCACGGAAGCCCATAAATGGCAGGCTGACCACATCACCATCATCTGCTGGATCGACAAAGCGGACAAAACCTTCTAGGAAATAGCCATTCGGCATCTGCTTAAGCAGCTCTTCCGCAAACTTAGCAGTATTTACCTTGACCGTCACTTTCTGGCTGCTGTGAGCCTTGACTGTAACTTCTGGCCAGACTGTTTCGGTTAATTTGCGAGGTGTCAGAGTATAGTAACCATCCTTAACCGCATCCGTATTGGTATTAACAATCATCTTCAGCGTCCGGTCCTTATCAGTGATATTATGAACTGTAACATCAAAAGTGAAGTTGTCTTGGACATTGCCCAAGGAAACGCTAGGATATTGGTTATCCCCTGTCACATAGAGGCCGGTAGAAATAGCCGCTGCCGTATCTACGATACCTGCACCCTGCTGACGCGGAGAGGTATAGACACCAGTTTCCTTATTGACGTGCAGCTTAGCTGTGGACATGAGGAGGGCTTTGATTAAGTCTGCATTCTGAGCAGGCGTCAGGTCTGGATAGTGCTGAAGCAGATATTCCTTGACCAGAGCCGCTACACCAGCCACATGAGGAGCAGCCATACTGGTTCCCTGCATATTGCCATAGGTATTATCATTGAGAGAAGAATAGATACCTCCGCCTGGTGCTGTCACATCCGGCTTGAGCAAGCCATCTGTCGTCACTCCCCAGCTAGAGAAGTCAGACAGACTGCCTGCTCCTGGATGCGGCCGATTAATCTGTTCCCCGCTAAAGGATACCTTGTAATGACCGGCTGCTAAGGCCTCTCCATACTCCTTTCCGATAAAGGCTGACGGAATCTTTTTAGATTCACTGTCTATGGCCATCTTGTGGTTGGCACCTTCAACGTTATTATAGACCAGAGCACCAACAGCACCATGCTTGATGGCATTTTTGAGCTTTTCAGAAAAGGACATAGAGCCACGCTGGATAAGAGCTAGCTTCCCTGTCAGATCCTTACCAGCAAAGTCTTCTGCTCGGCCAAGACCAACATGGACATACTCATATTCTTTGCCCTTTTCAAAGCTTGCATCTGTGTCGCTCACAGCATAGCTGAACTTGCCATTCTGCAGCTTAGCATTCTTCTCCAAACCATGGACTGCCATGACTTGCTCGGTGAGAACCGTATTATTGACAGAAGCGACTGAGATAGAGCCTTCTGCTACTGATGGACTGCTAACCAGACCATAGTCTGGATTTTCAACCAGAGGCTTAGAGTAGCCGCTACCAAAGGTATTGTCATTACCCGCCGCAATGACCACGCTCACTCCCTTGGCCCGAGCACGCTCAATAGCCGCCTGTAGACTCGTATTGACATTGACCGTTCCCCCTGTCGCTGACCCCAAGCTCATATTGATGGTATCTGCTCCCAGAGCCACCGCATCATCAATTGCTTTGACATAGATACTCTCGTCAGTAGTGAGCTGACGATCGGAGAAGACCCGCATAAACATGACTTGCGCTTCTGGTGCAACACCGTAGATGTACTCATTATTAGGAGCTTTCTTGTTGGGATTTCCCGCTGAAATCCCAGTTACATGCATACCATGTGAGTTGCTGTCTTTTTCCTTGATATTGTCATCACCATCGATATAGTTATAGGCATAGACAACCTTGCTATTGTACCACTTCCCGTAGTCAATACCGGCCTTTTTCTTAGCTTCTTCCAGAGCTACCTCTGTTTGATACTTGGCCTTTGACGGGTCAGAGATCTTCAGAACCTCATGGTGGACATCCAAACCTGAGTCGATAATCGCTACCACACGGCCTTGACCTTTATAACCCTGTGACCAGGTCTGAGGAACCTTGATGATCTCATTGGTACTGATGCTACTTGGCTTAGCATCGCGAGAAGTTGGTGACTCTGCTACTGCATCAGGATTAGCAGCAGGCTTATCTGAGTTTGCGGTTGCCGGAGACTCTGCAGTTGGGTTAGCCTGAGCTGTTGACTTGGTCTCTGTGGCAGATGGTTGAGTTACCTTCTCAGCACTTGAAGAAGCCTCTTCTGATGAAGAAGTCGCTCCTTTCTCTACAGAAGCTGCGGCGGCTTCCTTAGCCTCTGCCGTAGAAGGCTGGCTAGCATGCTCTGTACTTGAAGTAGCCGATTCAGAAGAAGCTGGTGCCGCTTTCTCCACAGGGGCTGGAGTTGCCGGCTGACTCTCAGGTGTAGCTGCTTGAGAAGCAGGCTCAGTCACTGATACCACAGCGGCAGTCGGCTGACCTTGCCCTGACGAACTAGCTGTCGCTTGCTCATCCGCCTGAGCCTGTCCAGCACCAAAAACCAGAGCAGTTCCCAGCAGAACAGAAGCCAAACCGAACTTGTATTTACGGAGTGAAAAACGTTGTCTTTGCATAGAAGTCTCCTTATCTTTATTTATAAACCATATTATAATAAAAATTTTCTGACAATTCATACAATCCTAACAAATTTAACCAAAACGTAATAATGGCGAATGTTTTAGCCAAAAACTGCTATATGATAAAGTTTCAAGCATCTATTTATTTGAAATACAGAACAAATACATCTTAAAATCCGGAAATAAGAAAAACCAATCAGAACTAGCGCAGAATGAACCAGTTTGATTGGTTTGTTATAAGATGTTAATTAGATATTATTTCTCAAACTCAGCCAAAAATTTCTCCAGTTCTTCCTGAGCTTCAGGCGTCGTGCTTGTGGGTTGGCCCAGCATGTCAACAAGTTCAGCTGTTTTGTTAGCAATTTTGCTGTTGAAGCGATTGATATTGGCGACAATCTTTATTGGTGGAGCACATCCGCCAAGTTCCAGAGAGGCTGATAAAACTCATAGGATGGTTGAGGTGTTCCTTGTGTCATATGTTTCTTTCTAGTTGTTTAGATTGAAAAAGTCTATATATTCAGGAGGAAAATACACTTCATTTGTACAATGTTCAATTTGTAATCTATTAATGGCATTAATATATTTTAAATCTTTGGTATCGGTTATACTTTCATTAATAATTTTTGAAAAACTTGGTGGAGAAATATGTATGAGTATTTTAGCTGTGAGAGGAAATAGAATGATATTATCATCTCTTCTAAGACCATTATTATAATAATCAAAAGATTCTGTTAGGAAATTATATAAAACAACAGGATTATCACTTGTAAACAATGGAATGTCTAATTTATTGATGTAAATATTCCAAGTCTTTCCAGATAGAATTTCTTCACTTTTTGGTAACATATCATCAATAATTATCTCCAAGGCCTGATTTTTGATATTATCTGTCTCTGCCAGTGAGAAAATTTCTTGCCGCTCATACTCATTAAGATTTTCAAACAAAAAATGATACTGTTTAAAAATTTCTTCAGTTATATTTCTACCTTTTTCTATTTGTCTATCAAGAAAAGCCGGAACTCTTACAAATTGAAAAGCGATTAATTTTGACAAAATTTTCTTATCAAGATTGTTTAGACTACACTTTCTGTTAATTTTTGATATAATCGTCTTTATTTCTGTACCGTAGAGCTGCTCTAATTCCTTAGAAAAACGATGTTCCCAATAATTTTTATTATCACTTTTTGAATTGACAGAATAATATTCTTTTACATAAGCTACATCTTTTACTGCTTTTATAAAGCACTTTGATGATTTTTTCAACCAAACTCCTATGTTACTCCCCTTGTTATTGGTATTAAGTCTGCCAAATCTTTTTAAATAGCTCTGTGGCACAACATGGTGTTTTGTATTTGAATTTTTCACAAACTTCCCCTTAAATATACATATCCTGTAAAAGCTTTTTCTGCAAGGTTTTCAACTGAAAAATCTTGTATTAGTTGGAGAAAGTATAGCCGATAACTTCTTTTTCGACTGCTGCTATGATTTCTTGAGGAATGTCTGAGATAGCCAAACGATAAACGACATTCTGTCTGGGATTGTAAAGTCCCAAATATTCAATGCTGCTAAACTCAGGATGAATAGAGCGAGTCCCCATCAGGTAATAAATCAGCAACTGCAAGGTATGGTCTTTGTTAGGCTTTTTCTTTGATACTTTAAAGTCCCAGAGCGTATCTGCGGTCAAAAAATCCCCATCTCCAATCGTAATCAGATCTGTATAGGCACCTTTCAAGTCAAAGCCATCTCTGACCACCGGACCATAGTCAACAAAGAAAGCTAGGCTTCTCTCTACCATGGTACGGATATTAGCAATCGTCTGCTCATCCGGTTCAATCTCCTCAACTGGTTTATAAAAAGCCATTCCAGCCCGATAGGCCACATCAAAGCCTACCAACTTACAAGCGTTTGAAATAGAGGTATCATCCAGATTGGTAATCTTGCTGAGAAACTCCTGTGCCTGAGCTTCCATCCCTGCCATGGAAGCACCTATCAGAGAAATCTCAAAAGCATGCTCCTTGGCTGAACCATTCATAAACCGACTAAGATAGTCCGCGCAAAGCCCAATTAAATTAGGTGAAACATTTTCTTGAGTAGACAAGTCTTTCCCATCTGAAAGCTCTTCCTCAGAAAAGAGCTTAACTGGCAAAAAACCGCCACGAGGCTGTTTAATTTGCGAAATCCGTTGCGTTACTGATGTCATGATAATCTCCTTTTCTACCACTACATTAATCTTCTTGTGGCTTGATAATTTCTCTAATCAACTCTGCCTCTTCACTGTCTGAAGGAGCCTCTTCTAAAATGTTGAGATAGAACTTTTTAATATCAAAGTCATTAAGAATATAGTATACTTGACTATTATTGCACGCAATTGATAAAAGATTCAAAATATCATCAGATTGCCAATTTTTATATTGTGATAATTTTCTAATAACGTTATGAGTGTTTTGGAAATTTGCACTACTTTCCAATGCAGCTAGCAAATCTGATTTTTCTTGCTCCTCTTCTGATTTTTCTCTAGGTAATGATGCTTCTTTTTTATAAGCATTTTTCTTCTCTTCAAGCTGCTCATTAAAGACCGCTTTATCAATCATCAACTTAATTAAGTTATCTAATTCTTTTCCCTCGGAATAATCAGCAGGAGCAAAATAACCAATCCGATTCTCTCGAATCATCTTATGAACTTTTCTTCTATCATTTTTTTCTGGGTCAAATACACCTACAGAATAACCACCGTGCGAATTCACCAACTTCATACATGGAATATCTGTATCACTATCACCAATATAAATCATATTTCTAAAAGGAACTCGCAACTGATCAGCTGGGAAAGAATCATTAACTGCAGGGTCATTTACATCAAGTACTCCCTTAGAAATTCTAAATAAAAATTGTGTTTTATTTGTGTAGTTTACTACTTGAGAAGGCCAAACTGCAACACCATTTTCATTACAATAAAATGAAGTTGCGTATATTCTTTTAAAGGCCCCGCTTTTTGAAATGGATGTTCCTTCAATCATTTCTTTTAAACCTGAAGATATAATGTAGTGTTCAATGATAACACCTTTTTCTTCTCCATATTTTCTTATACGTTCAAACCATTCTTCCACTCCAGGAAATAATGCAACTTTTGAACCATATTTAGCAAGTTCTTTCTTCGTAAATAAAACTTTCCCAGCAGCTTCTTCCTTCATGGTATACATATAGGCAAGATTCTGATCCATATTATTTGCAGAAGCTAAACCATTTGATTTTTCCCAAAACTCAGCAATATTAAATCCTACAGATTGAATATACCCTTGTGCTTGCATATCATCAGGTGAAAGCGTCTTATCAAAATCATAACAAAGTGCAATAACCGGTTGATCCTTTTTCTTTTCTCGTTTAAATTCTGCGGCTGACATATTTTTGTTCCTTTCTATAAAAAATATCCTGTAAAAGTTTTTTCTTGGCAAGAGCTGGTAAGTGAGTTAAGAATAGAGAAGAAAAATTCTACGACACATTGTTCTTCATAGCTTGGAAAGGATATTTCTAAATCTTTTATAAGTGCTGCCGACAAATTTCCTTAGCCTTCTTAAAGGTATTTGTCTAAAAAATTTTATCTTTCTTTCTTAAGAATATTAACAATATACTCTGAAGAGTAATCTTCATGTGTCTTAATAGCTAAAATAGCCTGATTGATTGCCCCTTCTATCTTACTTATTGGTGCTTCTACACTAGTTACTCCGTAGAGCACATATAATATGTCTCCCTTTTCGACTAACTTTACTGAAGAGTTTTTTAAGCCTCTTAATTGATAAATAGTTCCGTTTTAGCTAAACTAATCTCACCAGATCTAACAAATGGAATTTCACCACCAAAATTGCCTTTATTACTAGAGTTAGAAGTACCATCAGAATAACTAGTCATAATTGAACTAATTTTTTGTTTTTTGAATTGCTTGGTGTATATCCAAACCGTACTTTTATATTATTCATGAGAAGCTGTAGTTTTTATCATATTTTTTGAAGAATACCAAAAATGATAATCTATCTCATATGAGTTAGTAACATTAGGAATTAAAACATTTTGATTCCTAATAATTGATGGATAGTTAGACACAGCTTGTATATGAATAAATCTAGGCACACGCTCATTACTTCCATAGATTAGATTAACCTTATAGTATACCATAATATCTTCTGGAGATTTTTTTGATTGTATTTTAGTTCTTATTAGCTGTTCAATGGCAGTTTGATTGACTCCTACATTTGAGCTTAGAGAAAAAGTCCCCTCATTCGCCCAGTCGCTCTGTGGAAAAATATTTTTAGAATTAGACTTACTTGAATCATAGCTTTCAATATTACCAATCAAACCATATCCTAAAATATGTCCTGTTTCAAAATTTGAGCCTTTATATTGACTTTTTCCTTTGCTATCCCCTTTTGCAATAGTAGATTTTGAGAGTACAGCTTCTCCAGAAATAGGTAAATTGCTTTCTAAATAATTTTGAGGAAAACTAATTAAGTGATTATTATTTAATTCAAAAAAATGGTTATCAAAGTTAATATATTTTGGAAGAAAAAAGCTCCCTCTCCCATTATAGTATTCATAGATATCTTTTCTGTTTGAAAATCCTAACGATTCTGCAATATGAGCAGTGATAATACTACAAGCAAGTTCTTTATTTGGAAAACTTGTCATTTTTTCTCTCCACTATTTTTTTGTAATAAGCTAAAATCAATTTCTTTCCATTCTTCCTTCCAACGAGTATAAAAAGCTACATCATCTGATTTGGGTGTTGGGTTAGCATTATTTATTTTTGCAATCATTGGTGTCGTAAAAGCATCTCCAACCAATAGAGCCTCTCTTTGATCTAAATTAGCTATTTCATCTCCAAAGCTAATAGAAGCATCTGGTAGCAAGCTTTTAACGAATGATTGATCATCAGGGTTAGTTAATCTCATTATGATGAAATTATTACATTGTGAAAAAACTGTACTTGACAATTCTGAGGGCCTTTGACTAACAATCATTGCAGATAATCCATATTTCCTGCCCTCTTTAGCAATTCTCTCAACCGCTATCCTTGTATTATTAAATTTAGCAGAATTATTTTTTGGAATGTACTTATGAGCTTCTTCAAAAACAACCATATATGGAACATTATTTTTGCCATTAACTTTAGTTTTCATAAACGAAAAATCAAATAAAATTCTTGATATCACTGAAACAACAACAGACACTATTTCAAACGGAATAGAACTTAAATCTACAACTGTAACATTATTCTTATCTGTATAGCCAATTAGTTTCTTAATAGTTTCAATATATCTGTCTACATTAGTGTCTGAATCTTCGTCTTCCAATATAAAAGAAAGTCTTCTATCTTTTAATTTTGTATCCATTCTAGATACAAAACGTTCAAACTCTCCAGTAAAACCGCCACCTTTAGAAACCTTAGTCTTAAAGACTTCATGATTTTTGTTTGACGAAAATTCAAATTTCAGTTCATTCCAAAAACAATTAATATCCGTTGGGCTATATCGCTCATCCTCTGGTAGTACTGCTAAATACTCCGAAGTACCATCATTATAATGTGTTTCTTTATTTTTATTATACAGATAATTCCTGACTTCCGTAATGTTAAAATAAACAGGCGAATCATAATCAATTTCTTTATCTTCATTGTACTTCTTCTTATTTTCAGTGATGGCGAACTTAAATTGAGAAATTTGATTATAAGAATTTAAATCTGACGATTCAATAAATAAATCTTCTAATTCCTCTGAATTTAACAACCAGTATGGTAATTTTAAGCTCCCATTTTCAATTGATAAATGATTAGAATTAGGAAATGCACTCTTGTATTCACCATGAATATCAAAAATCAGTACATGAGTGTTATTTTGGTTTTTATCATCCTTTTTGTTCCTTTCAACTTCCAAAGATTGTATAACAGTAGCAACTGAACAAGATTTACCGGAACCAGTAGAACCTACTATTGCTAAATGTTTTGAAAATAATCTATCACCATCAGCCATAATCGGAATTTCATTTTTTAAATTATGGTTTGCAAATGTAAAAGGAGATTTACAGTCTCTAACTGAAAAAATCTTTTTTAATTCTTCATCACTGGCTACGCTCACCCCGTTAGGTGGGATACTGATATCATTAATCCCTTTTCTAAACTTATCTTTTTGCAATCTACCAATGGGTTGTGTATTTATTATGAATGAACCATCGTATTCATCTGCTTCTTGTTCCTCTTCGTTTTTAAACTTTTCAACCATCTTAAAGCTTTTAACAATACAAAGGATGTTATTATTAACTCCATCTTCGATCTTTAAAATCGAACCAATCTTAATTGAATCAGTACTGTTTTCTTCTTTCCACTTTCTAAAATTAATTATTTCGATTTGTACTAAATTAGGTTCGAAACTTTTTACTCTCAATTGGTTGTCTTTACTATTAAGTTCATTTATCATAATTATGAATCTCCCTTGAATATTTCTGGTATTTTGTGAATATCTATATTTGTCAATTTATACTCTCTAAAGAAATCTAGTCCTTCTCCTTCATAATCGAACAAATAAAAAAATACAGGGTTACTAAAGCTAGATTTTATACTATCTTTATTTTGTTCAAAAGTTTCCATCGAAATTAATTTAAAATTAAAATTATTTACTAACTCAATCTTCTTCGCACTTGCCATCTTTTTTATACTGATAGTTTGATTAAATTTTTTATCATAAAAAATAATATCTTCATAACCATCGTTGTAAAATAAATCTATATTCCTTTCTTTTATTTTTTTCAATAAGTATTTTTTCATTTCACAAATATTTTTGACAATAAATATCGGGACTCTGTTATCTGCATTCCTTTTTTGATATACAAACCACTGAGATAAGGAAATAATCAAATCAGTTGTCTTTCCATCATTCTCATTATTAAGAAAAAACACATGATCAGATGAGTTCTTTTTTATATTTAATCCTTCTAGTTCATTCTTTATATATTTAACTAAATCTGATTCTCCTTTAATTCGCGCAAGGGTCGATAAATTTACTGTTTTCTTTGCTCTCTTTAGATATATCAAAAATTCATTCCCAGTAATAACTCGATCTTCTTCATTTTTTTTTCGAGCCAAATCATTAATATATTTATAAGCTAGAGGATACATAGAGAGTCTTACCTCTTCTTCTTTCAAAACGAGTTTCTCACTTATTTTTTTTATCACTTTAGATTCTAGTTCTTCAAACCCTACTGTCACTACTAAAGAAAATTTTGATAGAAATTCTTTTAATTTTTTCTCATCCTTATAATCAGATGAATATTCATCTTTTTTGAAATTTTTTCCAGTTCTTAAAGTCAAAATATTTTCTAAGTCATGCTCGGTAAATGTATTACGATTATTTTTATTTCCATGAATAAATAATTTATATTGGATTTGTTCATTTGAATTTTCTAGAAAATGATTTAACATCAATATAATTGGTTTTGCTATCCTTGAATTTGTTAATTTTTTACCAGGATGATGTTTATACTGATTTAAACATTTTTCGTCTGTTGTAATAACATCTAAATCTTCAATCCCTTCAATGATAAACTTATCATCAGATCTACCGCTTATAATATGATTAATTGTAATCAAGAATTGATAACTGTATCCAGAAATTGAACTATCCGCACTTCTATTTGTCATTATGGAACATCCTCCTATCTATATAGCTATTGATAATCTATTAAATGCTTTCTGTTTCCTATTATATCAATTATTACCTAATCCATAAAGTATTTATGCAAAAATCCCCTAGAATATAATTCTAAGGGAGTATTCTTTATCCAGTTACTTCCGGAGCTTGTTCTGGTTTTGTTTTCTTATTTGGACTGGCCAGGCGGCGCTTGCCGTCCCGGATGGTGTTGAGATTCTTGAGGAGTTTGGCAAAGTGAGTCTTCTCTGGATAGGCTTCTGCGGAGGCTGCGGTATAGCGCATAAAGAGGTCATAAGTGCGGGAGATTTCCGTGCGCAGCTGCTTGGTCTTACCGACTTCTTTGCTGGACTTGGCTGCACGCGCTAGGGCTTCGGCCTTATCATAGTCTTCCTGAGCAGTCGTCACTGCGCTAATCACTGGTGAGAGCCCCAGCGTAGTTACTGCCGCATTGTAGGGCTCTTCCTTGAGGGTTTTGAGGAGACTCTTAATCTCAGCAGTGGCGACATCGTTATTATGCTTGGTGATGTCCTTGTACTTAGTCAGGACTGGAGCCAACGTCTCATGCGCTTCCTTGAACTTTGCTTCCTTTATCTTAGCAAATCCCCTATGCAGGGTAAAAAGTCCGACTAGAGCACTATCCCGCTCCTTATCTACTTCTGCTAGACTTGTGGTCTGCTTCTTTTCCACGCTGGCTAGCTGCTTCTGGAACTCTTCTAGCTTGCTCGCAAAAGGCTCCAAGTGCGTGCTATACATATCTTCGTTCTTATTTGCCTTGACAAAGTCCGTGATGATTTGACGAGAATCTGTCATCAAACTTTCAAACTCACGGTGAGTAAAGTTGCTATAGGTCAGGGGACGAATGGTGTAGTTAGTAGTCATAATAAAACCTCTCCAATAATTTGATGAACTAAGTATAGCACGTGGCAATAAATCTTTTGCAAGACTGCCCTGAAATGTCATTTTTTATCCCTGAAATAACACTTTTTCAAAATCAAAGGCATAAAATATCCCCACCTGATGATTTCTTTAACTTCAGATAGGGATTATTTCTCTTAAAAAAATGAATTATCAGATCATTTCACGCTTAGAATACTTTAAAATTTTAACAAACGCTAGTATTCGAGTCTTAGAAAACTTTTAAATTATAGTAAAACACATCACTCGATAGATAGAAAGCATGAATTTTTTTACAAACAGGACTATTCGAAACCTAGATTATCTAAATACTTTAGTAAATACTCGTATTCGGCCTTTAGATTGCTTGGATATTTAGCCAAAGTTTACTCTTCGAAGTTTTGATAATTACCTTTCAGTTTTCTCTCCCCATTCTCAAGGGCTGATACCTTCTTCAATCAGTTAGGTGTAATTTCCAATTCTTGGGTCTTCCTCATCTACCTCCCCCATCTTGGTGTTTCGTTGGATATTGGTCGTATTTTACACCTCTCATTATAGCACAGAAGCAGTTTGTTTTATAGTTTCTTCTGGCGGTAGAGATAAAAATCCCCAGCTCTTTTTAAACTGGGGATAGCTTTAGATTTTTAATTCATACACTTCCTGCCAGCCGGCTGGTCCTAATATACGCTGGGGCTGTTTGCTAAAGCCGGTCTCTCGGTAGAGATAGGAAGCTACTTGATTTCTCTCATTGACGCCTAGTATGATGCTTTTATACATGGGCAAATGCTCTCTTATGAAATCAGGCAAGAGTTCCAGCGTCTGACTACCGTATCCTCGCATCCGAAAGCCTTCATCCGTTGAAAAGCTACGAAGGATCAGACTCTCTGGCTGACCTCCATAAGTAAACTTCTTTTCTCCAGCATCCAAGATCAGAAAGGTTACGATTTGATCTTCTTCAAGACCCAAGATAGCATAGCGATTTTCCAAGTCAACGACAGCCTGGCTAGGATGGCTGGTAAATCTCAAGTCGGTTAAATGGTAAGACTGCAAGGCTTCTCTATCTGAGCTTCTATAGAATCGGATTTGCATCTAAAAATCCATCCCATCCGGATTTGGTGCGCCACCGGCCAAACCGCTGACATTTTTGAGCACTTCCAAGTCCGCAGCATCTAGCTCGATGTCAAAGCAGTCCAGATTGCTGGCAATCCGGCTCGGAGTGACCGACTTAGGCAGGGGCAGGAAGCCTTCCTGCAAGCTCCAACCTAGCGCGACTTGGGCAATGGTCTTGCCATACTTGTCTGCCACAGCCTGCACGGCTGGATTTTGGAAGAGCTCACCTTGACCAAATGGTCCCCAAGCTTCCAGTAAAATCTCATGCTCACGACAGAAGTTGACCACTTCTGTCTGATAGACACCTGGAGCCAGACGGATTTGATTGACAGCAGGAGTCATGCGCGCTGTTTCAAGCAAGGCTTCTAAGTGATGAGGCAGGAAATTGCTGACGCCAATCGCTCGAATCTTTCCGAGATTATAAAGATCTTCCATAGCACGCCAGACTTCGGCATTGCGCTTTTTCCAAGCATTGTTTTCCCTCAGGGGTTTGGGATTCGGCCAGTGGATGAGGTAGAGATCCAGATAGTCCAGTCCCAACCGCTCCATTGAGGCCGCAAAGGCCTCTTGAGCCTCCTCATAAGTATGAATGTCATTCCAAAGCTTGGTCGTGATGAAGAGCTCCTCCCGCGGAATTCCGCTGTCCTTGATTGCCCGTCCGACACTCTCTTCGTTCTTATAGATAGCTGCCGTATCAATGTGACGATAGCCTGCCTTGAGAGCGGCTAATGTTGCCTGATAAGCTTCTTCGCCATCCTGAGCCTTCCAAGTACCGAAGCCCAGCACCGGAATGCCAACACCATTGTTCAAAAGATATTCTCTCATCTCATGTCTCCTTTATAAGTTCCATCTACTGCCTTCAACAAGGCAGCTGCTACAGTATTCACAAGAGCAGAACTGCTCACTTCTTTTCCTTCTTCTTCAGTATTGGTTTGGGTTTGAAGATATTTTCCTTAGTTGGCTCCATCCCTTTACTGAAAAAGCTATAGATAATGAAAGCCACTCCTGCGACAAGGATCAAGATTCGTCCAAAGATCAGTCCCGCCAGCAGCAAAACAAGTCCCATTATCAAAAATTTCGCATCAATTCGTTTCATAGCCTACTCCTGTTTACATTATAGTCTCATTATATCACGCCTAAGAAAGCAATTCAAATCTAGGAGAAGGCTATCAAGTAGCTTGCCAATCAAAAAGAACAGGTTTCCCTGCTCTTTCTGAAAAATATAAGGAGACTAATTTAAAATACCTGCGGTTCTCATTCATGGAATCGTTCTTGACCATCAAGGTAAGTAGCTACCAGCTCTAAATCCTTATCTAAGACGATAAAGTCAGCATCGTAGCCTTCCTTGATCTGTCCGCAGACATCATCAATATGGACGGATTTCGCCGGAATCAGGCTAGCCATCATGACTGCCTGATGAGGATTGGCAATGCCCCATTTGACCACGTTTTTCAATCCGTCCTTGAGTTTGAGGATAGAGCCAGCTAGATTGCCCGTTGACTTGAGCCGAGCTGTTCCTTCCGCCACAACCACTGGAAATTCTCCCAGCATGTAGTCACCATCTTCAAGACCTCCTGCGGTCATACAGTCAGTAATGAGGGCAATATTTTCATGTCCCTTCTGCTTGAGCAAGATGTCACAGGCCTTAGGATCCACATGGTGGCCGTCACAGATTAGCTCTGCATAGGTGTGAGGTAACTCATACATGGCACCAACCATGCCTAGCTCCCGGTGGGTCAAGCCACGCATACCATTGTATGCATGCACCCAGACACTGGCACCTGCTTCGACCGCAGTTTTGGCTTCATCAAAGGTTGCGTTAGAATGCCCCAAAGCAACTGTCACGCCTTCATCAGTCAGCGTGCGGACAAATTCCTCTACGCCATCACGCTCTGGTGCGAGAGCAATCTTATTAAGCAAGCCATTTGCAGCTTTCTGCCAAGCACGAAACTCATCCATGCTAGGATCTTTCATATAGGCCGGATTTTGAGCACCTTTATACTTCTCGGTGAAGTAAGGTCCTTCAAAATAGAGACCGCGAATCTTGGCTCCGCTGGCTTCTTGATAGCGTGAACCGATATTTTCAGTAACCGCTAAGAGCCGCTCATAGGACGAAGTCAGCGTTGTAGGTAAAAAGCTGGTCACACCGGTAGTCAAGAGAGCCTCACTCATGGTATGAAGAGTCCCTTCGATGTTATTGTCCATCACATCAACACCGCCAAAGCCGTGAATATGAGTGTCCACCAGACCTGGTGCAATCGAGTAGCCACTGTAGTCTATGACTTCTGCATCCTGCGGAACAGACTGCACCAGCTTGCCAAACTTGCCGTCAATCAGCTCTAAATAACCGCCCTGACGGATTCCCTGAGGATAGAAAAATTGATCTGCTTTGATATATGTAGGCATAAGACTGCCTCCCTTGTTCTTGACTTCTGTATTCTCTGCCATTCAAAGCGGAATTCTGTGATAGAGCTAGCATCTTTCTATAGCTGCTTTCTAACTCCCGCTTTTGAATCTCTGAGTTTTCTTGACTATATTATAACTCTTTCTTTTTTATTTGTAAATGGTATATACCTATTTTTGCAAAAAAATTGTTATATTAAATTAAAAAAATAAGAAAACTCAGCCATGACAGCTGAGTTTCTGCTTTACTTTTTCTCTAAATCGCGCAGCATCTGGTCGATTTTATTGCCATACTCGATGGATTCGTCCTTGACAAAGGTCAAATCTGGAATCTTGTACATCTTCAGATTGTGACCAAGCTCCCGCTTGATGGTACCGGTCGCTTTTTCAAGACCAGTCTGAGCTTTTTGATTATCAGAGGCCAGATTGCTCATAATCGTGTAATAGACCTTGGCCATGGATAGGTCGCCCAGCATTTGGACATCGGTAATGGTCACTCCCTGCACCCGCGGGTCACGAACTTTCTTCTGCAAGATTTCATTGACTTCGCGCTTGATTTCCATGCCGACACGGTCTGTTCGAAAATTATTTGCCATGAGATTTCCTTTCTAATTTTTCTTTTCTGCAATATAAGCTAGGCCTAGCCTAGCTTATATTTTAGTTTTAATGAATGAAATCTGTTTTAAACTCTTTGTGAAAAAACATGGGATTAGAAGTACAGACTTCCCCCAACAATGATTTCACTGCGAGTTTTCAACCTACTTCTTATCTTATTTCTTAATTTCTTCCATGATGTAGGCTTCAATCGTATCATCTACTTGAATGTCATTGTAACCATCAATCATGAGTCCACCTTCGCGGCCGTTAGTAACTTCCTTAACATCATCCTTGAAGTGCTTGAGGCTGGCAAGCTCTCCATCGTAAATCACGACACCATCACGGATAACGCGAACCTTGGAATCACGGGTCACTTTACCGTTGATAACCATAAATCCACCGATAGTACCAACCTTGGAAACCTTGAAGGTCTCGCGGATAAGAGCTTCCCCGATGATTTTTTCTTCGTATTCTGGATCCAGCATTCCCTTCATGGCATCTTCCATTTCTTCGATAACCTTGTAGATAATGCTGTGGAGACGGATTTCGACATCATCAGCTTCTGCCTGCTGGCGAGCTTGAGATGTAGGACGAACGTTAAATCCGATGATGAAGGCATTTGAAGCTTCTGCTAGTGTTACGTCTGACTCATTGATAGCACCAACCGCTGAGTGGACGATGGTAATCTTAACGCCTTCCACTTCAATCTTCTGCAGGGAAGCAGACAGAGCTTCTACAGAACCTTGTACATCAGCCTTGATGATAACATTAACAGACTTAACTTCACCAGCTTTGAGGGTATCAAAGAGATTTTCCAGACTGACGCGATGAGTAGCTTGACGCTGTTTGAGAAGGGCACGTTTGGCACGTTCTTCACCGGCTGCACGCGCAGCTTTTTCATCTTCATAGACCGCAAAGTGGTCACCAGCCATCGGAGTTTCATTGAGACCAGTGATAGAAACCGGTGTAGATGGTCCTGCCACCTTAACACGACGGCCCAGATCATTGGTCATAGCCCGAACCCGACCGAAGGTATTACCAACAACGATTGGATCCTGCACATTCAGAGTTCCCTGCTGAACCAGAAGGGTTGCAACCGCACCTTTTCCTTTATCCAGACGGGCTTCAATGACTGTACCAATCGCTCGAACAGTCGGATCTGCCTTGAGTTCTTGGATTTCAGCCACCAAGAGGACTGTTTCCAGCAAGCTATCGATATTTTGATTGAATTTCGCTGAGATTTCCACAAATTCAGAATCCCCGCCCCAAGCTGTTGACATGACACCATGCTCAGCCAATTCACCAATCACGCGCTCAGGATTCGCTCCTGGCTTATCAATCTTGTTGATAGCTACGATGATTGGGACATCAGCCGCCTTGGAATGGTTGATAGCTTCGATTGTTTGCGGCATAACACCGTCATCAGCCGCTACGACCAGGATAGTGATATCCGTAACAGAGGCACCGCGGGCCCGCATAGAAGTAAAGGCCGCGTGTCCAGGCGTATCCAAGAAAGTAATCTTCTTGCCGCTTTCCTCAATCTGGTAAGCACCGATGTGCTGAGTGATACCACCTGCTTCACCTGTTGCTACACGAGAGTTACGCAGGGTATCCAAGAGGGTTGTTTTACCATGGTCAACGTGTCCCATGATGGTGACAACTGGCGGACGCTCTACCAAGGCATCTTGGTTGATATAACCTTCTTCTACAAAGAAGCGCTCAATGTCAGCTGTGTCAACTTCCACCTTCTTCTTAGCTTCAATACCGTAGTCCACCATGAGGAGCTCAATAGTATCGCCGTCAAGAGATTGGTTTTGCGTTGCCATTACGCCCATCATAAAGAGTTTCTTAACAATTTCAGCTGGCTCGCGCTTGATCCGTTTTGCAATTTCTGCAACGGTCATTCCGTCTGTATATTCAAATTCAGTTGGCAACTCATGGAACTTACGTTCTGTAACAGGTTTTGGTGCCTGATTATTGTTGCCCTTTCCTTTTTTATTTTTCTTGTTTTTATTCCAATTACTATTTCTTTGATTTCTCACTTGATTTTGACTGCTTCGATTCTTTTGTTGTTTTCTTGGACCTTCTTCTTCGCGATCAAAATCATCGCGCTTCTTATCTGGTCGAGCTTGCTTCTTACGACGCGTATCCACAGCGGCTGGCGCTGGGCTTGGATTCGCTGCTGGAGCAGACGGAGCTGGTGCAGGCTGAACTGGTGCACTTGCTTCCGCCTTAGGCTGCTCCTTGCGGCGATTTTGCCGTTCCATAACTTCTTTAGCTTCCTGTGCTTGCTTAAAGCGTTCTTCGCTTGAACGAGCGTATTCAGCATTCTGCTCTGCTTTCAAAGCTGCTGCCCGAGCCTTAAAGTCAATCTTCGGTCCTTGAGGCTGTTGGCGGTTTTGACCGTTAAATCCTTGATGATTCTGGCCATTGCGGCGGACATCTTGACCACGATTATCGCGACGGTCATTTGGACGATTGCCCCTATCTCGGTCGTTGCGGTTTCCGCGATTCTTATTTCGATTATCGCGATCCTCACGCTTGCCTTGCTCTTTGTTTTGTGGTTTGCGGTTGCCTTGCTGCTTCCGACGTTCTGCCTCTTCTTTGGCTCTCGCTTCACGCTCTGCCTTAAAGTTCCGGCTTTGCGGGCGCTTGACAGGCGCTACCGTTTCTGCTTTCGCTTCTGGCTTAGCAGCTGCTTTTGCTTCTGGCTGTTCTGCCTTGACTGGCGCTGCCTCTTTGGCAGGAGTTTTTTGCGGTGATGGCTGAGCTGCTGCAGGCTTTTCTGCAATAGCTTGAGGTGCGGCTGCTTTTGTAAAGCTGGATTTGATTCGCTCACCAGCGTCAGCTTCTACGCTGGATGAATGACTCTTGACATCCAGACCCAGCTCCTTGGCACGAGCCACTACCTCCTTGCTTTCTTTTCCCAGTTCTTTGGCGATTTCATACAATCTTACTTTAGACAAATCTTGTCCTCCTCTTCTATTACATAAGAGACCTCATTTTCTTTGTAAAACCAGCATCTGTCACGGCGAGCACTTTTCTGGCCTTGCCAATGGCAGAGCTTAATTCCAGTGTTGAAAACACGGTTGATACTTCTACTTGGTAGTAACGACTTTTATCAGTGATTTTCTTGCTGAGATTAGGAGCTGCATCCTGGGCCAAAAAGACCAGATCTGCTTTTCCCTCCTGGATAGCCTTGACGGTCAACTCCTCACCAGAAATGATGCGGCCAGCCCGCTGAGCCAGTCCCAGCATATTTGCAAGTTTCTCTTTATTCAAGACCTAACTCTCTTCTTTTGACCTTATGATCGACATAAGCGATTAACTCATCATAGAAAGCCTCATCCACTTCCATATTAAAGCTGCGGTTAAATACCCGCTTCTTCTTGGCTTGAAGAGCTTCCTGATTATCCAGCTTGATATAGGCTCCACGGCCGTTGGCCTTTCCTGTCGGATCGATAAAGACTTGACCTTCCTTGTTCTTGACAATCCGCAGCAAATCGCGCTTGTCAATCACTTCATTGGACACCACTGATTTTCTTAAAGGGATTTTTCTTGTTTTTGCCATTCCAGCCCCCTTAATCTAGTTCTTCAGCTTCGCTTTCTAAATCAGCTGTTTCCAGTACAGTTTCCTCTGCAGCTGTGTCAAAGTCTGCTGCTGAAACTTCTGTCTCTAGAACAGCTGCATCCCCAAGAATTTCTTCAGCTTCCTGAGCAAATCCGCCCAGTTCATTGGCTGCTTCCATTTCTTCAAACTCTGTGGCAGACTTGATATCGATTCTAAAGCCTGTCAAATGAGCTGCCAAGCGTACATTCTGTCCGCGACGGCCGATAGCCAGAGAAAGCTTGCTGTCCGGTACGACAACCAAGGCCCGCTTGTTATCTTCTTGATTAAAGATAACTTGGTCAACCTCTGCAGGGGCAATAGCATTGTAGATAAACTCAGCTGGATCTGCTACCCACTCGATGACGTCGATATTTTCTTCAGTCGGTACCATACGGCCGCTCTTGGGATCATATTTGGCAGGATGGAACTTGCTAGTAATTTTCTTGATATTAGCTCCACCGCGTCCGACGATTGTACCGATGGCATCCACATTAGGGTTGTGACTGCGAACGGCTACCTTGGTCCGATCGCCCGCTTCCCGTGATACGCTCATGATTTCTACAGTTCCGTCATAGACTTCAGGGATTTCCTGCTCCATCAAGCGCTTGATCATCTCTGGATGGCTGCGGCTGACAAAGACATTGACACCGCGAGGATTGTCTTCTACCTTGTAGACAAAAACTTCGATACGATCGTGAGAGGCAAAGACTTCACCAGGGATCTGGTCTTGCTTCGATAGCTGCGCTTCAATGCTGCCAAGATTGACATAGATAAAGCGATTGTCAAAACGCTCCACCGTCCCTGACATGATTTCATTTTCATGCTCTTTATAGGTATTGTAGGTGATTGCTCGGGTCTGCTTGCGCATCTTTTCCATGATGGTTTGCTTGGCAGACTGAGCAGCGACCCGGCCAAATTCAGCTGGCGCTTCTTCAAACTTGATTTTATCTCCCAATTCATAGGCTGAACTAATAGCCAAGGCATCTTTGAGGCTGATTTCCAAACGGCTGTCAAAGACCTCGTCCACGACTTCGCGAACAGTATAGACACGGAAATCTCCTGACTTTTCGTCAAACTCAATGGCTGCGCTGTCTGCCTGACCATAGCGACGACGATAGGCTGAGCGGAGTGACTCGGTCACTGCGTCAATGATATCTTCTTTCTTGATTCCTTTGTCTTCTTCCAAAATGCGGAAGGCCTCTAGCATTTCTTTACTCATTTTCATATGACTTTTGCCGAAACAAAAGTGTTCCTTTCTTTTCTATATTGCTTCTGCGGCTAAAACTTAACGGCTAATCTGGCTTTGGAAACCAGACTGTAGGGAATTTCGACTTCTTTTCTGCGAGTCTTGTCCAGATATTCCATATGCAGAACATCCTCTTCAAAGCTCAGCAAGGTGCCTTCAAAGACTTTCTGCTTGTCAACAGCCTTATAGAGACTGACATGGATATAACTGCCGACTGCATCGGCTAGCTGTTCCTTGGTCTTAAGCGGACGCTCCAAGCCAGGACTGGTCACTTCCAGAAAATACTGTTCTGGGAAAGGATCTGGTTTGATTTGATCCAAGAGCGGACTGATAATATCCGTCAAATCCGCTGTATCATTGACCGTAATACCTTCGGGCTTATCTACAAAGACACTGAGAACGTAGTCCCCTCCCATCTTTCCGTACTCAATATCGACTAATTCATAGGGGGCCAAAATGGCTGGTTCAATAACCTCCCTCACCAATTCAACAATCGTTGCGATATGACGACACCTCCTCACAGATAAGAGGCGAAGATACTTCCTCGCCTCTCTTTCCTTATTCATTACTAGTATTATAGCACGACAAGTCCCAGAATGCAAGGGAAATGTGCCATGTAAGCTTGTTAAGACGGAATTCCACTTAAAACGTTCTTATTTTTAAGCAAAATTCTTTCCCAATAATAAAGTCTTCAAGGAGTATTTCCTCGAAGACTCTTTCTTATTCAAACGCTGCTTCCACGCGGTAGATGACTTGTCCCTTGTTAGCAAATTTCTGCTCATACTCAGTCAGGACATTATCCTCGAAGTCGCTGGCATGCAAATCCAACCACACACCCTTTAACTTCATACCATACTGTGAAAAGCTTACTAGGCTATACTCAAAAAGACCGCGGTTGTCCGTTTTGAAGTGGATTTCTCCATTTTCCGGCAAAATCTGCTGATAGGTCGCCAGAAAGGACTGATAGGTCAGACGACGCTTTTCATGACGTTTCTTGGGCCAAGGATCCGAGAAGTTCAGATAGAGGCGGTCAATCTCGCCCTCTTCAAAATAATCAGTCAAATCCGAACCGTCCACCCATAGAAGTTTGATATTGGACACATCCGTTGCTAGCACCTTGTCCAAGGCATAGCTGAGAACCGATTTCTGGATATCAATCCCGATGTAGTTGATCTCTGGATTGGCCTTGGCCATGCCGGATACAAAAGCTCCTTTACCACTGCCAACCTCTACATGAATGGGATGGTCATTGCCAAAAATCTCCTGCCATCTTCCCTTGGCATCTGCCGGATTTAAAATCACATACTGGGGATGCGCCTCTAGCAGTTCCGTCGCTCCCTTACGATTCCTTACTCTCATTGTCCTCTTCCGTATTTGGAACGGAAGTTTCGTAATGCGTAAATCTCCCGGTTCACATTTTCTAAATCATTATTTTCATAGTATTTGGCAATCTGCATCAGATAAGAATACTGACCGAACCAGTATAGCTTATTGAAAACAGTCTGATTATACTTATAGCCGTAAGCGCTCAGCCACTCTTGCCAGCCTGAATCAGGCACATAATGGCTCAAAATATGAGCCACATCCATCATCCTGTCTGTCAGACGCACAGAATCCCAATCCACCAAGTAAATAAGCCCGCTGTCGGTCTCTACCCAGTTGCTGTGGCGCACATCTCCGTGAACGATGGTTGCATAATCCTCGCGAAAGGCCGGCACTGTCTGGCGCAGGTCTCGGATAACTGATTGCAGATATTGATTATTCCTCAAAGCAAGCGGCACTTGATTGAGCCATGCATTCAGCAAATCAGTTGGCGTTTCCAGTGTATAGCCCAGCTTGGTCAGCTGCGTCATCAATGGGCGCGAGCGATGCAGCCGTGTCAAAATATTGATTACTTGCTTTTTGGACATATCATTTGGGGTCAGAATAGTGCCTGAAAGCCACTCCTGCCCGCTCATTACGTTGCCGTCCGGCATCCGGCGGCTCCACAAAAGCTGCGGTGCGATTTGTTCTCGAGCTAAGCCTGCTAAGATAGGGGTTGTATTCATCTTGACGAAAACGCGCCCCCCGTCGGGATAAGTCCCCATATAGGCCTTTCCGCTCTTACCAGCTATCGGTGTCAGGGTCAGCTCGTTATCAACCAAGTCCATATTTCCCCTCCGTAAAAAGTTTCTTTATCATTTTACTAATTTTACCTCTTTTAGTCAACCAATCTCCGTAACTTAAACGGCAGATAGAACAGATAGAGCAGGGCAGTCGCTCCCAGCATGGCCAGCACTGCTGTCTTGTCTTGGAAAAATAGCAGAGCAGTCAGCACTTCAGCCAAGAGAACGCTGATGCCAATCGAAGTGATAATTTGTCTTGCTCCCTTCAGCTTTTCCCCAATTTCTATCGGAAAAAGCTGGGTCAAAAACTGATAGTCAAAAGCTTCGTACAGGGCTGTTAGCTGGAAGAGTAAGAGGTAATTGAACAAGACCGCAAAAGCTGCAGCAATCCAAGCTTGACTGACAAAAACCAAGGCCAAAAGAGACAAAAAGAGCAGTCTTAAGGTCAGAGCAAAGAAGTCTCCATTTCGCAAGTAAGAGCGCAAAAAGAGATTCTGCCAGGTCTTGCTATGCTGTTTGCCCACAAGTCTCGTCAAACCATCCAGATAGGCCCGGCGCTTGACACTGTTTGAAATGCCTTTAACATTTGTAAAGAGAGCAAAGAAGCGCAGAATCGTCTGCTTTCGGGCTGCTTCATAAGCCACCAGCGCCTGCCAATCTAGGCCATTTTCAGTAAAGAACTTCTTGGCCTTAGCCTGAAACAAAAACCATTTCAAGAATAGCATAAGGAGACAGTAGAGCCCGAAGCCCCAAACAGGCAATCCCAGAGCCAGAAAAAGCGGAGCTAACAATAGCAAGATTCCAGTCTGTAAGACTGCATACAAGAGATAGGAACGTAGAATCTGAGCCTTGATAAAAGCTCTGACTTCTGCTTCTCTGACCAAGAGAAAGAGAGCATCCGGCTTTTCCAGATAGGTCTCAATCCGTCCAAAAGGCAGGATAAAGACCGATAGAAAAACCAGACTAGCAATAATGGGTAGGTGATTGGTCGGAAAATGTTGCAAAAGCTGACTGTACTGAACACCTAAAAATCCCATAAAAATCAGTAGAAAGAGCACAAAATGGTCATTAAAAACATAGCGCAGGTATTTCAAACACTGCTGACGAAAATCCTGTTTTCGTTTGGCAAATAATTCTTTCATAGCGCTGCCTCTTCTGTCAGGGCTAGATAGATGTCATTCAGACTAGCATCCGGCATTTGAAATTGAGCACGCAACTCAGTCAAGCTGCCCTTAGCCCGCACTTGACCCTTGTGCAGAATTACAAAACTATCGCACATCTTCTCGGCAGAGTCCAGAACATGGGTGCTCATCAGAATCGACTTGCCCTTCTTCTTTTCCTCATCCAAGAGTTGGATAAGGTCTGCAATAGCTACCGGATCCAGACCTAGAAAAGGCTCATCTACAATAAAAAGGCTGGGTTCAACTACAAAAGCACAGATAATCATCACTTTTTGCTTCATCCCTTTTGAAAAGTGAACAGGGAACCAATCCAGTTTTTCCTTGAGTCGGAACATTTCCAGTAGCTTATCCACGCGCTTAAAAGCTGTCTCCTGCTCAATGTCGTATGCCATAGCTACCGTCTCAATGTGCTCGCGCAAGGTTAATTCTTCGTAAAGACTAGGCGTTTCCGGAATAAAACCGATTTTCTTGCGGTAATCGCTGGGATTGGTCCGCAACTCCAGTCCATCAATCTGAATCTGCCCCTTATAAGGCGTCAGAAGACCAATAATCTCATTGATAGTCGTGGACTTGCCCGCACCGTTGAGACCAATCAGACCAACCAGCTGGCCATTGCCCACTTCAAAGCTGACATCCTTTAAAACCGGGATATTAACATAGCCGCCCGTAAGCTCTTTGATTTCTAACATATTTTCTCCGAATTCTGGTATAATGGTTCTTATATTATAACAAAATCTAGCGAATAGAGGTACCATTTATGGCTGATTGTATTTTTTGTAAAATTATTGCCGGAGAAATCCCTTCTTCTAAAGTCTATGAAGACGAGAAAGTCCTTGCTTTTCTGGATATTTCCCAAGTAACACCAGGTCATACCTTGGTTGTCCCTAAAGAGCATTTCCGAAATGTGCTGGATATGGATGCCGACAGCACCAGTCAGCTCTTCGCTCGCGTACCTGACATTGCTCGAAAGGTCATGAAAGCCACAGGTGCAGCTGGTATGAATATCATCAACAACAACGAAGAAATTGCTGGACAGACTGTATTTCATACCCATGTGCATTTGGCACCACGCTACAGTGATGCAGATGATCTCAAAATTACTTTCGCAGCCCACGAGCCAGACTTCCCAGCTCTGGCCGAATTAGCTGAGAAGATTGCGCAAGCTTAAGGAGGGAATATGAAACTTTCAAATATTTTCCTATTTATCGGTGCCGCAGCAGCCAGCTACAAGCTAGTTGAAAACCGTCAAAAAATCCAAGAAGAAATCATTGAAACAACAGATAGTCTAGACAAAGTAAAGGACAGTCTAGCCAATATTCAACGAAATATTGCCATCATTCAAGAGCAAAAAGAGCAAGTCAAAGACATGGCTCAAGATCTTACTTATAAATATAAAGTCCTTGAAAATCAGGCTCAAGTACAGCTCCAGCAAGTCAAAGAGATCTGGGCAAAGTACGAGTCTTGATAGAGTAAAGGTGGGTGATAGGGTAACAAAAATTCCAATCAGCCACCGCGTCAAGAGTTTTCCGCCATAACCAAAAGAGACCGAGACATTTTGTCCCGGCCTCTTTTTATATTTAACTTTTTTACTCTGTAGTCGCATTGACTACTGGCTGACTTTGTGGGGCGCTGACACTGACATCTGCCGCTGGGGCGGAGGAAGCTGCTGGAGCAACTGGAGTCGTATTCGTAGTTCCAACTGTTGTATCTGTCGTCGGATAAGAGTAATTCTCATAGCCATTATTATAAGTTGGCTGACTATAAGGAGGCACGTAGTTACTATTGCTTTCTGTACTGCTAGACGCACTGCTGCTATTGCTGCTTCTTAGACTGTTGCCGCCCATAATATCTTCATAGAGAACAGCATTGGTCTTCAGACTCTTAACTGTGTCCAAGCCCAGAGACTTGCGGATTAGATTCTGCATACTCAGCAAATGCTCTGATGTCACCAGCTGATAGCTTCCACCGTCAGGCAAGGTCGCATCTTCTCCACGCAGCTGTTCAGACTTGATGTTCTTAAAGGCATCCTGATAGCCTAGCAATTGTGGAATGCTTTTTGAATCAAGTGCGATATTGGTCTGCATATTGCTGCTGACAGCTTTTAAAATAGCCTGATAATGGCTGACACTGTTGAGACTGAGAACTTTTTCAACCACTTTCTTAATTACTTCACGTTGACGCTTCTGGCGGCCATAGTCACCCTCTGGATCCTGATAGCGCATGCGAGCATAGACCAGCGCCTGATCACCATTGATAGTTTGCTTGCCAGGCTCAACCTTAGCAGTATACTCAGGCTCATTATCCTCAATAGAAATTGGGAAGTCAAAGGTATTATTGACCTCAATACCACCTACTGCGTCTACTAACTGAACCAAGCCCTGCATATTGATCATCACATAGCGGTCGATGTGGATATTCATCAAGCCCTCAATAGTCGAAATGGCTAACTCTGCTCCGCCTGTCGCATAGGCTGCATTCAGCTTGGCTTCAACTGTCTGACCGTTCTCATCAATCTGAGTCAGAATATCACGTTCCAAACTCATCATGACCGTTTTCTTGGTCTTGGGGTTGACACTCAGGAGAATCATGGTATCGCTGTTCCCGACCCAAGTATCCTCGCGGGATCCGCTCCCTGTATCTACACCCATCAGCAAGATGGTCATGGGCTTAGTCGCAGAAATGACATCTGTCTCATTTCCCAAGCCCTTATAAGTCTTGGAAAGTTCATCAGTCGACTGACCATAGATTGTCCAAGCATAAGTACCGATACCAGCTGTCGTTACGACAAGGAGGCTGAGAAACATCATTATAATCTTTTTAAACATATCTTTTTTAGTCTATCAGTTTACCCATCAGGTAAACGTCAAGAAATATCCCTTCTTTTAAATAGGCTCCTCTTTTTTGTAAGCCTTCAATTTCAAATCCTAAATCTTTATAAAGGTGAACCGCTCGTTCATTTCTAACCTGAACGCTCAATTCTAAACGTCTAATATCCTGAGAATCTTCTGCCCAAGTCAGTGCCTCTTCCAGCAATATGCGTCCCAGTCCTTGGTTCCAGAAATCTTTCTTCACAACAACAAAGACTTGACCAATATGGCGAATTCGCTCATGGAAATCAGCTGTGATGCTGACTAGGCCAGCAATCTCACCATTTAAAAGCGCCAACAGATAAAGCTGATTACTAGAATCAGCCTGATGCTCAATGAATGAAGCCATCTCCTCTTGATTCATCAAAATTCCAGCCTCATCCAGCGTCATATAATCTGACTCAGACCCAACCTGATTGAGGAAGGCAATCAGCTCAGCAGCATCTGTTTTTTCCGCTTCACGCAAGCATAATTCATATTCAGTCATTCTGCAGTCCCTCAAACAACTCTTGGGCTCGCTTTCCTTTGGCTTCAAAAACCAATTCACGCCCATCTTCCTTTTTTAAGAGGCTTAATTTGAGATAGTCTTCAGGCAGATTTTCTCCCAGCAGCTCTCCCCATTCAATGACTGTCACACCTTCACCGAAGAGAAAGTCATCCAAATCAATGGAGTCTGAATCGTCTCCGATGCGGTAGACATCCAGATGATAGAGCGGCAAGCGACCCTCGTATTCCCGAACAATGGTATAGGTTGGACTTTTAATCATCTGACTGATACCCAAACCTAGAGCCAGACCCTTAGTAAAGGTTGTCTTCCCTGCTCCTAAATCTCCCGTTAAAACCAGTATATCCCCTGCCTGGAGCAATTTGCCCAGACGCTGACCCCACTGGATTAATTCTTCTTCATTATGACTAAACATTCTCTTATTATACCAGAAAAAATTTTTTTCTGCTTAATTTTGCAAAAGAAAAATCAGCCGCAAAAAGCTGATTTTTTATACTGAAAATATAAGCTATCCAAACTTCACTAGACACAAGGAAATCCAGCAATGTTTAAGCCTAATTTAAAGCCAGATTTACGAAATTCAAAATAAAGAGAAGATCCAAAATCCAAATCATAGAATGCACATCCTTAGCTTGACCTTTGAAGATTTTGACCAAGGTGTAGGTGATAAATCCAGCTGCGATACCGTGAGTGATAGAATAGGCAAATCCCATAAAAATAGAAGTAAAGAAAGCTGGAATGGCCTCCGCCATATCATCCCAATGGATATTTTTCAGACTAGCCAGCATCATAATCCCAACAATAATCAGAATCGGTGCAGTTGCAGCGTTGGGAACAATGGCTAAAAGCGGGCTAAAGAAGCTTGACACCGCAAAGCAAATAGCTACGACTAAGGCGGTCAGACCTGTTCGGCCGCCAGCTCCGATACCAGCTGCAGACTCCACATAAGTCGTCACGTTAGAGGTTCCAGCAATGGCTCCGATAGAGGTTCCAATGAGGTCCGCATAAAGAGCCTTATCCAAACCTTCTGATTCATGGTTTTCCCCAGAAGTCGCTACAATCCCGACCTTTTCACCAGTACCGATTAAGGTACCAATGGTATCAAAAATATCTGTCAAGGAGAAAGCCAGAATGGCCATACATGTCTGAGGCCAGCGGGCTGAATCTGCTAAGAGGGCACCCAGGCCTTTCGGACCTACTGCAACCCCAAAAATCTGTCCCAATTCACTAACAGCAGTGCCAATGTTATTCTGCCCAAAGTCAATAGCTGACAAATCAACCAAGCCAACCAGAATGGCTACAACTGTCGTGACCAGAATGGATAGGATAACACCACCCTTGATATTTTTCACGATAAAGAAGATTGTGATGGCCAAACCGACCAAGGCTACGATGACCGCTGGATTGTTAAAATCTACCAGACCGGGAGTTGCTGCTGAATTAGCCGTAATAGCCGCTGCAGCCTTATCTGCTCCCTTGCCAGCTACTGTATAATTGCCTGGATCGATTGAAAACTTGAGTAAGCCAGCATTTTTAATACCTACATAGGCCAGAAAGACCCCGATTCCTGCTGAAATAGCTGCCCGCAAGGAGCTAGGAATTGACTCGATAATCATCTTACGTACCTTGGTCAAAGTGATAATGAGCGAAATAATCCCGCAGATAAAGACCATAGCCAAGGCTTCCTGCCAAGTGTAGCCCAAGGCAAAGACGACCGTAAAAGTGAAAAAGGCATTCAAGCCCATGCCCGGTGCCTGCGCATAAGGCAAGTTGGCAAAGAAAGCCATCATCAAGGTTCCCGCAACAGCCCCGATAATCGTAGCTAGGAAAACACCCTGCTTGGGCATACCTGTCTGAGCCAGCATAGCCGGATTGACAAATAAAATGTAGGACATGGCAAAGAAAGTCGTTAGACCAGCCAAAACCTCTGTCCGGACATCTGTGCCCTTTTCAGTCAGCTTGAAAAATTTATCCATTTTTCAGCAAATCTCCTTTTGAGTAAAATTTCTAAATATAGTCCACAAAACAAAGAAAAATAGAATGATTTCCATTTATTTACGAACGATAATTTAAATTATAATAAAAAACATTCACTTTTTCAAGATGAATGTCTCGCTTTTCTTATTTTTTATTATCTCTCATCAGAAATACCAAACTCATAAACTGTAAAAAAGCAAAACCAAGAATGAATGGCAGTCGATCAGGATGCAAAGTTTGCAAGAGCTTCTGTAGAACCAGCTGAGGATGAAGGAGCAAGTCCCAGCTATTGAGACGATCATAACGTCCTATGTAGATAGCCAGACTGGACACAGCCGACAGAGCTGCCGTCAGCAATAGATCCAAATACCAGTTAAGCTTCCAGCCTTCCTTGATGACATACCAGCTCTCCATACCACAGAAAATCCCGAATAAAATACTGGAAACAAAAGCTAAAAAGAGCAGGAAAACACTTGGCTTACTCAGAACATCTGCCACCCAAGTCATATGGATCAAATCAGTAATCATATAGAAAGTGTTGGGGAAGAAAAGCAACCACAAGAGGAAAAGAAGAGGATAGATCCATTTCTGCTTCTTAAATAAAAGTGTCAAGACAGCTGCATCATAGCTGATTAAGGCCAAGGTCATATTCCAGATGAGATAGGTCGGACCGCCATTTAGAGATTGGATATAGATAAAAAAGGCAATCATCAGAAAAAGAGCATGAATCATGATTGGTTTACGCATACGAAAAGCTCCTCCTTGGTGTGTCATAATTGTGACTGATTAGAGCACCATTATAACATAAGTCGTGTTATTTACACTGAATTCTGTTATAATAGTCTGTATTATCACTGAAAAGAGACTCACATGACAAAAAAAGTAATCGCTGTGGACTTGGACGGAACCTTGCTGGACTCTAATAGCAATCTGTCTGATTTCACCAAAGAAACCATCAAAAAAATTTCCCAAAAGGGCCACAAGGTTATTATCACAACAGGCCGGCCCTACCGTATGGCTTTGAAATATTATAAAGAATTAGAGCTCAATACGCCCATGATCAACTTCAATGGCTCTCTGACTCACATTCCAGAAAAGAAATGGGACTTTGAAAAATCGCTGACACTGGATAAATCCTTTCTGCTGGATATGGTTAAGCGCAAGGATGAGATTGAAGCGGATTTCATTGCTGGCGAATACCGCAATAAGTTCTACATCACAAATCCCAATGAAGAAATCGCTGATCCCAAGCTCTTTGGCATCGATGCTTTCAAACCAGAGAACAAGTTTCAAGCGAATCTGGTAACGGAGAATCCTAACGCCATTCTCCTGCAGACGCGAGCAGCTGACAAATATGCTCTGGCAGAGGAAATGAATGCTTTTTACCAGCATGAACTTTCTATCAACTCTTGGGGTGGCCCACTCAACATCCTCGAGTGTGCTCCCAAAGGGGTCAACAAGGCCTTTGCCCTTCAGTACCTGCTTAATATTCTCAATGTAGACCGTAAAAATCTGATTGCCTTTGGCGATGAGCAAAATGATACTGAGATGCTGTCCTTTGCTGGCACTGGCTATGCCATGAAAAATGCGAATACTGACCTTCTTCCATACGCTGACCAGCAGTTATCTTTGACAAATGACCAAGATGGCGTCGCCCACGAGCTCAACAAACTCTTTTTATAAAAGTAGACAATTAGACAAACTCTGTTCGAGAGTTTGTCTTTTTCTTTTTTGTCTTCTCACGACCTCTATCAGGTTCAAAAAGCTTTAAAAATAGGAGCTTATCAGCTATGTCAGAATAATAGAGTAATCCACGCTTAGATTTGTAAGCGTTTGCTATTTGTTTGAGTTTGTGATATAATTAACATAATCAAAAAACTAAATAACAGGAGGAAACTTCTTATGAAAGCAGTTGTTGTAAATCCAGAGGGAACTGATGTCCAACTCGTTGAAAATAAAGAAATTCGTCCGCTTGAAACAGGGGAAGCTCTCGTTGACATCGAATATTGCGGTGTCTGCCATACGGACCTGCACGTCGCGCACGGTGACTTTGGCAAGGTGCCGGGCCGCGTTCTTGGCCACGAGGGTATCGGTATTGTCAAAGAAATCGCACCAGATGTAAAAAGTCTCAAAGTCGGAGACCGCGTCAGTGTCGCTTGGTTCTTTGAAGGCTGCGGCGCTTGTGAATACTGTACAACTGGACGCGAAACCCTTTGCCGTACAGTAAAAAATGCTGGTTATTCAGTCGATGGTGGGATGGCAGAGCAATGTATCGTAACAGCTGACTACACTGTCAAAGTCCCTGAAGGACTCGATCCTGCCCAAGCTTCTTCTATCACTTGTGCCGGTGTAACCACCTACAAGGCTATCAAAGAAGCCCAGCTGCAACCAGGCCAATGGACAGTTATCTTTGGAGCAGGTGGTTTGGGTAACCTAGCGGTTCAATATGCCAAGAAAGTCTTTAATGCCCATGTTGTCGCTGTTGATATCAACAATGATAAGCTAGCTTTGGCCAAAGAAGTTGGTGCTGATATCGTCATCAACGGCCATGAAGTTGAAGATGTCGCTGCTCTTATCCAAGAAAAAACTGGCGGTGCGCATTCTGCCGTAGTAACAGCTGTTTCTAAAGTTGCCTTCAACCAAGCGGTGGACTCTGTTCGTGCTGGCGGTCGGGTAGTTGCCGTTGGACTGCCATCTGAAATGATGGATCTCAGCATTGTCAAAACCGTTTTAGATGGTATCCAAGTCATCGGTTCCCTCGTTGGTACTCGCAAGGACTTGGAAGAAGCCTTCCAGTTTGGCGCTGAAGGATTAGTGGTTCCTGTCGTTCAAAAGCGCCCTGTTTCAGATGCTGTAGACGTCTTTGACGAAATGGAGGCTGGCACCATTCAAGGACGTATGGTACTTGACTTCACTCACTAATGCTTTAAAGCATGTCAGTCCTAACATTTACCAAACTCTTGGAAACATATGATGGGCAGACCTGATATTATTTAGAAACTTTTGCCATTATAGAGGGAGACTAAAGACATAAGACGCGATTTTTTGTCCTTGGTCCTCCTCTTTCTTTTTTGATAAATAAACACTTTCTCAAACAAGATTCTTTTCTTTCATTTCAAAAGTCTCTTTCATATTATTTCAATCTTTTTTCATATATTAATCTATTGTTTTTTCTGTTTTCCTAATTTATTAAAACATTTCTATAGCTAAGGTTTGCTTATACCTATATTTATCAGGGTTTCAGCAAATACTGACATTTTTGAAAGAAAAAGTCGTTTTTAGGAACAAACGCTTGCATTTTTCATGAAAACGTTTTATAATAAACTTGCCTTAAAGTTTTCTTAAAACTTAAGTCAAACATTTTATAAGGAGGAATGTCAATAATGAGTATCGGAATCATTATTGCTAGCCACGGTGAATTTGCTGCTGGTATTCATCAATCAGGTTCTATGATTTTCGGTGAGCAGGAAAAAGTACAAGTTGTAACTTTCATGCCCAACGAAGGACCAGATGATCTCTATGCAAAGTTCAATGACGCTGTGGCTTCGTTTGATGCGGACGATGAAGTGTTGGTCTTGGCTGACCTTTGGAGTGGCTCTCCATTCAACCAAGCTAGCCGTGTCATGGGTGAAAATCCAGACCGCAAGTTCGCTATCATTACAGGCTTGAACCTGCCTATGCTGATTCAAGCTTATACAGAAAGGATGATGGATGCCAACGCCGGCGTTGAAGCTGTTGTTGCTAACATCATCAAAGAAGCCAAGGAAGGAGTCAAAGCTCTGCCTGAAGAGCTGAATCCTGCTGCTGAAGAAGCAAATGCTCCTGCTGCAGCTGCTCCAGTTGCCCAAGCAGCAATCCCTGAAGGGACTGTAATCGGTGACGGCAAGCTCAAAATCAACCTTGCTCGGATCGACACACGCTTGCTGCACGGTCAGGTAGCAACAGCTTGGACGCCAGATTCAAAAGCAGATCGTATTATCGTTGCTTCTGACTCAGTAGCTCAAGACGAACTTCGTAAAGAATTGATTAAGCAAGCTGCACCAGGTAATGTCAAAGCCAATGTTGTCCCAATCGACAAATTGATTGCTGTTTCAAAAGACCCTCGCTTTGGCAACACACATGCCTTGATTCTGTTTGAAACTCCTCAAGACGCCCTTCGTGCTGTTGAAGGCGGTGTGCCAATCAAGACCCTTAATGTTGGTTCCATGGCTCACTCAACTGGTAAAACGATGGTCAACAACGTACTTTCAATGGACAAGGAAGACGTTGCTACTTATGAAAAGCTGCGTGACCTTGGCGTTGAATTCGACGTACGTAAAGTACCAAATGACTCTAAAAAAGATTTGTTTGATTTGATTAAGAAAGCCAACGTGCAGTAAAATCAAACGTTCGCTTTTATAAATTACGAAAGGATTTAGAACATGTCTATTATTTCTATGGTTTTAGTAGTCTTTGTTGCCTTCTTAGCTGGTCTAGAAGGTATCTTGGACCAATTCCAATTCCACCAACCGCTGGTTGCTTGTACCTTGATTGGACTGGTAACTGGTAATTTGGCAGCCGGTGTTATGCTGGGTGGCTCTCTCCAGCTGATCGCTCTTGGCTGGGCTAATATCGGAGCTGCTGTAGCACCTGATGCTGCCCTCGCTTCTGTTGCCGCTGCCATCATCATGGTACTGGGTGGAGACTTCTCAAGCAAAGGAATCGCTGTAGCACAAGGTGTTGCTATTCCACTTGCTGTTGCTGGTCTCTTCTTGACTATGATTGTCCGTACTCTGTCAGTCGGTTTGGTTCACGGTGCAGATGCTGCTGCGAAAAAAGGCGACATCAAAGGCGTTGAACGCGCTCACTTTATCGCTCTCTTCATGCAAGGAGCACGTATTGCTATCCCTGCAGCACTTCTTTTGATGATTCCTGCTGAGTCTGTTAAATCTGCTCTTGAAGCTATGCCAGCTTGGCTATCAGAAGGGATGCAAATCGGTGGTGGTATGGTAGTAGCCGTTGGTTATGCCATGGTTATCAACATGATGGCAACTCGTGAAGTATGGCCATTCTTCGCTATTGGTTTCGCTTTAGCTGCTGTCAGCGAACTCACTCTGATTGCCCTTGGTGCAATTGGTGTCGCTATCGCTCTCATCTACCTTGCCCTGTCTAAAAAAGGTGGAAATGGTGGTGGCGGAGCAACAGCTTCATCTAACGATCCAATCGGCGATATCCTAGAAGACTACTAAGAAAGGAGACACACTATCATGACAGAATTAAATACTGTAAAACCTGATGAGTCAGGAAAATTGACTCTTTCAAAGGCTGACCGTCAAAAAGTTTGGTGGCGTTCTACTTTCTTGCAAGGTTCTTGGAACTACGAACGTATGCAAAACTTGGGCTGGGCTTATTCACTGATTCCAGCTATTAAGAAACTTTATACTAAAAAAGAAGATCAAGCTGCTGCTCTTGAGCGTCACTTGGAATTCTTCAATACTCACCCGTATGTTGCAGCTCCAATCATCGGAGTTACACTTGCGCTTGAAGAAGAAAAAGCAAATGGTTCAGCAATTGACGATGCGGCTATCCAAGGGGTTAAAATCGGTATGATGGGACCTCTGGCTGGTATCGGAGACCCTGTCTTCTGGTTCACAGTTCGTCCTATCCTTGGTGCACTTGGGGCATCTCTTGCTTTGACTGGAAATATCATTGGTCCACTTATCTTCTTCCTAGCTTGGAATGCTATCCGGATGGCTTTCCTCTGGTACACACAAGAATTGGGCTACAAGGCTGGTTCTGAAATCACTAAGGACATGTCTGGTGGTATCCTCCAAGACATTACCAAAGGTGCTTCAATTCTAGGTATGTTTATCTTGGCTGTTCTGGTTGAACGTTGGGTATCTATTAAGTTTGTCTTTAACGTTTCATCTGTTAAGCTAGATGATAAAGCATATATCCATTGGGACAAATTGTCTAGTGGCTATAAGGGTATCCAAGAAGCCTTTGCTCAAGTAGGTCAAGGACTATCTCAAACCCCTGAAAAAGTTACAACTTTCCAACAAAACTTGGATTCCTTGATTCCTGGTTTGATGGGACTACTTCTAACTTTCGCTTGTATGTGGTTGCTTAAGAAGAAAGTATCCCCTATCACTATCATCATCGCCCTCTTTGTAGTTGGTGTACTAGCTCACGTTGCTGGTTTGATGTAATCAAAAAGAAGGTTTCGGCCTTCTTTTTATTGTGGTATAATAGCTATATTATTTAAAAGGGAGTTACTCTATGGCACAGTCACAAAACAAAACAGTTGAATTTAATACCACTGGCGTATCCTATCTTGGATTAGGCGGTAAGGTTGGAAAATTTCTAATTGGCGAGACAGCTCTGGAGTTTTATGCGGATGCCAATGTAGAAGACTATATCCAGCTGCCTTGGACTAGCATCACTGCTATCGGTGCTAATGTTTCTGGCAAGAAAGTCAGCCGCCACTTTGAAATCTGGACTGACAAAGGAAAGTTTCTCTTTGCCTCCAAAGACTCTGGTAAGATTCTCAAAATCGCGCGGGAGCATATTGGCAACGACAAGGTCGTTAGATTGCCAACTCTGTTACAAAAAATTGCTGGAATCTTTAAGAAGAAAAAACAGGGTTGAAAAAGTTTCAACCTTATTTTTTATATTTTCGACTAAGACAAAGACTGCTTGTATCAGCAAAATGAAGCTAGCACAAAAAATGGGAAAGTGAAACAATCTGAGAATGCACTATTTCAGCCCCTTGAAATGATAGGGTGGGGTAAGATAACATTATCAATGCGAGACCGCATCATTAGATTTTTAAAAAGTATAAACATCAGCCAAATTTTTCTCGAAAGTCCATGTCTTGACACCTTCAACATCACGGACATCTAGTTGTTTAAATCCGTTCTTTTTGTAAAAACGACAGTTGCTTTCTGTATGAGTAATCAAAGTAAGCCACTGGCATTTCTCTTCTTTGGCAAGTTGCTCAAGTCCCTTTGAGATAAAAAGACCGCCAACTCCCTGTCCTTGATAATCAGGCAGCACACCCAGCAGTTCAAGATATAGAGTTGAAACACCCCTTTTCTTAGCTTCTTTACTCCCCTCCCCAAAGACTTTTTGAAAGGCTAAAAGCTGGGGAATATATTGCCACATCCTCCATGCTCCTGCCCGCAAAAAGGAAAGTATACCGACAGGATGGCTACCGAGCTTATGAATAGTAGCGACCGCCATAAGACGTCCGTCCACTTCAGCAAGTAGGCAAATATGATGACGCATCGCCGCCTTAACCATAACTGCATGCAATCTATTTAGAAAATCAATATAGGACCGGCTGCTGCCAAAGAGAGGATGGAATTTTTCTCTGTAGACCTCATGCTCAGTAAAAGCAGCAGTTAAAACCGAGACCGAAGCAGTAAGATCCTTTTCATCTGCTCTTCTAAAACGAATCATGATAGCTACCTCCTCAAATCTTTTCTGCTAATTTTTCTAAAAAAGCCTGCCGTTTTTCAGCTGTGGACTGAGAAATATTCCCGAAATTCAACCAACGGCGCTGTCTAGCACCGACAGACTTAAAGGTGTGGCCCAACATGGCTTTCTTGACGACATCACCACAGAAATACTTAAGATAGAAGGTCGGTGCTGCAGAGGTAGTAATAGCCAATACCTCTTTAATATTGGTCAGACGACCAACTAACTGGCGAGTTTTCGTCTCCTCGTAAATCTTATTTTTCAAAAAGACCTTATCTTCAAAGCCCTTGACAATAGCTGGCATATCCGCCCACCAGATAGGAAAAATCATGATAAGGCGGTCACAAGACGCAAGAGCTTCCTGATATTTTAAAACCAGCGGGTCTAGTGCCTGCCCTTTATTAAAAAGCGCTAGCTCTTCCTTGGTATAGACTGGATTAAAACCATCCTCATAGAGATCAATCAGTTCATAGGTCTGACCTTTCTTCTCCAACAACTCCTGAACCTGCTCTAAAATAGCATGGTTAAAGCTTTTATCATAGGGATGTGCATAAACAATGAGATTTTTAATCATGTTTGTAACCTCCTAGTAAATCATTGAACATTGAGCGATAGACTTCCTCATCAAAAGGCTCCAAACCTTTGGCAATAAAATGACCATAACCTGTGATGAAGGTGTCCAGTTTGAGCAAGAGAATCTTTTTCTCTTTCTGACTCTCAATAGGCAGCCTATCCAGATAAGCCATTGTCTTGTTCCCGATTTCCAGAAGCTCACCTTTCCGGTAAGCCTCTATCGCCACAGGACTGAAAAAGAGAAAATCCATCATCCGGCTGTTGGACTCATATTCCGAAAAAAGAAAGAGTCCTATTTGCCAAATGCAATCCAAAGGATCAGATACTCCGTCAAGATACTGCTCCTCTAAACGTCTAAGCTGGCTCTGGTTTTCCAAAAGACAGACCTGATAGTAAAGATCCTCCTTGTTTTCAAAAGCCTTGTAAAAAGCACCAGTCGTAACCCCCAGCAAAGATGCCAGTTTCCTCAGGGGGATATTCTGATAGCCATATTCTCTGATAAGCTGGCTTGCCTTCTCAATCATACGGTCGCGCGTTGTTTGTTTTACCATAAGAACTCCTTTAGATAACAACGTTACCTTTATTTAAAGATAACATAGTTATCTTTTTCTGTCAAGATTTTTCCTATCCTAGGATTTACATTTTCCAGAAAATCCTGTATAATAGTCGAAACGGATAAGTACTATTGGACACTTTTCAGAAAGTCTGCGGTAGCTGCGAGCAGATAAGGAGAAAATAGGAAATTCTACCGTTAGAATAAAAATGAATAATTAAGCAAGTGCACTTTTGTGAAGTTGGATGGAACCGCGGCTCTGCCGCTCCAACAGTTTCATAAAGTGCTTTTTATTTTTGGAGGTACCTATGTTAGATTTAAAACGCATCCGTACGGACTTTGATTCTGTCGCTGAAAAATTGGCTACGAGAGGTGTTGACGCTGCTACCCTTAACCAAATGAAAACCATTGACAAAGAACGTCGGGATTTATTGGTCAAGGTTGAAGAACTCAAGGCAGAGCGCAATACTGTTTCTGCTGAAATTGCCCAAGCTAAACGCAACAAAGAAAATGCAGATGACAAGATTGCTGCTATGCAAAAACTTTCTGCTGAAGTCAAGAACTTAGACGCAACCTTGGCTGAGCTAGACGCTAAGTTGACCGAGTTCACCACCACACTGCCTAATATTTCGCACGAAAGTGTTCCTGTCGGAGCAGACGAAGACGAAAACGTTGAAGTTCGTCGCTGGGGTACACCGCGCCAATTTGACTTTGAAGCTAAAGCACACTGGGATTTGGGTGAAGATCTGGATATCTTAGACTGGGAGCGTGGGGCAAAAGTTACTGGTGCTCGCTTCCTCTTCTATAAGGGCTTGGGAGCAAGACTTGAGCGTGCTATCTACAATTTTATGCTGGACGAGCATGGCAAAGAAGGCTACACAGAAGTCATCACTCCCTACATGGTCAACCATGATTCTATGTTTGGGACAGGGCAATATCCTAAGTTCAAAGAAGATACATTTGAGCTAAGCGATACTAACTTCGTTCTGATTCCGACTGCTGAAGTTCCGCTGACCAACTATTATCGAGACGAAATTTTAGACGGCAAAGAATTGCCAATCTACTTCACAGCTATGAGTCCGTCATTTCGCTCTGAAGCTGGCTCTGCTGGTCGTGACACGCGCGGTCTCATCCGTCTGCACCAATTCCATAAGGTTGAAATGGTTAAGTTTGCCAAGCCAGAAGAATCTTATCAAGAGCTGGAAAAGATGACTGCCAACGCTGAAAACATCCTGCAAAAGCTGAATCTGCCTTACCGAGTTGTAGCACTCTGTACTGGGGATATGGGCTTCTCAGCTGCTAAGACCTACGACTTGGAAGTTTGGATTCCTGCTCAGAATACCTACCGTGAAATCTCTAGTTGCTCTAACACAGAAGACTTCCAAGCTCGTCGAGCTCAAATCCGCTACCGTGACGAAGCAGATGGCAAGGTCAAACTCCTTCATACTCTCAACGGTTCTGGGCTGGCTGTCGGACGTACAGTAGCAGCTATCTTAGAAAATTACCAAAACGAAGATGGCTCTGTGACTATCCCAGAGGTTCTGCGTCCGTACATGGGTGGCTTAGAAGTCATCACGCCAAAATAAAAATCAGATTATCCTGATACTTTGCCTGTATCATTAGGTCTAAGTTCAGACTTATTTTGCTAAAATTAAAAAAATCCGAGATCAACTCAGAGAGAATCAAAAACAGATTTTCAAAGAGTATCATCTCGGATTTTTTGTTATCTTTCTGGCTCGCAATGAGACTGCATAGTAAAAACAAACATAGAGGACGATTACGAAAGCTAGCAGAGTTTCTGCATGACTTAGCCAAACAAGCCATGCCCAACCTAGATAATCAAGTCCCAGTTTCAGGGCAAAAGCTGTATTGACAAGAGGAAAGGTCAAGGCTGACCAGCTAAGCTGAGGACCCAGTCGGAAAATGCGAGGTAAAAGCCATAGGACCAAGAGATAAAAGCCCTGCGATAAGAGGAGCAGCAAGGCAACAAACCAGGCTTCAGCATCAGCACCAGCCAGACGGATATAGCTTCCCAGCAGGAGCGAGAAAGGCGCACAGTAAATGGCCCACTGTGGCTTTAAAGCATCAGGCAGCCTTTGTGACCTCCTAACCTTGTAAAACAAGGGATAGAGAATCAAACTCAGAAGCAGAGCAAAAAACCAAGCTAAATAGCCCAAAAACGGCTGATGAACGACACCCTGAGTCAAGCTTGCCATGGCTAATCCAACATATAGGACCGTCCAGCTCGGGGTCAAAGATAATCCCTCGGCCTTAAGAACATACTTCCAAGTAAAGATAGCTATTAGAAAAATATGCAGCAGCAAGGCCAAGTACCAAAGCAGCTGACCCACCCAAAATAAGCCAACCTTGCTTAGGTAAGAAGCTAAGAGCATACTGGCCATAGGATAAGTCGCAAAGCTCGATAAGAAAGGTGGCTTTTGCAAATCTTGCCGATAGTCCGAAAATGATAGTACTAAAGCCAGTGTCAGATAAATCCAAAGTATCAAAGCTAGACCATTCAAGAAGTGGAAAAAGATAGAATGGTAGTTCAGTAAAAGATTACCTAGACCAAATAGTCCTAGAATCAACCCAGATAAGAGAATGGGTGGTCGTTTGCTGTTCACGAAGCAACTCCTTTATAGTAATGTCTTAAAGCCCCTTTTCAATGACAATCAAATGTTTGTTTGCCATCATTTCTATGAAACTTCTAAAATATGCCGCAGCTGGACTGCACTCGGTGAAACAATGGGAAGAAAAGCTCCTTCGTTCCAACGGCGGATAAAGCCTGAAGTCGAATTACTCAAATATCCTCTGCCTCCACTAGCCTGCAGCTCCAAGAGCAGACTTTGGGCTACCACATCAACTATATCAATTCGCAGCTGGAAGAGCTCCTTAGGACGCTCAACAAAATAACCAGGCTGGAGAAGACCTCTATAGAGCTGATTCTGGATAGCAGTCAGAGCAGCCACTTGCTCCTCCCACTCCTCTCTCAAAATGGAGCGTACTGACAGATTGGCTTCGACCTCCGCCAACGATTTCTCCGCTAGGCCAAGAGCCAGACCAAACTGATAACCGAGAAAAGCTGGGCGATTTTCTGCCAAAAAGGCCTGAGCATCTTGTGCAAGAATCCATTCCTCTTGCAAAGGCACATGGTTAAAGGTCAGGGCAGCTGTATTTCCTCCTTGTAAAGATACAAACTCTAAATCCGCTGAACGGGAAAAATTCTCTGCGTCAGATGGTACAGCCAGAACCAGCGGCTGGTGGCTCCCGTCTTCGAAACCAGCAACAAATATGCTGAGGAAGCGATCCGCACGAGCATTGGTTACCCAAGGCAGACGCCCCTTGAGATAAAGCTGCCCGTCTTCCTCCACAATAGAGACATTTAACTCTTCTAGGTCCGACAGGAATTTAACGGCATTAGACAGTGCTGTCGCACCTGCATATTCTCCTGACAGAAGCCCTTCCAAATAGTGGTCTCTAAAGTAGAGATTAGCAGACTTTAAGACGTTATCAATAAAGGTTCTTTGCCCCCAAGAGATAAAGGAAGCGGTCAAGGAATGGTGAGCCAGCTCCTTGAGCACTTCAATCACATCCGTATCATTGCCACCTCGGCCTCCCAGATCTTCTGGAACGCCAACCCGAAAGGCTCCTTCAGCAGCGATACGCTCAATCAATTGATTGCCTGCTGCACAGGACTCTTTGTCAATTTGGTCAGCGTGGTCATCCAACCAATTGATAAACTCTTCTGAAAAAAATGTCATTTGCCACCTCCTCAAAGACTAGGCATAAGGCTGCAATTCCGGATTAATTGGCGTGTTGGCCAGATTATTGGCATAATTGCAGAGGGTCGCAAGGCTGACACCTAGAACCACATCTAGAGCATTCTCATGCGTATAGCCCGCTTCTAGGAAGTCTGCCAAAGCCTCATCTCCGACCCGTCCCTTGGTATTGATGACTGCAATGGTAAATTTAGCAAGTGTATCTAGCTTAGGATCTGTATCAATCGGAGTACGATTGCGCAGAGCCTCTAAAAGATCATCATTCATTTGAATCTGCTTGATTGAAAAAGCTGTATGGCCCGCCACACAGAAAGCACAGCCATTAGTAACTGCAGCCGTAATCTGCACTACTTCACGCTCAGTCGGTGTCAGGCTGTTACGGCGATTGATGGCTCCAACCGTCCGATATGTTTCCAAAGCCGTTGGCGCATTGGCCAAAAGACCGATAAGATTGGGAATGTAGCCACCGTTATCTTTTTGAACAGTTTCCAGGACTTCTTTTACCTCGGCTGGTGCGGACTCAATCGTGTGGATAGTAAATTCTGACATATGAAACCTCATTTCTTTTAATTAGAAACTATCTTAACATAGGACCAATAGCTTGTATAATATATATTTTATATAAGTCCTATAAAGAGAATATAATGCGATTTTTCAAACTAAAATATATTTCCCTCGTAAGGTGGCTCCACATCAATTCCAAACAAGAATCCGAAACGAGAAAAAGAAGCCTTTTGGCTTCGATTTTTTAATATTTCCTGAATCTCTGGTAGCGATTTTCCAGTAATTGCTCCAAGGGGAGCTGAGACAAACTATTCAACTCAGTTGCGATTTCTTCTTTCACTGCAGCCAGTAATTCATGGTTGTTAAAGCCTCTTTCAGGAATGACCTTATCTACCACTTCCATCTGCAAGAGCTCGTGTGAAGTAATTTTCATCAGCTCTGCCGCTTCCATAGCTCGGCTGCCGTCTTTCCAGAGGATAGAAGCAAAGCCTTCTGGACTAAGAACTGCATACATAGAGTTTTCCAGCATCCAGACCTTGTCTGCTACAGCCAAAGCCAAGGCTCCGCCTGAGCCACCTTCACCAATGATGATGGCAATAATCGGTACTTTGAGATTGCTCATTTCCATCAAGTTACGGGCAATAGCTTCCCCTTGACCACGCTCCTCAGCACCGACACCAGGATAGGCACCTGCCGTATTGATAAAGGTTACCACAGGACGGCCAAATTTTTCCGCCTGTTTCATGAGGCGCAGGGCCTTACGGTAGCCTTCCGGATGCGGCTGTCCAAAGTTTCGTCGCAGATTGTCCTGCAAATTGCGACCCTTTTGAATACCGACCACTGTTACAGGCTGACCGTTTAGCGTCCCGATACCTCCAATCACCGCACCGTCATCTCGAAAAGAGCGATCCCCATGCAACTCAACAAAGTTATCAAAAATTCCTTGTGCAAAATCCAGCGCAGTCAAACGAGCCTGATCACGCGCTTCTTTAATAATCCGAGTGATTTTTGTCATGCTTGACCTCCATGGAATGCTAATAGGGTAGCAAGTGTATCTCTCATATCACCACGCTTGACGATGGCATCTACAAAACCATGCTCCATGAGAAATTCAGCCTTTTGAAAATCATCTGGCAGCTTCTCACGAACTGTGGACTCAATAACCCGACGACCGGCAAACCCAACAAGAGCCTGAGTTTCAGCCAGAATAATATCACCCTCCATAGCAAAAGAGGCTGTGACACCACCAGTTGTCGGATCTGTCAAGACAGTCAAATAGAAGAGGCCTGCTGCGGAGTGACGCTGTACAGCAGCAGAGACCTTAGCCATCTGCATCAAGCTCATAATGCCCTCCTGCATGCGGGCACCGCCAGAAGCCGTAAACAGAACGACTGGCAATTTATGCTCTGTCGCATACTCAAAGAGGCGGGTAATCTTTTCACCCACAACTGTCCCCATAGAAGCCATGATAAAGTTCGAATCCATGATTCCAAGAGCCGTTTTATGCCCCTTGATACTAGCTATTCCAGTCAGAACCGCCTCATCTAAGCCTGTCTTCTCGCGGGTAAGAGCCAATTTTTCTTGATAGTTAGGGAAGTTCAGAGGATCCTTGGTTTCAATTCCAGTGAACATCTCCTCAAAACTATTCTCATCCACGGTTAGATTTAAGCGCTCATGAGCAGAAATACGGAAATTATAGCCACAGTTAGGGCACACACTGTCATTTCCAAGATCTTTTTGGTAAATGGTATGCTTACAACCTGGGCATTTCGAAAAGAGTTCGTCTGGTACCTCAGGCTTTGCTTGAGGCTTTTCCCGACTCGCTCGATTAGGATTGATACGGATATATTTATCCTTCTTTGAAAACAAAGCCATCGTTTACGTCTTCTCCTTTTCAAGATTTTATACTCAGGCACATCAAACTGCAAGAGCCACTGTCTTTCGAATTTACAGAGCAGCTCTTAAATGTCGCTTCTATTGTTTCTCTTGATAAGCCGGAAGGAACATCTCCATGAGAAAGGCTGTATCATAATCTCCAGCAATTACATTAGAATCTGAGATTAAGTCCAATTGGAAGCCGCTGTTGGTCACAACACCATCAATTTCTAATTCGTAGAGTGCACGTTGCATCTTCATCAGAGCATCGAAGCGATTTTCCCCATGAACAATTATCTTCGCAATCATGCTATCGTAGTAAGGCGGGATGGTATAGCCAGGATAGACGGCCGAATCCACGCGCAGTCCCACTCCACCGCTTGGTAGATAAACATTTGAAATCTTACCTGGACTCGGCGCAAAGTTAAAGGCTGGATTTTCAGCATTGATCCGACACTCAATTGCATGCCCTCGGATTTCAATATCATTCTGACTGAAGGACAGCTCTTGACCGTTTGCAATCTTGATTTGTTCTTTTACAATATCCACACCAGTAACAAACTCGGTGACTGGATGCTCAACCTGCACCCGAGTGTTCATCTCCATAAAGTAGAATTCACCCTTGGCTTCATCAAGAAGAAACTCAATTGTACCGGCATTTTCATAGCCGACAGACTGAGCAGCTCGAACAGCTGCTTCACCAATCTTCCGACGCAAGGTTTTCCCAATCGCTACAGATGGACTTTCTTCCAACACTTTCTGATTATTACGCTGCAAAGAGCAATCCCGCTCGCCCAAGTGGACCACATGCCCCTGCTGATCTGCCAGAATCTGCACTTCAATATGGCGCGCTGGATAGATTACTCGCTCCATATACATGGCACCATTACCAAAAGCTGCTTTTGCTTCGCTAGAAGCAGACTCAAAGGCCGCTACTAAATCCTCAGCCTTTTCAACCTTACGAATACCCTTGCCGCCGCCGCCAGCAGAAGCTTTAAGCATGACTGGATAGCCTATCTTTTCAGCGACTTCCAAGGCTTCTTCAGAAGTATGGACTTCTCCATCAGAACCTGGGATAACCGGTACTTTCGCCTTAATCATCTGAGCCCGAGCATTAATCTTGTCCCCCATCAGGTCCATAACAGCACCTGAAGGTCCAATAAACTTAATGCCGACTTCTTCGCACATA
>ERZ773090.206-NODE-206-length-50172-cov-13.2421_pt1 | contig 50172 bp, 58 predicted proteins | sample MGYA00580579_ERZ773090 | MGnify/ENA primary metagenome ERZ773090 (study PRJEB29015, sample SAMEA2738014) | human oral metagenome | biome: human oral; feature: human-associated habitat; material: dental | place: China | collected 2132 ... | reverse complement strand
TGTACACCAAATGGGCTTTTTTGTGAAGCAAAATCAACTAGCAACAGGGGTATATGTCATATTTTTCAGCCTAACTAGGCTTTACGCTATCCTGACTGAGTTAATTACGAATTAAATTTCTCAATCATTACCAAAAAAGGCGGTTGATTGATCTGATTGATAGTTTTATACAAAGTCACGGTAAATTCCTGTTGGGGTAGATGGCTCGCAAAATCTAGTACCGCATCCCGCTCTATCTCGCCACCTATATGCCCATAGTAAATCATGAGCGCAATCCGACCGCCAGCTTCTAAACGCTGACATAATTTTTCCAAGGCCTGTATGGTTGTATGTGGCTGGGTAATCACCGACTTATCTGCCGATGGAAGATAGCCCAAATTAAAAATAGCTGCTTTAATAGTTTCAATGTATTGATCCACATTTTCGTGACCTGTTAAAAGCAATTCAACATTGTCTACTTTAGCTTCTACCAAGCGCTTAGTAGTTTGCTTAATAGCTTGTTCTTGAATATCAAAAGCATAGACTTTTTTAGCCAATTGTGCCAAGAAAAGGGTGTCATGCCCATTTCCCATAGTAGCATCTACGACTATATCTTCTTTGGTTATGATTTCTGATAAAAAGGCATGTGCCATCTCCAACGGTCTCAACATGTATATCTTTGCTCCTTTGCCCTACAACCTTGCACGCTACCACGACGTTTCATTTCTTGCTCAATCGCATTTAGCACTTCCCACTTTTTGAGACTCCACATGGGTCCAATGAGCATGTCCCGTGGCGCATCTCCTGTAATTCGATGAATGACGATATGTTCAGGGATTATTTCTAATTGATCACAGATAATAGCAACATACTCATCTTGGCTAAGCAACTGCAAGCGTCCTTCATGATAATCTCGTTGCATCCGTGTGTTAGTCATTAAATGCAAAAGATGTAATTTAATCCCCTGAATATCATTGTCTGTCACACAGCGGCAAACATTTTCTATCATCATCTCATGGCTTTCACCAGGCAAACCATTGATTAAGTGGGAAACTATCTCGATTTTTGGAAATTTCCGCAGCCGTTGAACCGTTTCAACGTATAATTCATATGAATGTGCGCGGTTAATCAATTGCGAAGTAGTTTCATAAGTCGTCTGCAGGCCCAACTCTACCGTCACATGCATACGTTCAGATAATTCTGCTAGATAGGCAATCGTCTCATCAGGCAGGCAATCTGGTCTGGTACCGATATTGATACCTACAACCCCTGGCTCATTGATGGCCTGTTCATAACGCTCACGAATAACTTCTACCTTATCGTGGGTATTGGTGAAATTTTGAAAATAAACTAGATATTTTTTGACTTCAGGCCACTTTCGATGCATGAAGGCAATTTCTTTATAAAATTGTTCACGAATCGGTGCTTCAGGAGCTACAATCGCATCACCAGAACCTGACACCGTACAAAAAGTACAGCCACCGTGAGCAACCGTTCCATCTCGATTGGGACAATCAAATCCCGCATCAATCGGAACTTTAAAAGTCTTCTCTCCAAATAGTTTTCGATAATAAGCATTCAAAGAATTATAAGGTTTCATAACTTTCATTGTACCACAAAATAAAACAGAACTCGCGCTCGGAGTTCCATTTACACTTTACTAATATCCGTTGGCCTCCATTGGTGTTTTTTTAAATCCACACAGCCATTCGTTTTAAAAGTCACTCCTTCGGCCCAAAGGAGATGTCTCTGCTCCTCCCACGCTGGCGCTAAGCGTCCTGCGGAATTAACCACACGATGGCAAGGATACTTCCCATAAAGTCCAGCCTGAGACAGGACGCGACCTACCAAACGAGCATTTCTTTCTCGCCCAATCAACTGCGCAATTTGCCCATATGTCGCTACGCTCCCTAAGGGAATACAGGACACAACTGATAAAATTTGATGTACTAACCTGTCATTTAACACTTTTCGCATCATCTTTTTCCTTGTAGCAATGCTATTTTTGTTTTCCTTTGAAACGCCATTGAAAACGCAACTTATCATAATAAGGAAATTCAACATGCAAAATTCCTAGGCCTAAGAGAAAGCTTCCCAACACATCTGTCGGATAATGTACTCCCAGATACACACGTGACGTCATAATGATAAAAATCATCACAATCATCAAACTTTGCAAGATACGCTTCGTCTGCACTGATTTTATTCGTTGACTAACGATAATCAACAGCGTACCAAAGATTAGTGTAGAAGCCAAGGCATGCCCACTCGGAAAAGAAAATCCACCTTCTTCTACCAAATGTTGAATAGCAGGACGCGAATGTTGATAGATATTTTTCAAAAAAGCAACTAAAAGCCCCGTCAAGGCAAGATTCCCAATTAAAAGAATAGCCTCACTCCACCATTTCTTATAAAGGAAAAAAACAGCCAAAACTGCGACCCAGGTCATAATAACGGGCGTATTAATCAGACTCGTTACGCTAGAAAAGAAAAATGTCAAAGTATGTGGCAAATCTCCACGTAAAGTTATCTGAATTAGACTATCAAAGTCTTTTAAATAATTAGGATGAAACTTGACAACATAGCCTAGAATCACAAAAAGTAAAAGGGCAAAAGAGCCCTTGGTTAAAAACGTTTGTTTATTTTTCATATTTAATTAAAATCGGTTTTAAAAGCAAGTTAATGACCCAAAAGGCAATTGCAAAAACTACACCTTCCAATAGATTAAATGGAATGACCATCGCAAACAGATAATTTGCTACACCAAGAATCTTTGAAATATCAAAATTAGCAAACGTTGCATATAGCGGAATTGCATAGATATAATTCAAAAGAAGCATTGCCACAGTCAATCCCAGTGTTCCCACCACAGAAGCAATCAGAAAACGAACGATTGTCTGTTCTTTTTTCCAAATAAGCGCAAAAGCGATTACGAAAACAGCAACTGCAATGATATTCATCGGCAAACCAATGTAGGTATTGACCCCTTGGTTGTTCAGTAGAAGTTTGAGCACTGAACGAACCAGTAAAATGCTTAAAGCTCCTCTCAGATTCAGTACCACTAATCCCAATAGAATTGGTAAAATACTAAAATCCAACTTCAAAAAGCTGGCTCCCGGCAAAATCGGGAAATCAAAGAACATCAGCAAAAATGAGATAGCTGAAAGAATGGCAATAATAGCCATTTTGCGTGTATGTGTCATAACAGGTTCCTCCAATTTTATTAAATTAGAGAAGCTGGAAAGGCTTGCTGAAGAATAACTTATCCCAGTCAGTGAAACCTTTATGATAGTATAAGGAAGTCTCCTTAAATAAAACTAAAAGCCACAGTCTTGGGACTTCTCCCCTGCCTTTCGTCTTCTCCCATCCAGACTGTACTGTCGGTTGTGGAATTACACCACATCAGCTTGCGCTCGCGGACTTAAAACAGTTCCCTTAGTCGACAAAGATTTTATTTTTAGATGATGTTGCACCTCAAAGATCTATCAAGAAGCTACATTACTATATAAAAAGTAAAAGATTGTCAACGACTGAAAATTACCGCCGGTCGGGAATTTCACCCTGCCCTGAAGACCCTTTAATCATAACAAAAAAAGCCTGCAAGAGCAAGCGTTTTATCTGATATACAAAAATTATTCTGACACCATTATTTTAATTTGTCATGTTCGTATTCGTGTACTAGATCTAATCCTGTAAAATCTTGCTGGCGCAGGGCTTCATACACCATCATACAAACTGTATTTGATAAATTCAGACTTCTGACATGCTCATCGTTCATCGGAATACGCAGGGCTTTTTCAGAATGAGCACGCATAAAATCCTCTGGCAATCCTTTATCCTCACGCCCAAACATAAAATAATGATTTCCAGCGATTGTAAAATTTTCTGCTGCATAAATCTTCTCCGCAAATTTAGAAATCAAATAGAGATGTCCATCCATTTTACTCATAAACTCTTCTAAATTGTCATAATAAGTAATATCCAGCTTATCCCAATAGTCCAAACCTGCTCGTTTCATCTTACGATCATCAATCGGGAATCCCATTGGTAAAATAATGTGAAGTGATGAATTCGTTGCTGCGCAAGTCCGAGCAATATTACCCGTATTCTGTGGGATTTGCGGTTCAAAAAGAACAATGTGGTTTTTACATATCATAATTTTTCATTCCTGATTTCATTACTACTATAAAAAAATAGCCACACTGCTCGGAGTCAAGCTCAGCAAACAGCGTGGTTAAGGCATCATTAACTTACATCACAACAGGTTTGAGGTAAATCAATGAAGGTACTTTCTTAGTATATCACTTTCTTTGCACATGTCAACAAAAAAAGCTTAAAATTTTCATATTTTCTAGATTATTTGTCATTTTTTTCAAGAATTCTCTTGTCGTTTTCATCAGAACGCTTTAATAGGACAAAATATACATTTTTCTTTCTTCAAAATGATGAAATTTTTGCAAAAAAAGAGTATGATATAGAAGTATACTTGGGAGGTATAACATGAAAATTATTGTCGTTGGTGGCGGTAAGGTCGGATCTGCACTCTGCCGTTCACTTGTGGCTGAAAAACATGATGTGATTCTCATCGAGCAAAATGAGTCCGTACTCAATCGGATCACAAAACGTTATGATATTATGGGCATTGTCGGTAACGGTGCTAATTTTAAAATCTTAGAGCAGGCTAATGTAGAGCATTGTGATATTTTCATTTCCATGACAGAGCATGACGAAGTCAATATGGTGTCGTCTGTGCTGGCTAAAAAAATGGGGGCAAAAGAAACGATTGTCCGCGCTCGCAATCCAGAATATTCAAATTCTTATTTTAAAGAAAAAAATATCCTTGGTTTTTCACTTATTGTCAATCCTGAGCTACTAGCAGCCCGTTACATTGCCAATATCATCGAATTTCCTAACGCACTTTCTGTGGAACATTTTTCAAATGGACGTGTCAGTTTAATGGCATTTAAAGTCAAACAAAATAGTAATCTGTGTCAGATGACTTTATCTCAATTTCGGAAGAAATTTGGAAATGTCTTGATTTGTGCTATTGAACGTGATAATCAATTGCTCATTCCAGATGGTGAAATTACCATTTTGCAGAATGATATTATTTATGTCACCGGAAATCGGGTAGATGTCATTCTTTTCCATAATTTCGTGCGACCCAAAGTCATTAAAAGTTTGATGCTCATTGGTGCAGGAAAAATCGCCTACTATCTACTTAATATTTTAAAAAATAGCAAAATCAAACTAAAAGTGATTGAAATCAATCCAAAGCATGCTGAATGGTTTAGCCAAGAATTTCCACATTTGCATATTGTTCAAGGTGACGGTACTGCAAAAGACATTCTGCTAGAAGAAAGTGCTCAACACTATGATGCTGTTGCCACTTTGACTGGTGTCGATGAGGAAAATATCATTTCATCTATGTTCCTTGAAAGCATGGGCGTGCAAAAAAATATCACGAAAGTCAATCGAACTAGCTTGCTTGAAATCATTGACAGTCAGGAATTTTCAAGCATTGTAACACCAAAGAGAATCGCTGTTGACACGATTATGCACTTTGTCCGCGGACGTGTGAATGCTCAGTATTCCGATTTGCAAGCTATGCACCACTTAGCTAATGGACAACTTGAAACCTTGCAATTTCAAATCAAGGAAGAAAATAAAATGACTGGAAGACCACTTTCTAGTTTGAAACTAAAGAAAGGTGTCTTAATTGCAGCCATTATCCGAAATGGAAAACCTATTTTCCCGACGGGTGAGGATTACATTCAAATAGGTGACCAAATCATTGTCACAACGCTCATTCAAAGTATCACACAAATATATGATTTGTTAGAGAGGTAAGCCATGAATAGAAATATGATTCGTTTCCTCCTCTCCAAGTTGTTAATCATTGAAGCTGGACTACTTCTAGTTCCACTCATTGTGGCTTTCATCTATCGCGAGCCTCATCAAAATTTACTTTCCATTAGCATCACAATTGGAATCCTCTTGGTGGTCGGACTTTTAGGCAGTTCTTTTAAGCCCAAAAATCATCATATTTATGCCAAAGAAGGGGTTTTAATTGTCGCCTTATGCTGGATACTTTGGTCCTTCTTTGGGGCACTTCCTTTTGTTTTTTCAGGACAAATTCCTCACCTCATAGATGCTTTCTTTGAGATCAGTTCAGGCTTTACAACAACAGGTGCCTCTATCTTACCAGATGTCTCTGTCTTATCACATTCTCTACTCTTTTGGCGTAGTTTCACCCACTTAATTGGAGGTATGGGAGTCCTCGTCTTTGCCCTTGCTATCATGGAAAATAATAAAAATAGCCATTTGGAAGTGATGCGAGCAGAAGTTCCTGGTCCTGTCTTTGGTAAAGTTGTCTCTAAATTAAAAGACACGGCACAAATTCTCTATTTACTCTATTTGGCACTTTTTGCTATTTTTGTAGTAATCTATTACCTTGCAGGAATGCCTTTATTTGATAGCTTTATCATCGCCATGGGAACAGCAGGAACTGGAGGTTTCGCCGTTTACAACGATAGTATTGCTCACTATAACAGCTCTCTCATTACGTATCTAGTTAGTTTTGGAGTACTTATTTTTGGAGTAAATTTCAACCTCTACTACTTTTTACTATTGAGAAAATTTAAAGCATTCTTTGGAGATGAAGAATTGCGGACCTATCTCATTATTGTAACATCAACTACTCTTCTCATCTGTTTGAATGTCTTTCATATTTATCAAAATATAGCTAAGACTTTAGAAATTTCTCTTTTCCAAGTAGCGAATATCATCACCACCACTGGTTTTGGTCTTGGTGACATTACCTCTTGGCCACTCTTTTCTCAATTTATTCTCCTCATTCTCATGTGTATAGGAGGTTCTGCCGGATCAACTGCAGGAGGTTTAAAAGTTGTTCGTGGCTTAATCTTAGTCCGCATTGCTAAAAATCAAGTCTTATCCACTCTCTCACCAAAACGTGTACTGACCCTGCATGTCAACCATAGCGTGATTGACAAAGATACACAGCATAAAATCTTAAAATACCTTGTGCTTTATACGATGATTATCATCAGTCTTATTTTCATTGTCAGTCTAGATAATAATAATTTGATGACCGTGGTGAGCGCTGTTCTTAGCTGTTTCAACAACATTGGACCAATGCTTGGTACAACAGATAGCTTTGCAATCTTTGGTCCAATTTCCAAATTCCTGCTTTCTCTTGCTATGATTGCTGGACGTTTAGAAATTTACCCAATGATTCTGCTCTTTATGCCACAAACTTGGTCCAAACGATAACTAGATCCAATAAAAACTCGCCAGTCAATAGACTAGTGAGTTTCTTTATTTTCTGAGTGATTGCGTCTCAAGCTAAAATCATCCGGTACAGGATCATCTCCTCCATTCGCCCATGGATGGCAACGCAAAATACGTGCAATCCCCATCAACAAACCCTTGATGCCATGTTTTTCTATCGCTTGAATCATGTAGTTTGAGCAAGTTGGCTGATAACGACAGGAAGGTGGAAAAGCCGGTGAGATAAATTTTTGATAAAAACGGATTAGCGCGATAAGAACTTTTTTCATTATTTTTTCTTTGTAACAGCTAGATTATGTAACTGACTGACCTCTTTTTTATTGAGACGGCGAGCTTCACCTGGACGAAGACCAGTTAAATTTAGATGGCCAAATTGCGTGCGGGAAAGTTTATCTACTTGCAAACCAACAGCCTCAAACATCTTTTTTACTTGATGATTTCGTCCTTCATGGATCGTCAACTGGATAATCGAACGATTCTTAACCGGATCTACTTTCAGAATTTCATAAACAGCTGGTTTGGTTTTCTTACCATCAATTTTTACACCTTTTGTCAACGGTCGAAGGAGCTCTTTATCAGCTATCCCCTTGACACGAGCGACATAGACCTTATCAATCTCATTTCGAGGATGAATCATTTCATCTGTAAAATCTCCATCATTTGTCAAAATTAAGGCACCTGACGTATCCCAATCAAGCCTCCCTACTGGATAAATCCGTTCTGTGACATTTGGTAACAAATCAACTACTGTTGGACGACCTTTGTCATCTGTCACGCTAGAAATAACACCACGTGGCTTATTTAAGAGGTAGTACACTTTTTCTTCATTGTAAATTGGCTGACCATTTACCTCCACGCGATCTCCAGACTTGATCGTCGTTGCCAATTCACGAATAACTTGTCCGTTTACAGTGACCAGCCCTTGCTTTATTAATTCTTCTGCTTTTCTACGACTAGCAATCCCAGCATGGGCAATATATTTATTGATTCTCATCCTCTATCCTTTCAACAAATAGTTGACTTTCCTCTGTTATTAACTCTGTTTCTTCTACTACTGGCAATTCTTCTAGACTATTGATGCCCATATAATCCAAAAAATAATCAGTCGTCACATAAAGATTTGGGCGACCAAGCACTTCTTTTTTCCCATTTTCGCGAATCAAATCAAAAATCTGTAATTTAGAGATTGCACCACTAGAATTGACACCACGAATCTCATCCACTTCAATTCTTGTAATGGGCTGCTTGTAAGCAATAATCGACAAGGTTTCAAGTGCAGCTCTTGATAAACTTTGATTGATCGGAGCTCTTGAATATTCCCGCAAAAGGTCAGCGAAATCTTGTTTGGTAACAATTTTATAAGCATTCGATGTCTCTAATAGAGCAAGACTTGAATCTTCGTCTTTTCGATATTTTTCTGCTAATTTCTCCAAACTCTGTATCACACCCGTAGGCGGTATAGAGAGGAGATCTGCTAGTTGACGGACACGCAAGCCGTCCTCACCTGCTACAAAGAGCAAGGCTTCAATCTCTGCTAATTTACTCATTTCTTTTTCCCATTAGATAAATATTCCCAAAATTTTCTTCCTGCACCACTTGAATTTCTTGCACTTTTACCAATTCCAATGTTGCTAAAAATAGAGTAATGACTTCATTTATATCTTTTGTTTCTGAGAAGATCGCTTGAAGAGCAATTTTTTCTTGTAGATGGCAACGATTGCGTATTACATTCATCATGTCTTCAATTTTATATTCGTCTTTGACAATGGTTGTGTGGTTTTGAGCAAATTCTTCTCTTTTTTGTGTCATCAACTTTGAAAAGGCCAGAAACAAATCAGTCGTTGTTTTGTCATGACGTAACTCAGCATTTCCATATACCAATTCGATTTTAGGCTTGGAGTAATAAAGAGCCCGTTCTTCATGCTGCTCTGCCATTTTCTCACCTAACAATTTGAATTTCCGATATTCTTCGATTTGAGCAAGTAAATCTTGCTCCAGATTCTCTTCAGTTTCTATGGTATCCGCCACTTTTGGCAAGAGCTTCCGACTTTTAATCAACATGAGCTGACTCGCCATGACCATATATTCACCTGTCACTTCTAACTTCATAGCTTGAAGGGTCGCTACATAAGCTAAGTACTGCTCAATAACCTCTGTAATCGGCACATCATAGATATCCATTTGGTATCTTGACACCAAATGAAGTAATAAATCCAACGGGCCTTCAAAATCTTTAATTTTTATGTCCATTATCTATATTTTTCCAACGTCATCATTGTTTTCAAACCTAAATTGCGCGCAATTTCATATATTTCTACGCCTTTCTCTCGCTGACGTAAAATATATTGCTCTCGCAAACTCTGAGCAGATAAGGTAGCTTGATTTTTTTCAATCAAAAAAGCCTCTAATTGACGAAAGCCCCATTGCCGTGAATAGGTTTTCCCATTTTTTTCTAACAAATAAGTCCCTTCCAGAGTTGTTCCCAGTTCTCCAATCAATTGATCTGGAATAGGAACAATACGCTTTTGACCTGCTTTCTCAATGCGAATAATCTGAAAATCTAGATTTACATCTGCTACTTTTAACTGCAAAATTTCACTTGGCAACAGCCCCATTTCCAAAATGAGAAGTGCAATCAAACGACCGTTGTATTGATTTGTATCGGCATAAAAATTAGATAAGTCCAAAATCTCCGCATCGTGTTCTTTCGGAATTCCAACTTTTGGCAACTCTAGGCGATAAAAATTTGAAATGAAGCGTTTGTTGTATAAATAATACAAAAATTGATTGACAGCAGATAGCTTTCGCTTTTGAACAGAAGGTTTGAAGTCAGCAATAGAAGCCCGATAAATTCGAAGATTAGTATCTGTAATTTTTGCATGAATCACATCTACAAACTGCTCCAAATCATAAAAATAAGCTGTTTTTGAATTATCAGATAAATTTTTTCCTTCTAAAAAGGTGATTATTTCTTCTTTCATTTTGGATGGATCTCGTATTCATTCGCAAAGCTGTGTAAAAGAGCATTGACTGCTTTTAAGATAGATTTACGCGTAATAATTCCTTGAAACGTATTTTCCTGATCAACAACTGGCAAGAAGGACTCATCTACTAATTTATGTAGTACTTCTGTCAATGTAAAATCTGGGCCGACAGTTAGGTCATCTTTTTTTGCCATATGTACAATATCAGTTGTCATAAACTCCTCATCAGGGATTTCGTGCTGCATTTGATAAGACAAGATATCTGTTAGCGAAATCGTACCCACAAACTTTTTCTGATCTGTCACTACCGGTACTCGTGAGTATGTCATTTGACTCAGTAATAAAATAGCATGGTCTGCATTATGGGTATCAATCAAGACAGCTAAGTTTTCTGCCGGTGTTAAAAAAGTGTCTTCTTGCTGTAAGAGAAAATTTTCAAATTCTTTGGCAATCATCGAGAAAACTCCTTTGAGAGGCGAGAGTATAGCTCGTGCTGACGTGTATAGTAATCTACATGGAATGCATCATCAGTAATCTCTACCTTGGCATAAAGTCGCTCATTAATAACACCTCGTGGTTGACTGATCGACCCCGGATTTAAAAAGAGCGTTTTTCCTTCCATCCACGCATCTGGAATATGCAAATGCCCATATAAACAAATATCCGCATCTACCTCTTGTGCCCATAAATCCAATTTTTGAAAACCAAAGTTGATATGCTGAAGGTGACCATGAGTTTGTGCAATAACGGTACCATTTAAATCCGTCACCAAACGATCTGGATAGCCACCATAGAAATCCATGTTCCCTGCTACAACATAAATTCCTTGCCACACTTCGTCATCACTTGGCAGCTCAGAATCACCATTATGAAAAATAGCATCTACTTTTCCGAGATAATAGGTCTTTATCTCTTCTACAATAGCACGATCTCCATGAGAATCACTCATTACGATGATGGTTTGTTTTGCCATGTTGGAAATACCTCCACTAATTTTTGGACTGCTTGAGCTCGATGTGATTGAGCATTCTTTTCTTCCATTGTTAATTCTGCAGATGTTTTGCCTGTTTCACCTACTAAAAATAACGGATCATAGCCAAATCCATTCTCCCCTTTTGGCTCAAAATTAATATAGCCTGCCCAGTCAGCCTCCACGACTAGACTTTCTTTAGTAGGACTTGCTACCACAAGAGTTGTATGAAACTGCGCTGAGCGATCTTTCAACTCGAAAACCATTGCCAATTCATGTAGTAGTTTTGCATTATTTTCTAAGTCTGTCGCATCATTTCCAGCAAAGCGAGCAGACCAAACTCCAGGCAGACCACCTAGCGCATCTACTTTTAAGCCTGAATCGTCTGCCAATACCATTTTGCCAGTCAGCTTAGAGATAGTCTCTGCTTTTAAACGAGCATTTTCTTCAAAAGTCATCCCAGTTTCTGCGACTTCTGGTAAATCAGGATAATCATTCAGATTTTCAATCTGATAGCCTAATTTTTCAAAGATTCTGCGGAATTCAGCGGTCTTTCCCTCATTACGAGTAGCAATTAAAATCGTATCTCCTACTGTCAAACCTGACAAATCTTGTTGAGAAAAGAAAACATTTAATTTGACACCTTTTTTAGGTAAGTGCACTAAAACTAATTGTTCCTTTTCCGTGATTAAAATAGCACCCTTATGAAATTGTGCCTGAAACTGTGATCCTTGATTTTCATTGATTAGTTGCAAGACGAATTGAACAAAAGACATGATTGAGTTATATTGAATCACTGCAACAGAAAAAGACTGTCCTTCAACTACTAATTGACGGAGCTCTTCCTCCATTCGACTAAGTTCTTCTGAAATGACATCTTTAAAATAGAATCCGCCGCCATAGGAAGACCATTCTCCAACGTACCAATCTTGAGCATCTTTATACTCATAAATTTTATTGCTCATAATGTTACATGCTCCACATTTATTTTTTTGTTTAACCACGTTTCTGCAATTTCAGCAAACCTTTTCGCATTAGCTGTTGTAAAAAAGCAGTGTTGCGGGAGTTTTCCTTCTCTGCTATGATTGATTTCAAAGTAGTTTAGCAAGACAGAAATGTCTCGTACACATTCTGCTCCGCTGTCAATCAATTTCACAGTTGGTCCCATCACATTTTGAATGATTGGTTTTAGTAAAGGATAATGAGTACAGCCTAGTACTAAAGTGTCCACCTTGCCTTTTAAAGGCATTAAGCTTTCATACACCACTTTTTTCGTAATACTAGACGACAGTTCATTAGATTCTACTAGCGGTACAAATTTGGGACAAGAAAGACTTGTCACTTCCACTTCCGGTAAGAGACGTTCGATTTTTTGACGATAAATATCTGATTGAATCGTCATTGGCGTTCCTATAATGCCAATCGTTCCGTGTTGAGATGCTTTGATTGCTGCACTAGCTCCTGGTAAGATGACTCCTAAAACCGGGATATCTAATTTTTCTTTGATGTCTTCCCAAACCACAGCAGTAGCTGTATTGCAGGCGAGAACAATCATTTTGACATTTTGGGTTAAAAGGAATTGTACCAATTGCCATGTGTACTCACGAATCTGCTCTGCAGGTCGGGGACCATAAGGCGCACGTGCAGAATCGCCAATATAAATTACTTCCTCATGTGGAAGTTGCCGCATCAACTCACGAACAACTGTCAAACCGCCCACGCCTGAGTCTAAAAAACCAATTGGTCGATTATCCATAAGTTCTTCTTTCTAAAGAAGGGACTGGGTGCAAGTCCCAAATCCCCATTCATTTATCTCTTTAAAAATCAATTTATCGTATAAAACAAAGATTATTTTTTCTTTTTAGCATTTTCAAGTGCTGCTTTTTGTTGATTTTTAATTTGACGATACACTTGTTGTACCTTTGCTTCATTTGGTTTTTGTCCGTTTGCGGATAGCATCGTACGGACAGCATCGATATTCAAACGTGGATTGTCTGCAAATTCTTTTTCAATTTGTTTGCGGACAAGATACATGCCAGCGACCATGCCACCAAAAAAAGCAAGAATAATCAACAAAATAGCTAATAGTAAATTCATAAATATGTAATCCTCTTTTCCCTTTTTACATCTTCTTATTATATCAAAAATTGTCTATTTTTCAAAGTCCAAACTATAGAAAACGATACTCTTGTCAATGGGCTAAGACATCTAACAAGCTCATTCTTTCATAAACAAAAAGAGACTGAGACAAAAATTCTCAGTCTCCTAAAACTATGTAGCAAAATTTGCAAGACGCAGTCACTGTCTGGCTTTAAAGGCGCTTATATCAAGCTTTTTAAAACCTAGCCATCGTTGCGGGGATGGGACGACAAAATCGAATTCTTCGAGTTACCGATTTTTGCCCCACTTTCAATCATTAATATTTCTTTCACTCCTAATTATCTCTTCCAAAAATACGAAGAATACTTAGGAATAAATTGATAAAATCAAGATACAAGCTCAAGGCCAATGAAACTGCCCAACCAGCTGCTACATTTCCTCCCGATTGCTCATAGACATAGCGGATTCGTTGATTATCCCAAGCAATCAAACCAGAAAAGATAATCACACTAATAATACTAATGATGAAATCCAGTCCAGAATTTTTAAGGAAAATATTCACCAAACTAGCGATGATAATTCCAATTAACCCTGCAATAAAAGCTCTACCTAGACCAGACAAATCCTTCTTAGTAAATTTGCCAATCAGTGCCATCGCAAAAAACATTGCAGAAGAAGTAACAAAGGCTGCTAAAACTGTTGCTTGTGTGTAAAGAGCCAACACTAAACTAATCGTAAAACCATTTAAAGCCGAATAAACTAGAAAAGTTGGCAATGCAGCTGGATTGTTTTTAGCAGACATACCTGAAGCTACCCAGACAAGGATCAGCTCAGCAAAAATTGCTAAGTAAAAAATCCAAGTATTTCCTGTCATGACAGACAAAATCACATCTTGAAAGATGGTCAGCATTAGTGCTGATACAAGAGCAGAAATACCAATCCCCATTCCAACTAAAGAGTATACTTTTGCATAAAAACTATTGATGCCACTATTTTCTTGAATAATTGTATTGTTCATAAGCTCTCTCCTTTATTGTTATATGTTATGATTTTAACATTTTTCTGTGGAAAAGTCTTCTTTTAGCAATCTTTTTCCGAACTGGTGCTATTGCTTCCTTGATTGCCCAGTATTTATCCACCATGGTGACAATATAGCCCTCTTTATACCGCGGTGGCGCTACTGTTGCACCCCACATATGTTTGAGAATGATATCTTCTTCGACTTTATTTAGTTTGGTTACTTTCCGTGCATTCCTCACTGCTAACCGAGGGTGTACCCAAGCATGGCTCTTATTGAATTTTGTTTCACGCCAATCATAATAAAACATATCGTGCAAAAGACCTCCACGCGCGGTACTTTTTGCATCCCAACCTAATTTCTTAGCAATTTTATAACTCGTATAACTAACATGAATCGAATGTTCCAAACGGTTGGAATAAATATGATGTGTTATAGTTTTTAATTTCTGGACGCGTGGTTGAGCAATCAATTGTCCAACATGCTCCATATACTCTTTATCTTCTTTATAAAGCATAGAACCACCTCCATGTGCTTCAAATTATAAATATATTTCTAAATTTTAACTTAAAGAAAAGATGAGAATTCCTGCTGCAACGGCTACATTTAAACTCTCAGCTCGTCCTTTCATCGAAATATGAACCAGTTGATCTGCCTTATCCATCATCTGCTGGCTGATTCCTTGCCCTTCATTTCCCAATACAAGAACAAAATCTGTCATTGGTGCTAATTCTCGATAATCAATAGAATCTCTTGAAAGTGTCGTTGCCAAGACCGGCAATTGTATTTGTTTGGCAAGCTCAAGAAAATCTGATGTTTTCATTTGATAAATAGGCAAATGAAAATGACTGCCTTGCATGGAACGTAGGGTTTTAAGATTGTAAATATCTGCCGAATGCTGCGAAATAAACACTCCATCATAACCAGCTGCATCAGCCGTTCGGATAATCGTTCCTACATTTCCGGGATCCTGCACATCTTCTAAAAAGAGATATTTCCCTTTGAGAAATGAAGGAGCAGATTGTTTTTCAAAAGCAATCTCTGCCACAATGCCCTGCGGCGTTTTCGAATCAGCCAAATCAGTCAAAATTTCTGAGGTTACCACATGAACTTGAGAAAAATCTTTCACTTTATCAAAAAAATTTTCTAAAACAAAGATATGTCGAATCTCAGCTTGTGCATTTACTGCTTCTTCAAATAAATGCCAACCCTCAATTAAGTATGAGTTCTTCCGATACTTTTTTTGAAGTAATTTTTTAGTATTTTTTACCACATTATTAGCTTTTGAGGTTATAATATTCATAGGTATATTATATCACAAAAAGGAGGCTCGCATGCAAAAAGTAAGAATGATTGCGCAAGGTCGCGTACAAGGGGTCGGATTCCGTTGGGGAGTCTATAGGCTTGCTACAGAAATTGGTGGCATTACAGGGCGTGTCTGGAATAATGAAGATGGTACCGTAGAGATTTTGGCGCAAGCAGAAAACTCTGCCCTTATGGCAAAATTTATCCAAGAAATCCGCAAAGGACCAACGCCATTTTCAAAAGTCAGCTATTTAGATGTTACAATGACGAATTTTGAATCCTATTCAGATTTTAAAATTGCAAATTAAGTCCTAAGAACTATTGTATATTTGGGAAAAAAACAGTAGAATAGAAAGGTATTATTTTTTAGAAAAAGGAAACAAACACGTGAAAAAATTAAATCGTATTTTATTCTCAGGATTAGGGTTATCTATGCTTCTGCTGCTCTCAGGATGTGTGCAAGTAAAAGATGGTAAGCCTGCTGGGTTTGTCTGGGATATCATTGGAAGACCAATGAGCCTTGCCATTCAGTATTTTGCTAATAACATGGGGCTAGGTTTTGGTGTTGCTATTATCATTGTTACCCTGATTGTGCGGCTGATCATTTTGCCACTAGGACTTTATCAATCATGGAAAGCAACTTATCAATCTGAAAAGATGAACTACTTGAAGCCTATTTTTGAGCCTATCCAAGAACGTATGAAAAATGCTGAAACACAAGAAGAAAAACTTGCTGCTCAGCAAGCACTCATGGCTGCTCAAAAAGAAAATGGTGTCAGCATGTTTGGCGGAATTGGCTGCTTACCATTATTGATTCAATTGCCTTTCTTCTCGGCTTTGTACTTTTCAGCTCAATACACTGAAGGAATTGCACACAGCGTATTTTTAGGTATTCCACTTGGAAAAGCCAGCATTCTCCTTACTGCTATCGTCGGTGTTTTGTATTTCATCCAGTCTGCTTTAACTCTTGTCGGTGTTGATGAAGTTCAAAAAGAACAAATGAAAAAAATGATGTACATGAGCCCGCTCATGATTGTTATCTTTTCTTTCACAGCTCCAGCAGGTGTAACACTTTACTGGGTAATCGGCGGTTTCATTATGATCATTCAACAATTGATTATCAATCATTACATCCGTCCTCAGCTCAGAAAACGCGTAGCTGAAGAATACAAAAATAACCCACCTAAAGACATTAAAAATTCTACTTATAAAAAGGATGTAACCCCTCAAGCACAGGCCGTTATCGAAAATAGAAAACAAAATAAAAAGAAAAATCGTAATGCTGGAAAACAACGTTCAAGATAAACAAAAAAAGCTGGGATAATCATTCCAGCTTTTTGCTTGCCGTTCAATCAGAAAATCATCCTACTATGAAACAACACTCCATCTTTTCAAACACCAACTTGAATGACAGAATATTCTCATTTAAAAATAAACTTACCAAAATTCACGAACAAAATCATTTTCTAAGCGCTCACTATAAAATAATTCTGACAACGATTTATCATCAAAAATACGTAGTAGATTTTTTAAATCATAAGCCAATTCGAGAGTGTCTAACTCTTCACGTGCCACCCACATAACTTCACCTTCTTCTGACGAATGAAGATGACCAGAAAATTCATTTGTACGATAAAGAAAGACCAGATAACGAATACCTTCCGCCGTATACCAATGTTTCATACCAACCAGTCTAGGACGATGGATTGTTAATCCCGTTTCCTCATATACTTCACGCACAACTGCTTGGTGGAGACTTTCTTTTTCTTCTATATGTCCGCCAGGTAGAGCTGCTCCTGACCAAGAATACCGTTTTGGATCCCGAATCTGCATAACAATACGATTCTGATCATCTTCAATCAGACACATGTTAGTTAAAATCACTTGGGACTGATGGGACATGTTTCCCTCCTCTATGTTTTACTGAGACGCGCCCCGTGATTGTGATGATACCATGGGGCGCGTTTTCTTTTTTTAATTATGCTGTTTTTTCGACTTTTAGGATTTTTACATCATAACTACCAATAGGTGTTTCAACTGTAGCTGTGTCACCTGTTTTCTTGCCAATTAGAGCTTGTCCAATAGGACTTTCATTAGAGACTTTTCCAGCAAAAGCATCTGCTCCAGCTGCGCCAACAATCATATAGACTTCTTCGTCTGTTTCACCAACTTCTTGAATCGTAACGGTCTTACCAATAGCGACTTCATCATGAGCTACTGCATCGCTGTCTACAATTTCAGCGTAACGAATCTTGGTTTCTAGACTAGATATTTGTCCTTCAACAAAAGCTTGCTCATCTTTGGCTGCTTCATACTCACTATTTTCTGATAAATCTCCATAAGAGCGAGCAATTTTAATACGCTCTACTACTTCAGGACGGCGAACCAATTTAAGTTCTTCTAATTCTTTTTCAAGTTTTTCCTTTTCTTCAAGGGTCATAGGATAAGTTTTTTCTGCCATTATTTTCTTCTTTCTATTTTTTAAACAAAGAGATTGGGACAATAATGTCCCAACTTTCTAATATCGTGTGTGATTCCTTTACAAGGCACAATCTCCATCCAGTCTAAAATATGCTTATTGCATTCTATTCAGACCTAATTTTCATTGCGCTAAAGGAGAATCAAATCAAGTTCTACGAAGTACCGATTTTGCTCTACTCCTTTTAATTCGAACTACTTGGCTTTGTCAATTTACTATTGACATGCTCCTGAACATTTTTCTCATGTTCTGCATAGGTAGTTGCGAAATAAACTTTTCCTGTTTCTGTATTAGCTACGAAGTATAGATAATCAGTTTTAACTGGATTAACCGTCGCTTCAATAGCAGAGAGACTCGGATTATCTACAGGGCCAGGCATTAAACCAGTGTTTTTATAGATGTTGTAAGGCGAATCAATATTCGTATCAATTGCAGCGTCTTCCGATAAGGTCGTTTTTTGTCCAAGTTTTCCTTGAGCATACAGAATTGCAATATTGCTTTGTAAAGGCATATTTTGATTCAAACGGTTGTAAAAAACACTTGCAATATTTTTCCGATCTTGATCCGTTGAACCTTCTTTTTCAACCAAGGATGCAATTGTTAAAACATCGTGCACCGTCAAGTTCTTCGTTGCTAAAACATCATAATATCGCGACATAGTCTTATCCATTGCAGCTAACATTTGATCAATGAGAGTTTCAGCTGTTGTACTATCTGTCACATTGTAAGTGGCAGGGAAAAGATAGCCCTCTAAGCGATACTTCACACCACTCTCTTTTTTAGCTAGGCTTTCCAATAATTTCGGATATTTCGCAGCTTCCTGAGTGATAAAATTATCATCTTGTATTTTCTTTAAGAAAGCTTCTGAAGATAATTTATTTTTCTTCAGCTTCGCAATCATTTTTGCAATTTGTTCAATCGTATATCCCTCTGGAATCGTCAATTTTTCCATTGATGGATCTTGCGGAGTATCTGTTCCACCTTGCTGTAGTTTTTTAGCAATTGCATCCAAATTCATACTCTTTTGCAGATTGTAATAACCTGATTGGAAATCTGCATAATTGTTAAATTTGGCATAATAGCTAAAAATCTGAGCATTTTTGATCAAACCAGCTTTTTCCAAGACCGTTCCAATTTCTTTGGTACTCGATCCAGTCGGAATCTTAACCGTCACATACTTGGTATTTTTCGCATCAACTGGTTGTAGTGCCGACGCAACATAACGATAAGCAAAGAAACCAGTTATTCCAATTCCTAAAAGCAGTAATATCAAAACAGTTTTAACAATTTTTCCTGCGATTTTGTTTTGACGCTTCTTAGTAGTGACTATCTGAGAAGTCCGATTTGAACGAGAAAGTTGCTTTGTTTCTTTCTCTGTTCCGTAAACTGCAGGCTGAACCAGTTCTTCTGGAACCTTGATTTCTTCGACCGCTTTATTGATTGGGTAAGAAACAGGGACTTTCGTTGTATGAGTATTAAACTCTTTCTCTTCCCTAGCTGCCGCTTCGGCTTCTATTTGCTCAATGGTTGGAAGAGGACTTTCTAATGGAGCTGGCTCTGGCTCGTTAGTTTCTTCTTTTTGCACCTGTGGTATATCCATTTCAGAAGCAAGTGTTTCCTCTTCTTCCTGAATAGAAGGAAGTGTCGATTGGCCTAGCCCCAACTTTTCGTGTAAATCATTAGATTTTTCTACAGGGGTAGGTTGTTCAGTCCCCTTTGCTCTAGCTAAGTCTCGCAGAATTTGCTCTTTAAAACTCAACCCTTCTTTTTCTTGTGAATCTTCAGCCAAATAGTTGACCTCCTTGTTCAATATCCCTACTATTATATCTTAAAAGGAAAAGAAAAGCAATAAGAGAAAGCCTTTCTTTCAGGCTTTCTACGAAATAATCAATACGTCTCTCAATTACTAGGCGTCTCCCAAACCATATCATACCAAAGTTCACCTGCATAGGTAGATTGAGACAGGCCCTCATTGATAAAACCATGCTTTTCATAATATCCGACTAAATAATCATGACAAGTTAAGTTGATTCCCAAGCGCTGGTCTCGAATAGCAATCTCTTTCATTGCATCCAACAAGCTACGACCTAGTCCCATATTTTGCGCATTTTTAGAAATCGATAAACTGGTCAACGAAATATAATGATTCGGTAAATGACTATAATCTTTTACTTCTGAAGTAAAGGATTGATCTACTAGATGGCGTTCTGGACGAACAGGTCCCTCTAGGTAGCCTAACATCTGACCGCCTCGTTCAGCGACTAAGAAACTTGTTGTTAATTTTTGAATATGAATTTCTAAAATCTCTCGACTTAAGGCTTCCTCTGGTCCAAAATTCTCCAACTCAATAGCCGCAATAGCATCCAAATCTGCTAAATTTGCTTGTCTAATCTTCATTTTTACTCCTTAAAATACGGATTATCCCAAACCATATCATACCAACCAACTCCAGCATGAACGGAATCTGAAATTCCTTCATTCTTAAAATTATTCATTTCATAATAGGAAATCAAATAATCATGACAAGTTAGATTGATCCCTGGTCGATTTTGAACGACTGCTTTTTCTTTTAAAGCTGCAAGTAGCAGAGTTCCAATTCCCTGTCCTTTAAAATCCGGATGAACAGACAAACTTTGAATAGCAATGAAACCACCCGAATCTGGATTTTCTGCCACTTTTTCAAACAACTCATCTGTTAAATGACGTGAAAAAACGGCTGACCCGACAATATAGCCAGCTATTTTTTCATTTAATTCTGCTATTAAGCATGTATTTGGAACATGTGCAATCCATTTTTTGAATAGTTTCTGCACCAACTGCTGTTGTGGAAAAATTCACCTGTTCGATAGCCTTGATTGTTTCCAAATCTTCCAAAATAGCTTCTCGAAGAGTGACTTGAGGAGTTAGATTACTGGACATTGCTTGTCAAATTGGATAATAAGCGTTCAAAAGAATATTCATAGGTTTGAATATCACCAGCCCCCATGAAAACGTAAACTGCATTTGGATGTTCTAGTAAGGGAGAAACATTGTCAACGGTAATGATGTCTGCTTTTTTCACGATCTTCGCTGCCAAATCTTCTACTTTGACATCTCCATAATCCACTTCACGTGCAGAACCATAAATCTGTGCTAAATACACTGCATCTGCTTGATTCAAAGCTTCTGCAAATTCGTCCAAAAGTGCAATAGTCCTAGTAAAGGTATGGGGTTGGAAAATTGCAACGATTTCTTTGCTTGGATATTTCTGGCGAGCTGCATCTAAAGTTGCAATGATTTCAGTAGGGTGATGAGCAAAGTCATCAATAATTGTCGTTCCATTCACCATTTTTTCAGTGAAGCGACGTTTCACACCACCAAAAGTAGCCAAATGCTCTCGAACCAAAGTCAAATCAAATCCAGCTGTATACAATAAACCAATAACAGCTGTTGCATTCATAATATTGTGGCGACCAAAGCTAGGAATCTTGAATTCTCCTAATTCTTTCCCGCAAAAAGAAACTTTAAAGCTGGAACCCGTCGTAGAACGAAGCAAATCATGAGCGACAAAATCATTTCCTTCCTTAAAACCATAATAATAAATAGGAGCATTGGCTGTAATCCGACGCAACTCCTTGTCTTCACCGTAAACAAACACCCCTTTGCTAACTTGTTTAGCATAATCATTAAATGCATTGAAAACATCTTCTAAGCTGGTAAAATAATCTGGGTGGTCAAAGTCAATATTCGTAATAATCGAATATTCAGGATGATAAGGCATAAAGTGACGCTCATATTCATCTGCTTCAAACGCAAAATATTTCGCATTTGCAGAGCCACGTCCCGTACCGTCACCGATGAGATAACTAGTATCTGTAATATTTGACAAAACGTGTGCTAACATGCCAGTCGTTGATGTCTTTCCATGTGCACCCGCCACCCCCATGCTGACAAAATTACGCATAAAGATTCCAAGAAATTCATGGTAACGCTTATAAGAAATGCCATTTGCATCGGCGTAAGCAATTTCAAGATTATTATCCGGACGGAAAGCATTTCCTGCAATAACTTCTACATCTGCTTGAAGATTTTTTTCGTCAAAAGGCAAGATTTTAATTCCTGCTTGTTCTAAGCCACGTTGAGTGAAATAGTATTTTTCAACATCGCTTCCTTGAACTTGATGTCCCATTTGATGCAGCATCAATGCTAAGGCACTCATTCCAGAGCCCTTAATCCCGATAAAATGATAGGTTTTTGTCATAATTTCTCCTTAAATACAAAGAACATTAAATAGGTGAAATCGCGTTCACACCAAAACGTCTTTACTTTTTGTCAACATTCGATTATTTTTCTTCCAATCGTGTTAAATTTAGCTCTTGCGCTATCCGACGCTCTCTTTGATTTTGCAATTCTTTTTTGTTATAAATTTGACTTGTTTTTAAAAAGTCATAATTATTTTTAGATTTTTTGGGTGATTCCTTCGGCAAAGAGGTATTTACTTTGATATCTGCTAAAATATAATGATCCTGCTTTAAATTTCGACTATATTTTGATAACCCACTACCATTTTCCTTTTGGAAAAATGCTGTTAGTTGATGTGAAATAGCTGTATTAGCATTATTAACAGCAGGATGGGAGCGTTTTTTAGTTATAAAGTCTGAAGTCAAATAAGCTGCTGAGCGTTTCTTTTTTAAATCCGCTCTGGCTTCTTCTCTAGCCAATTCTGCATAGCTTTTTGGGGCAGGTTTGGCGACTTCAGCAGACGGAATAGCTGAAGTTGCTTGGTAAGCTTTTCCTTCTTTTACTTGACTATCTGCAATTTTCTTTACAATTGGTTCCCATTCTAAATAATTTTTATCAACATAGTCACCATTAATATTGCTGATAAGATCGCTTTCATCGTAAAGGTTCATACGCGGCATTTCTGATAACATGATTTCATCATCAGAAATCAACGGAAAAGTTTTTTCTTTCATGAGCACATTTCCTTTCAACACTTCATTATAACCTATTGGTGCTATTTTTCAAGTGTTTCTGTAGAAATTCCTAGAATTTCTCGTATTTCAGCAACGGTTAGGCTGCTACGGGATTCTGTTCCATCTAGGATAGTTGATACGAGATGACGCTTGCTTTCCTGCAACTCTTGAATTTTTTCTTCAATCGTTCCTCGCGTAATCAATCGATATACTTCTACATTTCTTTCTTGACCCATACGGTGAGCTCGACCAATTGCCTGAGACTCTACTGCTGGGTTCCACCAAAGGTCTACTAAGATAACAGTATCAGCACCAGTTAGATTCAAGCCAACACCACCAGCTTTTAAAGAGATTAAAAAGGCGTCTCCTTCCCCATTATTAAAAGCATTTGTCATTTCTTGCCGCTCTTTTGCTGGTGTAGAACCTGTAATTTTAAATGTCTCCATTTTCATCTTTTTCAATTCTTTTTCGATAATGTCTAGCATTCCTCGGAATTGAGAAAAGATTAACACACGGTGGCTTCCTGTCTGAATCTGCTCTAATAGTTCTAGCAGGCTTTCTAATTTGCCACTCTCTCCATGATAGTCCTCCATAAAGAGCGTGGGAGTATCGCAGATTTGACGTAACCGCATCAAACCAGACAAAATTTCCATTTTGCTACGATTCAGTTCTTCCTCTGTAGAAGTAAGCACACGCTCCTGCATTTGTTTTAGTTGCGCTAGGTAGATAGCCTTTTGACTATCTGCAAGCTCATTGCGATAAGAAACTTCGATGAGTTCTGGCAATTCTTGCAAGACATCTTCTTTCTTCCGTCGCATGACAAATGGTTTGATAAAACGAGCGACAGTTTCTGCAGGCAGTTTCAAAAAGTTCTTTTTACTAGGTAATAATCCTGGCAAAACAATTTGAAAAATAGACCATAATTCGCTGAGGTTATTTTCAATCGGTGTTCCAGAAAGAGCAAAAGTATTTTTGACCTCAAAATTTCGTAAATGATGAGCAATCTTAGTTTGCGCATTTTTCATGACCTGTGCTTCATCTAAAAAGAGATAATCAAAGTTCAATTGACTATATTCTTCAACATCTTGACGGAAAGAGGCATAACTTGTAATCATCACCTGATGGCGTTCTGCAATTAAGTTATCTCTTATTGATTTTAAGCCATAGATGACTGCCGCATCAATATCTGGTGCAAACTTTGCAAACTCATCCAGCCAATTGTAAATCAAACTAGACGGCGCCAAAATTAAGACGTTCGTTTCCTTTTTTAGCCTGCTACTTAAAAAGGCTATCGTTTGGAGTGTTTTCCCAAGCCCCATATCATCTGCTAAAATACCACCAAACCCGTAACGGTCAAGCATGCTTATCCACTTGACACCAGTTTCTTGGTAATCACGCAAAGTTGCCTCCACTTTTAATGGCGGCAGTGTAAATTCCTCCGGATGCGTCAAATCAAAAGCTAAATGGCGAAACTCTTCTGAAAAGCTCACTTTTTCTTGGCATTTGAACAATTCAGATAGCTGATAGGCAGCAATCCGCTGTGTCTGGAAAATACCATTTTTTCCTTTTTTAGCTCGTAAATCCTGTAAGGTTTTGCTGACTCTTTTTGTTTCCTCATCAAAAACGAGCACCTTGCCAGATTTACTGATGAAATAATCATTGGTCGAAAAAAGAGCTGCTAAAGCATCATCCACTTCCGCCTGGTCAATACTGGTAAAGTCAAAACCGATATCTAGCAAACCACCATTTGTCTGAATCGAAATTGTCGGTCTTTCAACTTGGTATAAAGCTGCCAAATTTTCTGATACAATTACCTTTCCCAATCGTTTGAAACGAGGAAGAGTTGATGTGAAGAATGAATAAAGCTCTTGTGGCTGCAGCGGAGGACGCTTGCTTACAAAATTTGCTTCAAAACCAGCAGACAGAGCTTGTTGAAAAACTTTTTGTTCTAACTGAAAATCACTAGCAAATGGTAATTTCTCTAACTCCAAACGACTGGCGACTATACGAGTTCCATAATCAAACTGAATTTTGAGACTGATTTTTTTAGACTCTAACAACTCAAAATTAAATAACGGGGTGAAAGTATGAATCACCAAACTTTCTGGTGCATGAATAGAGCCGATTTTGTGAAATTCTAGTAATCCTGAAGCCAGTTTCGCTTGATCACTTGTATCAAATTGCAGGCGTTTTTTACGATCGGTGTCCACAGGCAATTCTCGCATCACCTGAATCATACGCTTTTGCTGTTCAGTTAATTGGTAAAAATGATTTCCATAAAAAATAAAGTCACCACCGTATAGAATTTTATAATTTTGCTCTGTAATAGTGAGTTCAAAATAATCTGAATTTTCCTCTACTGTAAAATCATAAATTCCTACTTCGGCATGTAAATCTTGGAAAAAAACTTCGTCATAGTCATAAAGACTATATTCTAAGCGGAAATGCGGCAAATTCATAAGCCGATTCAAGCCTTCCTCAAACAGACTAGATGGAAAATAAAGATGTCTAGCTGCATTTGGAAAAATAAAAGAAGTATCTTGATCTTGCTGATAAGAAACAAGCCCTCGTAAAAACTGAATCACCTCTTGGCTGGCTTCGTCAAAAGCAGCTAATTGCATTTTTTCATAGTAGTGTTTTCCGATTTGATAATAATCGCCTTTTTCAACAATTTTTAAAAAAGCACGAATATCTCGAACAACATAAGAGCGTTCATCGGGTAAACGACTGATACGCAACGTCCACAGAAATTGTCCTGTATAATCATCTTCTTGCCCAACTGCCGATAATTCATATCGAACAGGTATTTCTTCTGTTAGAAGAATTTTATCCAAAAAAAGACTGCCAAAAGAGACCTTTGTTTGTGTTGCCTCAGAAGTTGTCTGTTCTTCTTCCAGATTGGCCAAAACAACTTTTCCTTCGGGGTCATTTTTTAGAAAATATTCTAATCCTGCGAGATGAGCACAATATTTCTTTTTTTGAAAAAAATCACAGGCACAAAAAATGGCTTCGTCGTCCAAGCTATATCGCAGATTGTGATTTTCAACTCGGCTGTAAATCATCCGATCTTTCACTTTAAGAATTTCAATTTTCCCTGCTTCATAAAGAGTCGTCCCTTCTGTCCGAATCTTCCCAGGAATCAATTTTGCCATAAGTACCACCTTTATTTTATCTATTCATTATATCATATTTTCGGCATAAAGAAAAAAGCAAGCTATTTCTTGCTTTCTTTTAAAAAATATTTTCTTTGAGCTTTTTATAGCATTTAGTGCGTGTTACTAGGAACACTAAAAAGAGCCAAACCCCCAGTAAAGGGAAAGAGAATTTTGTTATCATAAGTCAAATGGTTCCCAACGTTATGGCAGTCAAGAAAAGATGTGCAACTCCTACAAATATCAGACTAAAAAGTGATAACCATTAACGAAAACCAAATGGTTTATACTGTCTATCATCGTAGTAAATATTCGTATAATCTAAACTTGCAATTCCAATGAGCACTGCCCTAGAAACATTCATCCAATTCATATTTCTTTCTCACATAGGTACATTAAACTAATCACCTTGTGCTTCTCCTATTATTTTTATGCCAGTCCTTGTTTAGCTGGCTCCGCCCTACTTCCGCTTCCTTGCAATTAAGTGAATCGGGGTTCCTTCTAAGACAAAGGCCTTACGAATTTGATTTTCTAGGAAACGAAGGTAAGAAAAGTGCATGAGTTCTTCTTCATTGACAAAGATGATAAAAGTTGGTGGTTTAGTCGCAACTTGTGTCGCATAGAAGATTTTCAGCCGTTTGCCTTTGTCGGTTGGTGTTGGATTGATCGCAATAGCATCCATAATGACATCATTGAGCACTGCAGACGGTATGCGGGTATTTTGACTTTGACTGATATTTTTAATCATCTCTGGAAGCTTATGCAAACGTTGCTTGGTAAGAGCTGATACAAAGACAATCGGTGCATAAGAAAGATACTGAAATTGGTCGCGAATATCTGCTTCCCAATTTTGCATGGTCTTGTTATCTTTTTCCAGCGTATCCCACTTGTTCACAACGATAATGATTCCTTTACCAGCTTCATGAGCAAAACCGGCGATTCGCTTGTCATACTCGCGAATGCCCTCTTCAGCATTGAGCACCATCAGAACAACATCTGAGCGGTCAATGGCCCTCATAGCCCGCATGACAGAGTATTTCTCCGTATTTTCATAGACTTTGCCTGACTTGCGCATACCAGCCGTGTCGATCATGGTAAATTCCTGACCTTCACTGTCCGTAAAGACCGTATCAATGGCGTCACGCGTAGTACCAGCAACAGGACTGGCAATAACCCTATCCTCACCCAGGATGGCATTGATCAAGCTAGACTTGCCGACATTAGGACGGCCAATCAGACTAAACTTAATCATATCAGGATTTTCTGCCACTTCTTCATTTGGAAGATTTTCAACGATGGCATCAAGAACATCTCCTGTACCAATCCCGTGGACTGAAGAAACTGGGAATGGATCGCCTAAGCCCAGCGCATAAAAATCAAAAATTTCATTACGCATCTCTGGGTTATCTACTTTATTGACCACTAGAATAATCGGCTTATGGGTCTTGTAGAGCATACGAGCCACGTATTCATCCGCATCTGTAATACCTTCTTTTCCAGACACGACAAAAACGATAACATCTGCCTCATCCATAGCAATCTCTGCTTGGTGCTTGATTTGCTCCATAAAAGGAGCATCCACATCATTAATACCACCTGTATCAATCATGCTAAACTTGCGATTCAGCCATTCAGCCGTCGCGTAAATACGGTCACGAGTGACCCCTTCAACATCCTCAACAATAGAAATCCGTTCCCCGGCAATCCGATTAAAAAGTGTTGATTTGCCAACGTTGGGACGACCGACAATGGCAATGGTTGGTAAAGCCATATTTTCCTCTTTCTTATTTATTCACTAGTCAACTGATCTACATAAAGTAACTTCTCATCTAACAATGAACTATTTCATTCACCGGCGATTTTCTCCTTCCAGACGCACTTCCTCTGCTAAGAATTTTATTCTTTCCATGACCCGACGAGCCTGCCAAGTTTCATCTCCGTTTTTGGATGTAGCAAAATGGCGTTCTAAATCCGCAAAATTAAAATTTGATGTAAAGAAAGTTGGCAAATTTTCCTGCATCCGATGCTGCAAAATAACCTGCAAAATCTCATCTCGCATCCAAGGACTTGATTGCTCCGCACCAATATCATCCAAAATCAAGACTTGTGCTACTTTTACTTCATCAATCTTTTCCTTCACCAAACCGGAAGAAATGGCATTCTTTACATCCAACACAAAACTAGGATAATGAAGCAACGTCGTGGAAACACTGCGTTTTTCCGACAAATCATGTGCCAAGGCAGCCATCATGTAACTTTTACCCACGCCAAAATCACCATAAAGGTAAATCGCTTTTTTATAGTTTGGATAATCCGCTACAAAATTCGTCAGCAACTCAAAAGCCTTGTAACGACCAACATCGTCTAAATCCACTTTTGCCAAACTAGCTTCCTTGAGACTAGCCGGAAGACTAATCAGGTTTAAGCGCGCATTGATAGCTGCTTGCTTCTGTGCTTCAACTAGCTCTGGAGTTTCTTCATAAGAAACGTCAGCATATCCCTCATTTTTCACTAAAATTGGCTTATATCCCTTAGCAATATAAGCCTTATCGCCTAGTAAAAAACGATTTCGCTCAGAAATATACTGATTAAACTTAGAAATGCTTCGTTTGATTTCAGCTGGTGTCATCCCTTCCGACTGGATAAAAGCCGCCACATCTGGATCAGCCATGATTTGCTCGACCAATTTATCATAATCAAATTGCTGCGCACCATTTCTACGTGACATTGCTTGTCCAACACGTTCCATCTAGTCACCTCCTTGATCTAATTTGGCTAACAATTTACGTTTTTGTTTTTCTAATTCTACTTGCTTTTCAGCACTAGTTTCGTTTTTATAATCAGGATTGCTCCAGCTAGGCACATTGCTCTTTGGATCAGAATCTTTCGCTGCTTTTTTGCTATGCTGTGTTTGATAACGTTCGCGAATATACACCACAGCCTCTTCAGCTGAGAAGATTTTTTGATAGGAAAAATCATTTGCTACTTTTAAAGCATACTTTTCATTAAGGTTAGCTGAATTTACCTTATTAAAAGTCAATAATAAAATTACATTGATCACTTCATCTAACAAGCCCAAATTTGCCATTTCTGTCAAGCACTGACGTTCTCCGTGTGTAATCGTTGCATGCTTAGCTTTCTTGATTTCCGCCAAAAATTGCAGAGCTGTTTTACTCTTAGCCTCTCGAAGAATCGTTTGCTCTTGAGTTGAAAACAGTTCATTTGAAACTTTTTGCTGTAATTTTTGCTTCATTCGCTTAGTTGAAATCACATGACCGACAGCTGTTTTTTTAGCTAACAAATAAGTCTCATACCAGGTCCAATTTTTTTTCTCTGCAATGGCAAAGAGTACCAGTAAATCTTCTTTTTCATTATCAAAGCGCAAGTTTTCACGTGCCATCAATTGTTTAAAATAGTCCAACTCAAAATGATTCTGTTTTATTTGTGTCTCCACCTTCGTTTCTTCTACTTGAAAAATCTCTGACAGCTTCACATCTTGCTTCTCACCCCTTGGTTGACTAGGTAACAAAGCCTCTACCGCAGCTTCACCAATCTTCTTTTCCAAAAGACGTCTATAAACAGGATTAGCTAAAAAGTCAACAGCAGATAAAGTCGGCTGCAAATAAACTTGAAAATAATTCTCCGCATGATAAAGCTCTATTAACCGCATAGCAGACAAAATTTCTAAACTTTTTTGTAAGGCATTCATTCCCAGATTGAGATGATTCAAAATGTGTCCAAAAGTATAAGATGATTTCCCATTATCCCAAAAAGCGAGCAAATATTGATAAATAGTGGTCGCATCAAACCCTAAAATCGGCAAATACAGACGAATTAAATTTGTACTGTCCTGACTGATCAGATTATTTTTCACAAAAGAAAATTGATCATTTGGTTTCATTTATTGTTCCTTTTTCTTTTTAGCGGATTTTGTAATCTGCTTCAATAGACTTTCCAGTTCGCTCACATCTTTAAAACTACGATAAACACTAGCAAAACGAACATAAGTAATCTCATCTAATTCCGCTAATTCTTTCATTACCAGACCTCCGATAAACTCACTCGCAATCTCATTTTCATTATTGCTACGCACTTTTTGTTCAATTCTGCTAACAATCGCCTCAATCTCATCACTAGAAACAGGACGTTTTTGCGCCGAACGAATGATTCCATTAAAGATCTTATCTCTTGAAAATTGTTCCCGCGTGCCATCTTTTTTAACGACAACGAGCGTCCGTTCTTCTACACGTTCATAAGTTGTAAAACGATATTGACACTCTTCACATTCACGACGACGACGAATTGTATTACCATCTTCAGCCTGCCGACTGTCAATAACACTCGATTTACTACCACCACACTTAGGACAACGCATCTGCTTCCCTCCTGAATTCTTAATACTTCATTATACCATGTTTTAAGAAATAACAAAAGCTAGTAAATTGGTATTCCCATAGTATAGTGAAATTTCAGCTATCTATTTAGAAAACATTCACTCCGAAAAAATGACAATCAAAAAACGAGAAATTTCATTTCAAAACTTCTCGCTTTTGATTGTTAAAATGTCACTTCTACTTCTAATCCAAAATGGTCACTAATCATTGGTGTTGATTTGCCATCAAAGACGACAACAGATTTTTCAATGTTGAAATCTTTACTTGTAAAGATATAATCAATTTTCAGAGCATCCTTATTTCCAGTCCAGCCAGCAATGTCACCTTCAACTGTTGCTGTACCAAGCACTGTGGCAGCAACAACATGACTGTCTTGCAGAGCAAGCGGACTTTTTAGAATGTGCCGATAGCCCTCATAACCGACGGGATTGTTAAAATCTCCCATCAATACTAGAGGCATATCGCGCTGCAACAATTCTTTTTCTACTTGTACCCATTCTTCTTGGAAGCCTTTGTCCCACCAAGAAAGATGACATGAAGCCACTGTTACAAGCCGTCCAGCAACTTCTATTTCCGCCAAAAGTACTTTTCTAGTGTGATAATCCGTTGGATCGTTGGTCTCAGAAACCAACAACTCACTTGCTTTCAATGGATTTAAAGATAAAATAGCAACTCCCTCATGAAACCGATCAAATCCAATATGATTATAAGCCCAAGACCAATGATAAATAAGACCTTTCTCCACCAATCTCTCCACGAGACAATATACAAAATGATCCTTATGAATCGCAATGGCGTCATCTACCGCATGATAAAACGGAGCCTGAACAACCTGTTCAGACTCCATTTCTTGATTGACTTCCTGCAGGCAAATGACATCATATTTTTCTTGAAGAATCCGCTCAGCTAGTTGATCTAACTTTTTTTCTTGCTCATCTTCCATCCAACTATGAGTATTTAAAGTCAGGAATTTTGCCATGATTTCTCTTTTCTATCTACAATTCTACTTTAGCAACAACTGTTTTCGCTGCTACTTTGCCGAATGTTTCAACTGATACCGATTTAATCGCTTGTGCATTTGTGAAGACAACAACCGTTGAAGTTTCACGACCTGCTGCTTTGATCGCTTCCAAATCAGCAGTCACAAGCAAATCACCAGCTGCTACTTTTTGTCCCTCTGCTACATGCACTTCAAATGGTTTACCTTCAAGACTGACTGTATCAAGCCCGATATGAACAAGCACTTCAAGACCATTATCAGTCAAGAGACCGAGAGCGTGCTTTGTAGGGAAAATGCTGCTAACCGTACCTGCTACTGGTGAGTAAATCTTGCCATTTTCAGGTTCAACAGCAAATCCGTCACCCATCATTTTTTGAGAGAAAACTGGATCTTTGACATCTGTAATCGCAATCACTTCACCGTCTGCGACTGTCTCAACTTCTTCTGTCACACCTTTGTAGTTCGCTTCGGCAGCTTGTGAAGCTGTCATTTGGCTCGGAAGAGTTTCGGGAATCACTTCGCCTGAGTCAAGTAAGTCTTGAATGTCAGATTTCAAAACATCCGCTTTTGGTCCATAAATTGCTTGAACACCTTGACCTTTCATCACCAAGCCCATAGCTCCTTCGGCTTTCCATTGCTCTTCTGTACCAACTTTTTCTGCATCTTTAACAGTTACACGAAGACGTGTCATACATGCGTCAACATCAACAATGTTTGCGCGTCCACCAAGAAGATTGATAATATTCACAGCTTGAGATACTTCTGCTACTTTGCCACCAGCTGGGGCAGACGAAGGACTATCTTCTCCATCAGCTGTTTCATAGTTTCCGTTACGTCCTGGAGTTGCGTAGTTAAATTTCTTAATCATGAAGTTGGCAATAAAGTACATTCCAACTGCAAAGAGCACTGTTACCCAAACAAAATTAATAATATCCATACCCAAACCAGCATTGATGGCTAGTGGAGTACGAGTCAGAAATTCGATTGAACCAAATGAGTGCATACGCAAGTGAACAATATCTGCCATAGCAAAGGCTAACCCTTGCACAACAGCATACACCAAATAAAGAGGTGTTGCAACAAACATAAACATGTATTCAATTGGTTCTGTAACACCTGTTAAGAAAGTTGCAAGTCCTGTTGCAATCATCATCCCTTTGTATTTATGTTTCTTATCATCATCTACATTTCGATAAATTGCAAAGGCAACCCCCATCAAAATACCAAATGAACCAATCATTTGCCCAACTTTAAAACGAGCTGGAGTAATACTATTTAGAAGATGTTGATATTGGTCAGCGTGTGAACCTTTTAAATTAACAAGGTCTGTTACCCAAGCCAACCATAATGGATCTTGACCAAATACAGTCGTTCCTTTAGCAGCCCCTGTCAACACTTCATATGTCCCACCTAATTGAGTATAGTTGATTGGAATTGTCAACATATGGTGAAGGCCAAATGGTAAAAGAAGACGTTCTAAAGTACCAAACAAGAATGGTGCGAGAATTGGAGCTGTCTTTTGAGAGTTAGCAATCCAAATACCAAAATTGTTGATTCCAGTTTGAACAACTGGCCAAAATACTGCAAGAATCAAAGCCACAATTGTAGAACGCAAAATAACAACGAATGGCACAAACCGTTTACCATTAAAGAATGAAAGCGCATCTGGTAATTTACGGTAATTATAATATTTGTTGTAAGCAGTTGCTCCAACAAAACCGGCAATGATACCAACAAACACCCCCATATTAAGGGCAGGAGCTTCAAGTACACTTACAAAATAATCAGCCACCTTAATGGTTCCACCAAAGACAGTTTTTACAGTAGCTCCTTGTTTTGTAAGAAGGTCTGAAGTTACTCCAAAAAAGACCCCTGTAATACGGTTAATTAAAATAAATGAAAGTCCGGCCGCAAATGCACCACCAGCACGTTCTTTTGCCCAGCTACCTCCAATAGCTAATGCAAACAAAATGTGAAGGTTTCCGATAACTCCCCAACCAATTTGCTCAAGAATACCGCCTGTTGTAACAAGAGCAGCTACGTTTGGATTGATCATTGGAATTGACTTACCAATACTGATCATCAAACCAGCCGCGGGCATTACTGCGATAACGACCATCAGAGCTTTTCCGAATTTTTGCCAAAATTCGAAACTGAATATGTTTTTGAATGTCTCTTTCATCATTCATATCTCCTTATAAAATTTTCCGCAAGCGCTTTCCGCAAACGTTTGCATTTATTTGACTCTTTAATTATATCATATATTTCTATTTTGTAAAGCGTTTTTATATAATATTTTAAAAACTTTCCCTATTTTTTACTTGCAAAGTATAACAGATTAAAAAACATCCCCATTAGAAAAGTGCAGAAAAACGATATTTCCTGCACCTCATGTTTATTCTTGCATAGCATAGCCAACACCACGCACGGTTTTTATGTAACTTTTCTGCCCTGCTATATCAAGTTTACTACGAAGATAACGAATATAGACATCAACAACATTTGTTTCGACTGCTCCTTCGTATTTCCAAACGCGCTCTAACAGCTGTTCACGGCTTAAAGCCTGATGACTGCCCATCAGCGTTGCTAACAAATCATACTCTCTTCTAGTCAAAGAAATTATTTCATTCCCTCGATATACAGTATGATTTTGCACGTCAATGCGAAGATTCCGATAAGATGTTGAAACTTTCATCTGACTACAATGATGGTCGATAAAATCACGCCCTCGAAAAATAGCAGAAATTTTTTCGACCAAGTCCATCACAATGAAAGGCTCTATCATATAACTAACAGCAAAACGTTGGATTTCCTCAGTATATTTTAAAATAATATCACGATTATCCAATACAATAATGACTGAAGCAGGCTTTATCAAACTTAATTGCTCAGCAAACTCCGTTCCTGTCATATCTTCAAGCATAAAATTCAACAGGAATAAATCGTATTGATTAGCTCTCGCAGATGTTAAAGCATCTTTTCCCGTTTCAAGAAGATCCACTCGATAACCTTCATTTTGCAACTCTAAGCTAATAAATTGTGCTAATTTTTTTTCATTCTCAACTAATAAAATCCGCTTCCCCATAGCTTATCCTATTTTTCATCATACCAAGAATAGTGGTAAATGCCTTCTTTATCCTTGCGTTCATACGTATGCGCCCCAAAGTAATCGCGCTGCGCTTGAATCAAATTGGCTGGCAAGTTTTCTGCACGATAGCTATCAAAATAAGCAATCGCACTAGAGAAAGTTGGTACTGGCACACCCGCCTGAACAGCTAAAGCAACTACATCGCGAACAGCTTGTTGATATTTTGCAGTAACATCCATAAAGTATTCATCAATAAGTAGGTTTGCAAGATCTGCATTACGGCCATATGCATCTGTAATTTTTTGTAAGAAACGAGCACGGATGATACATCCGGCACGCCAAATAGAAGCAATTTCACCAAATGGAAGATTCCAAGCCTGCTCTTTAGATGCAACACGCAATTGTGAAAAACCTTGTGCATAAGACATGATTTTCGAGAAGTATAGAGCTTGGCGAATTTTTTCAATTAATTCAGCCTTATCCCCATCAAATTTAATAGCAGTAGGTTTTGGAAGAACTTTGCTAGCTTGAACACGTTCTTTTTTATAAGCAGAAATATAACGCGCAAAAACAGACTCCGTAATAAGTGGAAGTGGAACACCAAAATCAAGAGCTGATTGGCTCGTCCATTTGCCCGTTCCTTTATTTCCAGCTGCATCCAAAATGTAATCAACGATTGGTCCATCTTGTCCTTCATCATCTTTACGTGTCAAAATATCAGCAGTGATTTCAATCAGATAGCTATCCAACTCACCCTTATTCCATTCAGTAAAGATTTCAGCCATTTCTGCTGCTGAAAATCCAAGCAAGTGCTGCATTAAATCATAACTTTCTGCAATCAATTGCATATCGCCATACTCAATCCCATTGTGTACCATTTTTACATAATGACCTGCACCATTTGGTCCGATATAAGTTACACATGGTGCCCCATCCTCTGGCGCTTTCGCTGAAATTTCTTCCAATACATCTGCTACCAATTCATAGGCTTCTTTTTGTCCACCAGGCATGATAGATGGACCTTCAAGCGCACCTTTTTCACCACCAGATACACCTGTCCCGATAAAATTGATTCCAGAATTTGCCAATTCTTCTGAACGACGAATAGTATCTTTATAGAACGTATTTCCACCGTCAATCAAGATATCTCCCTTATCAAGAAACGGTAACAATGCCTGAATCGTTGCGTCTGTCCCTGGCCCAGCTTTAACCATGAGCATGATCCGACGTGGTTTTTCAATAGAATTCACAAAACTTTCCACATCGTAACTTGGAACAAAGTTTTTTTCAGGATGAGATGCAATCACATCCTCTGTTTTATTCGCTGATCGGTTGTAAATTGCTACTGTATAGCCACGAGATTCAATATTAAGAGCGAGGTTACGCCCCATAACAGCCATACCAACAACACCAAAATTCGCTTTTGTCATTTTGCACTCCTCTTTTTTGTTTGTTTTATTTTATCATTTTTAAGCAGGAAAAGAAAGGATTTGTTGCTAAAAACCAATGTTAAAGAGGGGTTCACTCTTCATCAAATAAGCCTTGCAAACTGGTGAACGGACTATTCTTCTCTTTTTGCGCTTGTTTACTTTTTTGATACTCTTCTTCAGTCATGACCTGCCAATCATTTCCTGAAGGCATGCAGTCACTCGCTTTCTCCTCGGACGTCAACACTTTAAGTGGAATATGCAATAAAATATTATCTGCCACACTTTCGGCTAGGTTGATTACTTCATTTTCAATCGGCAACACCAAATCATCAGCTATCAAATCTTGATCCATTTTCCCACTATGTGCATCAGAGAAAACCTCATTCACCAAGTAGTTTTCTTTTTGATCTACCGGTTCCATGCTACGACTGGACGCTAGTGTAATGGTATAAGACAAATCATAATCTAAAAAGTAAAGGCCATCTTCATACTGCACCTTTCCACTTGCAACAATATCTGCGACATTCAAAATTTCTGGATTGCGCATTTGTAATTCTTGTGTCAAATCAAAACCTTGCTCAAAAGTAAGACCATCTGGATTTTTACGAATTTCTTGAATATGTAACATGATTTCCTCGTTTGTATTTAGATTTCTAGTTTTATTATACCATTTTTGAAAAAAGACATAAAGTTCACTTGCAAGTTACTTTACTATACCATTCACTTACTTATACTTTATTACCACTTACAGAAAATGCCTTGAAATCAGGCTCGTTCCTGCTATAATCATTGCAACAAATAAAAAGGAGATTATGATGAAACTCATCTTCAAAAATAAAGTATTCGCTTTTATCAGCTTGTCACGCATGTTCAATATTCTAGGTTCTTCCATTTATAATATTGTTTTTGTTGTTTTTGCTTCCAGTCTGCCACATCCAAAATTTGCTGTGGGAATTGCAAACTTTATCGTTCTTGTTCCAACATTTTTTACGATATTTATCGGTATGCAAGCGGATAAAACGATTCAGAAAGCTCGCTGGCTCATTCATATGGGGTATATACAAGCTTTCGTCTTTACTGCGGTAGCTATTTTGACAAAGTCTAGTACCTATATTGCCTTTTCAACCGTTTGTCTCATCAATATCCTTTCAGATACTATCAGCGACTATCGCAGTGGACTACAAATGCCTATTTTGAAAAAGAATATTGCTGATGTAGATATGATGGAAGCTTTTTCTTTCACACAACTCCTCACCTATCTATGCAATCTTGCTGGACAAGCTCTTGGTGTTTGGCTATTAACTGTTAGCAATCAAAACTTCACTCTAGTCGCTCTTATCAATGCCCTGTCTTTCCTACTATCTTCTACAACACTCTACTTTGTCCGTCACCGTTTGACCCACGAAATCGTTCAACGTGAACAAGGAAAGACAACTCCGCTAAAGCAACAATTCAAACAGATGTATCAAAGTTCTAAATTAATTTTTGAGCAAGATAGTTCTACTAATTTTTTCAAATTGCTATTACAGGTGCTCATCCTTAATGCGCTAGGTGGCTCTATTATGGCTCTTTATAATTTGTATTTATTGGATCATCCTTTATTTGGTCTCTCTTTCAGTCAATCTTTACTAATCTTTGAAACGACGTTTATTTTAGGAGTTATTTCTGCTAGTCTTACCCCCAATGATTATTTTAGCAAATTATCGATCAATAAATTAGCTCTTTGGGCTTCTCTAACAATTCCTATTTTAGGGATTATCAATTTCTATCATCTACCTGTTTTTCTAGGATTACTTGTTATTTTCTTTATGATGTATATTGCTGGGAAGGTCAATCCTAAAATTAACAGCCTGCTTCTCAGCAAACTGCCTTCAGATGTTTTAGCTCAAACTTCTAGTTTTCTTAGTTTGCTCTTTTCGTTCTCTATTCCACTAGGAACGATGATTTTTACCAGTCTAGCTATTTGGAATATGAAAATCACCTGGATGGTGTTTACAGGATGCGGTATCATATCCCTCCTACTCTCATTAAGAAAAGATAGGAATAAAACTAGATTGCTTTCACTTATATTGTAAAACAGCAAAAAAGATCGGGATAGACAGTCATGATTGCAACACAATCATAGGAATCTATCTCAATCTTTTTACATTTTTCTTAAACGATCAACCCGTTCAGAAATCGGTGGGTGGGTGTAAAATAATTTTTGCAAGCCACCTTCTTTTTTCGGATCATTAATATAGAGAGCTGCACTAGCATCATCAACTTTATGGTGCATAGGATCGCTATTTTCTAATTTCAAGAGAGCATTAATCATCCCTTGTGGATTGCGAGTTAATTCTACACTTGAAGCATCCGCTAAAAATTCACGCTGACGAGAAATGGCTAATTGAACCAACGTTGCTGCTAAAGGAGCTAATATAATCGCAACGAGCGATAAAATCAACATTAGAACGCCCAAACCATTATCATTATCTCGGCTATCACGTCTGCGATCACTCCCACCAAACCACATCATACGCCCTGCCAAGCTCGATAACATCGTTATCGCACTAGCAAGCGCTACTGCAATCGTTGAAATTCGAATATCATAATTACGAATGTGACTCACTTCGTGTCCAATAACAGCTTCTAATTCTTCACGATTCATCATATTCAACAGACCTGTTGTCGCTGCTACTGCCGCATTTTCAGGTTTTGAGCCTGTTGCGAAAGCATTGGGTGATGAGTCTTCAACAATATACACTCGTGGCATAGGAACTTGGGCTACCATTGCCATATCTTCTACCACATGATAAAGATCAGGAGCCTCAGCTTCCGTGACTTGTCGAGCACCATTCATGGACATGACAACCTCGGTAGACTGAAAAATCATGCTAAAAGCATAAATCCCTCCAATGATAAAGGCAATCAACACTCCGCCAAGAATCGAATCGAACCACAAATAGCCAACTGCAGCACCAATAATCGCTAAGAGAGCAAAAAATGCAATCAAGAGAACCCACGTTCGTCTTTTATTACTAGCAATTTGATCAAAGAGCATATTAGTCACCTAAACCGCTAAAATCAACTTTTGGTACGGATTTTTCTTCCTCTGGAACAGCCAAGAAATCTGCTGGCTTAAAACTGAACATTCCAGCGACAATATTACTTGGAAATGTTTCTAACTTCACATTATAATTGCTTGTTACGCTATTATAAAGTTGACGAGAATACGAAATTTTATTTTCAGTATTAGTTAATTCTTCTTGCAATTTTACAAAATTTGTACTTGCTTGCAATTCTGGGTAATTTTCTGCAACAGCAAAAATTCTTGAAATCTGACGCGTCAAGGCATCACTTGCTTTCATAGCTTCTGCTGGAGTTGTTGCAGCAGCCACCTGCCGACGCAGTTCTGTTACTTTTTCAAACGTTGATGCTTCATATTTGGCATACCCTTTGACCGTTTCAATCAAGTTTGGTAGCAAGTCATTTCGACGTTTCAATTGAACATCAATCTGACTCCATGCTTCTTTGGTTTGCATACGACTTTTGACAAGACCATTGTAACTAGCAATTACAAACAGCACTAGTACCACTACAATAGCTAAAATAATTATCCACATAGTCATTCTCCTTTTAATTTATTATAGATATTATACCAGAAAAATGAAAATAATAAACATTTTGACTTCTTCAAAAGAGAAATTTTAAAGATTCTCTTCTGATTATTTGGTATAATAGAGGCAAGAAGATACAAGTAAGGACAAATGATGACACCCGAAGAATTTTATCAACTTTTAAAACAGCAACAGATTGAACTCACGGACCGACAACAGATGCAGTTTGAACGCTATTTTGAACTGCTCGTTGAATGGAATAAAAAAATCAATCTGACAGCTATCACTGAAAAAAAAGAAGTGTATCTCAAGCATTTCTATGACTCCATTGCACCAATTTTGCAGGGACGGATTAAAAACCAAAATATCAAACTATTGGATATTGGAGCTGGGGCAGGTTTTCCTAGCCTCCCTATGAAAATCCTCTATCCAGCGTTAGATGTGACAGTTATTGATTCTCTAAACAAGCGCATTCTATTTTTAAATCATTTGGCTGACGAATTAGATTTGGAAAAAGTTCATTTCTATCATGGTCGGGCAGAAGATTTTGCTCAAGATAAAGACTTCCGCGCCCAATTTGATATTGTAACTGCGCGCGCCGTCGCCCGTATGCAAATCTTAGCCGAACTGACCATTCCTTTTCTTAAAGTTGGTGGACGTCTTTTAGCACTCAAAGCTACTAATGCCCCTGAGGAATTAACGGAGGCTAATAATGCTCTTTCTCTTCTATTCAGCAAAGTCAAAGAAAATAGTAGCTATCAACTTCCAAATGGCGACCCACGCTATATCACTATTGTTGATAAGAAAAAAGAAACTCCCAATAAATACCCTCGCAAAGCAGGAATTCCTAATAAACGGCCCTTATAAAACGAAACACCAAGCAGTTTAAAACTGCTTGGTTTCTTTATTATCTCCAATTTAGCCCACTTTTCTACAGCAATGCTGGACATGCTTATAAAGGGCAGCATAGCGGCCGTGGTAGTCTTTCCGCCAAGGCTTATCTCGGCCACAAAAGTGAAGAAAGACAGTATGTTTTATGACCCAGTCTAAATCCCACTCTCCCTTACTTCTAGCGTAATAAAGAACATTATAGCGTACATCGTAATTATATAATTCATCTGGAATCTGGAGTGTCAAATGCCCGTACAAAGCATTGAGTACATCTTGGTCTGGTAAAAAAAGTTTAAAACGATTTTGAGCAATATCATCTAAAATAGCATCACGCTTCACTTTTTGTCGAATTGCTGTCAAATTCATGAGTAAAACTCCTGAATTATAGTAACTTTCTGCCTCAAAATTTTATAAGCATAGCTTATTGACTAAATCTGTCATGTTAGTATCTGAACCATGACTAGCTGCAGCATATAAAGCAGCACCTAACTCCATTTTATAAAGTGGAAAAATATCATTCAAACATAAAATATCGGTGTTCAAATATAGAATTTTGTCTAAATCCTTAGGGAGATATTCATGAGCCAATAAACGATAATAAATTGTCTCTGGATACCGATCAGCGATTGGGGCATCTTCAAAAGCTCTTTCACCAATCACAACTGGATCATAAACGATTCCTAATGCCTCACAAAAGCTCTCAATCTCTGCATGCTTTTTTAACAATTGTTTCTGCAAGACAAACACATGCAACAAGGCTGACGGTGTATTCTGATACACTGAATACAAGGTCGTTTTAAATGACACCATATAGTGATCATCAATTGAGAATAAAAGATTTATTTCCATCCTTTATTCCCCATCTATCTATTCTTCTCGAAAAACGGGTTGTGGACCAAATGTTTGGGAAACAGGCATGAGCTCAATTCGGTTAATATTGACATGAGGAGGCTGCCCAACAATCCAAGCAACAGTATTGGCAATATCTACCGGCTGAATAGCATGAGCTCCCTCATACAATTTTTCAGATCGTTGCTTATCTCCCTTAAACCGAACAGTTGAAAATTCTGTGCCTTCACAAAGACCGGGTTCAATATTGGTCACACGAATATGATATCCAGCCAAATCAGCACGTAAATTTAGAGAAAACTGTTTTACGAATGCTTTACTAGCTCCATACACATTAGCTCCCGGATAAGGGACTGTCCCAGCAGTTGAACCAAGGTTGATAATAAGCCCACTATCCCGCTCTACCATTTGTGGTATAATCTGGCGTGTTAAATAAACCAAACCAACAACATTAGTCTGAATCATTGTCAGCCAATCTTGCATATCTGCTTCATAAGCCTTATCTAAACCCAATGCTAAACCTGCATTGTTAATCAAAATATCAATCGTTCGCCAAGCCTCTGGCAAGCTTTCTAAAGCCTGATCTATATTTTTTGTATCCGACACATCCATTTGAAGCGGGTAAAAGTTCGCAAAGCCCAATTCCTGCTGAAGTTGCGCTAATTTCTCTGATCTTCTTGCTGCACCAATCACTTGATGGCCTTCTGTCACCAAACGGCGACAAATAGCTTGTCCAAAACCAGCCGAAGCTCCTGTTACCAATGCAATCATTTTCTTCCTCCTATATGTATTTTCATTCTCATTTATAACCAGGGATTGTAAAATCGACCGTGATTCACGACAAAGAGTAATAGACTGAATAATAAAAATAAACCAGCCAGTACAATTACTTCAATATCCAACCTCTGAAAAGCCTGATAAGTGTACCATGTCCGCTTTTTATTTTTGCCAAAACGCCGCAATTCCATAGCTGTCGCAATCGTATCAATCCGTTCCAGCGAACTAAAAATCAAGGGAACAATAATTTGCAAATTGCCTTTGATTCGCTGACTGAACTTTGCTTTTTTTGACAATTCTAATCCACGCGCTTCTTGGGACATTCTAATCAAGTAAAACTCCTCTTGCAAATCCGGAATATATCGCAGCGTTAAGCTGACAGAATAAGCTATTTTATAGGGTATTCCGATTTGATTCATGCTAGAGGCAAACTGACTTGGGTGAGTTGTCATCAGAAAAATAACCGCCAAAGGGATGGTGCAGAGATATTTCAAAAATAAATTAAATAGATAAAATATCTCCTGAGCAGTTATAGTGTAACTACCTAGTCCACTTAACCAAACTGTCTGTTCTCCATAAATCTCTACTCCATACTGAGGTGCAAACAGGTAAACCATGATGAGATTCAAAGTAGCAAAAAGACCAGCAAAGATCAAAATAAATGATACATCCTTAAAATGGATATGAGACACTTTGAATAAAAAGAGTGATCCAACCGCAATGACCAATAATAAACGTGTATCATAGCTAATCATTGCTGCAGTTGATACTAAAATGAAAAACAGCAATTTACTAGCACCCGATAAGCGATGAAGAAAGGTCGTACCCGCATGGTAACCGATTAGTTTTTGTTGATTAAGCATGACTTTTTTCCCTTTCTTGCATGTAAAATTCAGTCAAAGCTAGCGGATCTACTTCTAGTTTTTCAGCCAAAGAAAAAATTGATGTTTCTTTCAGATTTGCCGCCTGAATCAGCTTCTTATCTGTCAGAACTTCTGCAGGGGCTTTATCTGCTAAGATATGTCCATCCAGCATGACAATCGCACGTTCAGAATAATCCAGCATTAATTGCATATCATGTGTAATCATCACAATAGTGTGGCCTTTTTGATTCAACTCGTCCAAAAAATTCATAATTTCTGTATAATTATGTTGGTCTTGCCCAGCTGTTGGCTCATCCAAAAGAATAATCTCTGGATTTAACACTAAAATGGAAGCAATGGTCACACGCTTTTTTTGCCCAAAGGACAAAGCAGAAATAGGCCAATGTCGAAATTCATATAGACCACAAGTTTTTAGTACAGTTAAGACTCGCTTTTTTATTTCTTCTTCTGCAACGCCACGCAGCTTCAATCCCAAGGCAACTTCATCAAAAATCATGGTTGTTGAAATCATCTGATTTGGATTTTGTAACACATAACCAATCCGCTCTGCCCGCTCCTTAATTGAATCTCCTTTGATGTCTTTTCCTTGCCAAGTATAGCTTCCTTCCGTTTCAATGAATTGACAAAGCGCTTTTGCTAACGTGGATTTTCCTGCACCGTTTTTCCCGACAATGGCAATTTTTTCGCCTTTAGAGATTGCTAGATGAATATCCTTTAAAACTTTTTTCTCCCCATAAGCAAATTGAACGTTTTTCAATTCTAGCAAGTAATCTTGCACCTGTGGTTTTTGAATAGGAACCAACTCTCCCAAAAATTGAATAGAAGATACGTCTATCTGATCTAAAGTTGCCAACTGTGTAGCATCTTTCACATGAAAGCCAAGCTGGCGCAGCGTTGTAAGATAAAGAGGTTCACGAATACCATTGGCAGCTAGTAAATCCGTATGCAACAAATCATCTGGACTACCATTAAACAAAATTCGACCATCATTGATGAGTACAATTCGATCAATCGCTCGATAAAGCACATCTTCCAAACGATGTTCAATGATAATCGTCGTCGTTCCTGCTTCCGCATGAATTTGGTCAATCAGCTCAATTGTATCCTGCCCTGATTTAGGATCTAGGTTTGCCAAAGGCTCATCGAATAATAAAATCGGACTTTCATCAATCAACACCCCAGCTAAACTGACCCGCTGTTTCTGCCCACCAGACAAATCTTGAGGACGCTGATGTAAGAGCGACAGTAGCTCCAATTTCTCAGCCCACAAATGTACCCTATCTCTCATCGTTGGCAAATCCACCATGTCGTTTTCCAAAGCAAATGCTAAATCTTCTGCAACGCTCAACCCGATAAACTGACCGTCTGTATCCTGCAAAACTGTACTCACGAGATTTGACAGTTCATAGACGCTCCTATCAAAGACAGACTTTTCTTGAATCAATAAACTTCCTGTCATTTCTCCACGATAAATATTGGGGATAATTCCATTTAAGCATTGTCCTAAAGTAGACTTTCCCGAACCTGAGGGCCCTACAATCAAGACCTTTTCTCCTTCATAAATTGTCAAATCAACATTTTTTAATGTTGGTTCTGTCTGTACTTGATACTGAAAATTAAAATTTTCAAATTGAATAATTGGTTTTTCCATCACATTCTTCTTTATAAAGCAAGGGCAATTTGTATTGCCAAGTTAGCTACTTTGTCTTTTTCATCTAAATCTGCATGATTTGCAAGATTACGCATATCCCAAGCCTCTTCTGATAAATGATCCGCTGCATAAAAGAAATGGCAAATCGAGATTTTACGAAAATTTGCTAGAGCTGCAACTGCTGAACATTCCATATCTACACAAATGGCTCCTGCTTTTTTACGCTTATACAATTTTTCTGCAGTCTCTCGATAAATGCCATCTGTCGTCCAAACTTTTCCAACTGTATGAGAAATTCCCTTGTCAGTCAAAAATGATGTTAAAAAATCGTGCAGGCCAACATTCACCTCTATCTCATCAGAAGCTGGCAGATAATGGTAACTAGTTCCTTCATCACGAATAGCCATCTGAGGTACAATGATGGACGTTTCCTTAATAGCTTCATCTAAAACACCACATGTTCCAAATAAGACCAATTTTTTCATCCCGAAGGCAATCAAATCTTCCAGAATAGCGACACAAGCTGATGCACCAACCGGTGCATTAAATAGAGCAATCGGTGTACCTTTTACAACAATCCTGTAAATTGGAATCTCAATATTTGCCATAGAGGTAGAGGTCAACAGATCATGCTGAAAATCAGCCAACATGCGTTCAAAAGTTGCATGAGCAAAACAAGATACTACTGTCTCAGGAAAATCTGACAATGCCTCAATCAAATCTTCTGGATTGATAATCGCTCTGCGATTGTTATCAAATTCCTCTAAAATCATCCACTGCTCCTCCCATATATACTCATTCTATTGTAGCACAAAAGAAATAAGATGAAAATCAATTGTGACCCCCTTGGAATTTCTACGAACCCTTTGAAATGAAAATGAACCTTCCCAGCAAAATGAGACTCATTTCCCAACATCGTTGATAAAAAAGAATAACTATATCGACCCAGATGACCGGGTGAACTAATAGTTATTGACACTAGCAATTCAGTCGACAAGGTGAACTAAAATTCGTTCGCGCTGGCCCAGGGGCAGACGGATTCCTCAAAACGCATTTCACATTTATTAAATAGAAAAAGAGGTTGGATAAAACCCAACCTCTCCTAACATATAGAGGCACTTTGCTTCTATCTCATTCAGAATCTTCAATTTCCTTATCAATCTTATGTTGACGAGATTGATTGTATGTATTTACAAACCAATTAAATATTCCTAGCGCAACCAAATATGTGATAAAACTGCCAAATAGAAACAGAATGAAATCATTTGTCGGACGAGTTTTATAGTGCAATACACCAAAATGATAGTGATAATAACCACTCAAAACTGTCAAACAGAATGCTTGGAATAAAGTCATGAGTATTCCTAGCTTCTTCTTTTCAACAATTTTTTCTTTCCTTGTCACAAAGAAGTAAATTCCGCCGCTAATCAGAATAGCTAGCAATTCATCCACATAAGATTTTATTGAAAAGTTAAACAGGAAAAACTTGATAGCAATTCCAATGCCTAAAATGACAAGTAAAACTCGAAACGCATAGGCTTCAGCCTTGTATGTCCCTTGCCGAATACGCTCGTCTTTTTCGCCATCAAAATAATTCTTTATTTTGTTCATGACAAACCTCCTTTCAAGATTCATCTTCTAATCTTCTAGCTCCGATAAATATTTCTCAAATCGCGCCTTCTGCCATTTACCAATAATCTCTAGTAGCAGATTAATCACCAACATGATAGGGAGATACAGCAAAAATGAAATTGGGATAGTTAATAAAAGCTTGGCATGCAACAGATTGTTTTGATACATAGCATGATTAACTTGGAAATTTTGAACTAGGATCATGACAGTCACAAAAGCTGTCATGGCAATCACACCCCAAATAGTAAAGGTAAAACTATTAAAATAATTTGCACCTAACCGCCGACAACGCTCCAAAAAGTAAAGAAATGCAATCATACTCGAAAACAAGAATAACTGCGCATAGATTTCCCCTGAATGGATAAAGACACTTCCAATATAAAAGATAAAATTACTAATCATCAGCAAACTAAATGCTTCCGTCCCAGCCTTATTGACCAGTTGCTCTTCTCGCTCATCCAAAATCTGACGTTTTATGAATTTCATCTGCTCTCCTTTGCTATTCTTCTAATTCTTTTTCCAATTGTCTCTGGCGTTTGATATTCAACCAATCAACTCCTCTATCCAAAAGACAAGAAACCAAAGCAATCGTCACTAGAATAACTAAAAATTTTAAAATTGAGTGCTGATTCAAATATAGCTGTATTTTAGAGAACTTGCCAACAAAAGAAGCAGATAAAATAATGAATGCCACCGTAAATCCGTTTACTAAACGACTTTTCAATCCTTTTTCTGAATCATACTGACGAATTGCCAAACCAAGCTTCCAAGAACGAATAAGCGCATAAAGCTCCATTCCTACTATTATCACAATTTCCGGTAGATACGCTGCAATTGATAGATGTAAAAATGTCATTTTAATAAAGATAGATGTCAACAACAAGATAACCGCTAAAAAAGCAATCTCATTACCTAATTTTTGTTCCATCTGTATCGTTCGCTCATCTTGAAAGACTCGTTTCTTTTTAATTTTCATTTTTATTTTCCTCCCAAAATAATTGATCTAATGTTTTACCCAATCGTTTACAAATTGCAATGCATAAACCGAGGCTAGGATTATACTTACCCGCTTCAATCAGACCAATCGTTTGCCTTGTTACACCAATTGCATCGGCCAAATCTCCTTGGGTCAAATCATGCTCAACCCGAGCTATTTTTAATTTAAGGTTTTTCGTCATTCTCTTTATCCTCTTGACTAAAATCACTTTTTTTCTTTGTCGCGTACAAGGTGAAACCCAAAATTATATTACTAAAACCTATAACTATGAACGTCCGATTTTTCTGAGTTAGTCCCACTAATAACAATGTTATTCCTAGCAACAGCCATATCATGTAAGCCGCTCCGACTGTTTTTTTATCATTTTTCATAAATTTTAACTCTTTCTTTACTACTATTATACATTATATTTTATAAAATGCAATATATAAATAACATTTTGTACATTTTTTATGGCCTTAGAAAAAATTTAAAATAAAAAAGCTCAGATTATTCTTTCTGAGCCCTCAAATATAACTAATCCTTTTTCAAACTTCCCGATTTGGTTTGTGTACGAGCATAGGCCAGCAAAAGCACTGTTCCTGCAACAGCAACGGTTAAGCCATTAGAAATCGTTGCAACAACACCTTGTACAAAAACCTTATTGACAGGCTCATTGTAAATCAAAAGATCTCCTAATGGGGCAATAACAACCCATACTATAGCATTAGCTAATACTTGAATCACATTAAAGGATATAATATCTTTTACCTCAAAAATCCCTTGCGTAGCACGAATCCGTTTTCGAAACAGCCCAACAATCAAACCAAACAAACCACTGGCAATGACCCATGACCACCAAGGATTCCCATATTGCAATGAATCCTTTAGCGCATGACCAACAAAGCCCGTCAAAAATCCAACGACAGGTCCGAAAATTACACTAAACAAGGCTTGCAAAGCATACTGCAATTGAATACTAGTATTTGGAACAGGGGTTGGAATACTAATCATTCCAATCACAACAAAGAGAGCTGCTCCAATCCCCGTTGCGACAACACTTCTTATTGAATTATTTTTCATAACAACCTCCTATATTATTTTTCAATCCGTTTGATTTCAATGCTCCATTGCGCTCCGACTCCTACATTATAGGCCTTTGCAAAAGATCCCTGATTAATAGCTAAACCAACACGATAAAGAGAATTGATATACAAAATTGGCTGACCAATCCGGACATCCGCAAAAGATTTCCCATAAGTCACCTGATTCTGATAGACCAGCATATCATTATTGTAAATCGTGACCTCAAACCGATCACCAAATTCAGGACTCAGAGTATAAAATTCCTCACGCCTAATAGAAGTCCACAGTGACCCAAAACGAACATCTAAAATATCAATAGCCCCACTAACAAAATCATTCCCAATTGTCGTTTCCACAACAGGAATTTCCATGATATCCTCAGTATCTAGTTCAGGTCCTACCTCCTCAAAAGTAATATGTCCACTAGCTAGTTTTGCCCCTGTATAAGCATAAACATCCCGACCATGAAACGTATAAGAATGCTCCGTATTTTTTCGTCGGTTTTCCACCTCCGAAATCTCACGAATCGCAACAATTCCCACATGTTTCTTGATAAAAGAAAGTGTCCCATTATTTGGCGTGACAATATACTGATTTTGTACAGTTTTGGCAACCACACTTTTGCGCTTAGAGCCAACACCCGGATCCACAACTGATACAAAAGTTGTTCCCTCCGGCCAATAATTCACCGTTTGAAACAAACGATAACTTCCCTCAAAAATATTGTAAGGCGTAATATCATGGGTCAAATGATGTATTTTTAAAGTTGGAGATTCTTCTAACGCCACACCGACCATCGCCGATACAGCCCCATCTACCAAACCGAAATCTGATTGTAGTACAAGTAAATTATTATACATCTTCTCTCCTTCATCACACTTCTATCATAACACAAATTAAATTTCTTATCCATATCTATTTTTTATCACATCAATAAATACTATCTATAGTTATTCGCCCATCTTAGCAAATGACTAAATATAAAATAACTATTTTGAGTTGATACAAATCTCAAATATTAGAAGATAACATTACCAGCAAAACATAATAATTTCTAACCTAATATTTATAAAATTTCACACCTCTCCAGAATGTAACATATGATTCAAGAAGTTGATAATAAATAAACCAGTAGCATTTAAATATAAAATAGGAAAGCAAAATACTTCTCCCGCTTTCAATACTACAATTTATATTAAGTCGAAAAAAGGAGAGAATAAACTTATTCTCTCCAGATGTTAAAAACTAACATTTATTTAAGCTAATATTGAATAAAATATCGGGAAGACAGGATTCGAACCTGCGACACCTTGGTCCCAAACCAAGTACTCTACCAAGCTGAGCTACTTCCCGTATAGGTAGAAAAACCGAAGCCCTCAGACTTCTTCCCTATGCACCCTAGAGGAGTCGAACCTCTAACCGCCTGATTCGTAGTCAGGTACTCTATCCAGTTGAGCTAAGGGTGCTCTAACTATTGAATATATATGTTCATTATACCAAAAATATTAAAAAAGTCAAACCTTTTTATGCACCCTAGAGGAGTCGAACCTCTAACCGCCTGATTCGTAGTCAGGTACTCTATCCAGTTGAGCTAAGGGTGCTCTTCAATATATGCCGAGGACCGGAATCGAACCGGTACGATCGTTACCAATCGCAGGATTTTAA
>ERZ773090.205-NODE-205-length-50265-cov-8.79881_pt1 | contig 50265 bp, 41 predicted proteins | sample MGYA00580579_ERZ773090 | MGnify/ENA primary metagenome ERZ773090 (study PRJEB29015, sample SAMEA2738014) | human oral metagenome | biome: human oral; feature: human-associated habitat; material: dental | place: China | collected 2132 ... | reverse complement strand
AGCTGGGCATCAACACCTTCGAGAACTTCATCCAGACCGACGCGGCCATCAACCCCGGCAACTCCGGCGGCGCGCTCACCGACGAGCAAGGGCGCCTGCTGGGCATCAACACTGCCATTTACTCGCGCTCCGGCGGCAGCCTGGGCATCGGCTTTGCCATTCCCGTCAATGTGGCGCGGCAGGCGCTGCAAGACATCGTGCAAAACGGGCGCGTCGTGCGCGGCTGGATCGGCGTGGAATCCACCGCCCTCACGCCCGAGCTGGCCGAAAACCTGGGCGCAGCCAGCGCGCAAGGCGTCATCATCACCGGCGTGCTCAATGGCGGCCCGGCTGCGCGCGCGGGCATGCAGCCAGGCGACGTCGTCACCCGCATCAACGGCCAGCCCATCCGCACCGTGGCTGAACTGCGCGCCGGCATCACCGCCCTGCGCCCCGGCACAGCCGCCACCTTCACCGCCTTGCGCCAGGGCCAAAACGTGGAAATGCAGCTTGTGCCCGGCCAGCGGCCCAGCGTGGCGCAGCGGCAGTAGCGAGCCAGCCCCGCCCTGCCCCGCCGATTGCGGCGGTCCGCCTCCCGGCTTCAAGGACTGGCTACAGGCCACTGCGGGGCTTGGAAAATCAGCCGCCACGCTCGCCGTGACGCATCAAAAACAAGAGCAAATTCAAGTGGGATGAAATGCCGCTCTGCGCCCGGTCCACTAGGACGTCATGCTATGGATTCAGAAGCAAATTCAGGCTTTCTCTTTCTGCCACCGCGCCACCATTTCGGCCATGCAGGCACTCTGTCATGGCAAAGACAGGGGCAAGGGAGGCACGGACTGCTTCAAGCAAAGCCCCGTTCGGGGGCTGGCAAGAGGACGGGGTTTCAGCCCCTGTACAGCACGTTGCGGCCGCCGCTTTGCAGGCCGCGCACGATGGAGCGCACGTCGGTGTTGACGGCCGGGCCAATGCACATGCCGTCTCGCGCCAAGACCCGCACGTACGGCTGCTGGTGCGGGCCGTACATGTCTTCCCACTCCATGCCTGCCGCCAGCCAGGGGCCATCCGCCTGCCGGCGCGCGAACACGCGCCACTGTCCGCCATTGCAGCGGATGCCTTCATAGGTGGCCACGCGGGCGCTGATGCCGCGCATGACAGCCACGTAGCGCACCACGCCCGCCTGCGCGTCCACGCTGATGGTTTCAGGCGCAATGCCAATGCGCACGGTGCTGCCGCGAGGTTGTTCAATTTCAATCAGGCGCGCTTCGTCATAGGCGGGCGGCAGGTCCGCTTTCAGCGCCGTGCCTGCAGGTGGAGCGGCAGGCTCGGGCAGCCGCTCGGGGCGGCCACAGGCGGCTAGCGCCAAAGCGGCCAGCAACGGCAGAGAAAGGGAGAAAGCAGTGCGGCGGCGGCAAGTCATGGCTGTGCGTGTTCAGTGGCGGGCGGCGCGTCATCCAGCCGCCAGAAAGCGGGCGGGCCGCTGGCTGGCCCCAGCGGAGCGGGTTCGGAATCCGGCGGCAAATTGCAGGCCGCCACGGGCGTGCGGATGCCGCTGCGCAGGTAGCGGTTGCGATGCTCCGGCGGGCGCGGCAGAAAGCGCGCCAGCTCGGTGAGCGCCATTTCATACACGCCGCGCTTGAACTCAATCACCACATCCAGCGGCACCCAGTAATCGTTCCAGCGCCAGGCATCGAATTCAGGGTGATCGGTGGCGCGCAGGTTCAGGTTCCAGTCATGAGTGATGAGCTGCAGCAGAAACCAAATCTGTTTCTGCCCCCGGTAGCGGCCGCGCGCGTCGCGGCGGATAAAGCGGTCGGGCACCTCGTAGCGCAACCAGTCACGGGTACGGGCGACGATGCGCACGTGCTCCGGCTTCAGGCCGATTTCCTCATGCAGCTCGCGGTACATGGCCTGCTCCGGGGTTTCGCCCCGGTCAATGCCGCCTTGCGGAAACTGCCAGGAATGGGTGCGTATGCGTTTGCCCCAAAAAACCTGGTTTTTCTGGTTGAGCAAGATGATGCCGACATTCGGGCGAAAGCCTTCCCGGTCAAGCATAATCAAACTCCAATTTCAAAATGTTGCGGGCCATTATGCCCGCGCGTCATGTCAAGGGGCCTGTCAACGGCCTCTTGCCGTTTGGGGCCAGGGCTTGCCGCACGCCTGCGGCCCTTTTCCACCATTCGCATCTGTCATGAAAGCCTCGCAGTTCCTCATCTCCACCCTGAAAGAAGCCCCGGCGGACGCCGAAGTCATCAGCCACCAGCTCATGACCCGAGCGGGCATGATCAAGAAGCTGGGCGCGGGCATCTACACCTACATGCCCATGGGGCTGCGCGTTATCCAGAAAGTGCAGGCCATCGTGCGCGAGGAAATGAACCGCGCTGGCGCCATTGAATGCCTTATGCCGATGGTGCAGCCCGGCGAGCTGTGGCGTGAAACAGGGCGCTTCGACAAGATGGGGCCGGAGCTTTTGCGCATCAAGGACCGCCACGAGCGCGACTTCGTGCTGCAACCCACCAGCGAAGAAGCCGTGACGGACATCGCCCGCCAGGAATTCAAAAGCTACAAGCAGCTGCCGCGCAACCTGTACCAGTTCCAGACCAAGTTCCGCGACGAACGCCGTCCGCGCTTTGGCCTGATGCGCGGGCGCGAATTCATCATGAAAGACGCCTACAGCTTCGACCGCGACGAAGCCAGCGCGCGCCAGAGCTACCAGAAAATGGCCGCGGCCTACCGCGCCATTTTTGACCGCTTCGGCCTCACCTACCGCGCCGTGGCGGCCGACTCGGGCAGCATCGGCGGCGACATGAGCGAAGAATTCCAGGTGATTGCCGCCACCGGCGAAGACGCCATCGTCTACAGCACCGGCAGCTGCTACGCCGCCAACATGGAAAAAGCCGAAAGCGCCCCCCCCAAAGGCCCGCGCCCGCCCGCTGCGCAGCCCATGACCCCAACCCCCACGCCCGGCAAAGCCACCTGCGCCGACGTGGCCGAACTGCTGAAGCTGCCTTTGCAGCGCACCGTCAAATCCCTCGTGCTGGCCACGGACGAGCTGAACGGCGCAGGGGAAATTGCCCGAACCCGCATCTGGCTGCTGCTGCTGCGCGGCGACCATGAGATGAACGAAGTGAAAGTCGGCAAAGTGCCGGGCTTGGCGGACTTTCGCTTTGCCAGCGTGGCCGAAATCCTGGAACACTTTGGCGCCGAGCCGGGTTACCTCGGCCCCATTGGCCTGAAAAAGCCCGTGACCGTCGTGGCTGACCGCGAAGTAGCCGTCATGGCCGACTGGGTGTGCGGCGCCAACAAAAAAGACTTCCACATCACCGGCGTGAACTGGGGGCGCGATCTGCCGGAGCCGGACATCGTGGCCGATTTGCGCAACGCCGTCGCAGGCGACCCCTCGCCAGACGGGCAAGGCCAGCTGGCCATCGAGCGCGGCATCGAAATCGGCCACATCTTCTATCTGGGCACGAAATACAGCGCCGCCATGAACGCCACCTTTCTGGATGAAGACGGCAGGCCCAAGCCCTTTCAAATGGGCTGCTACGGCATGGGCATCACCCGCCTGCCCGCCGCCGCCATCGAACAAAACCACGACGCGCGCGGCATCATCTGGCCCGATGCCATCGCGCCCTTTACCGTGGTCATCTGCCCCGTGGGCATGGACCGCAGCGAAGCCGTGCGCCAAGCCGCCGAAAGCCTGCACGCCGAACTGCTGGCTGCTGGCGTGGACGTCATCCTGGACGACCGTGGCGAGCGCCCCGGCGTGATGTTTGCCGACTGGGAGCTGATCGGCGTGCCGCACCGCGTCACCATCGGCGAGCGGGGACTGAAAGAAGGCCTGGTTGAATACCAGCACCGCCGCGACGAAACCGCCGCCAAAGTGCCTGCCGACGGCATCGCTGCCTTCGTCAAAGCGCGGCTTGCCGCATGAGCCGTCAGCCAGGCCCGAGCGACCCGCAACGCCGCCAGACCCTGCGGCAACTGGCCCTGCTGCCCGGCCTGCTGGTGCTGGCGCAACCGGCGCGCGCCGGCGGGCAAATTGAAGAGCCGCTGGCCGACTCCGTGCGTACCGCACTCAGCTCGGCCATCGCCAACAGCGCCCCGCCCGTGCCCATCTTCGCCAGCACCGCAGCGCGCCTGGCCTACCTGCGCTGGCTCTCGGCCATGAGCGACCGCCTCTACAAGCGCATGCCCGACCTCGACCGCCGCGTGGACTTTCTGCAAACCGTCTGGTACGAATCCCGCCGCGCCGGGCTGGAAACCTCGCTCGTGCTGGGCCTCATCCAGGTAGAAAGCGGCTTTCGCAAATACGCCGTCTCCGTCGTCGGCGCACGCGGCTACATGCAAATCATGCCGTTCTGGACCCGCGTCATCGGCGACGGCGACCCCGGCAAACTCTTTCACATGCAGACCAACCTGCGCTTTGGCTGCGTCATCTTGCGCCACTACCTGGACCGCGAGCACGGCGACATGTTCATGGCCCTGGGCCGCTACAACGGCTCGCGCGGCAAACCGCAGTATCCCAATGCCGTTTTCGCAGCGCAGCGCCATTGGGAATATGTGGATCACGCACCCCCGCCAGCGCTTTCCGCTACTCCAGCGCCCGCGCCTCCAACATCGTCCGCTGCGCCTACTTCATCAGCTCCAATGGCCGCCTCCCCGCCCACTTCCCATACAGCGTCGCACCCTATCCCGGCATCCGTCATACCGCCCGCCCGCAAAGGACATAGCGTCAGCGGCGCCGTCACAAATGCAATCAAGCCTGCTTCACCCTGATTTCCGTCATTCAAGCGGCAGTCTTTAAAAAGCGTTAAAAAACACCCTTCTCGCCGTTATCTTCCACAAAACTCATTCGCGCAAACGCGCTCCAATCCTGCTGTACATCATTAATAAAAAAACCGCCAACAGATGGCGGTTTTGAAAGATAAATGCTATTCTGTGCAGGTGGTGTCTTCTTTTGGCCGACAGGCGCGCACTCTGCCTGAGCGGGCGATCTTGATGCGGCGGGTCACACCATCCTGCTCCGCCACTGGAACATCCGTGCGCTTAAGCGTCAATGTCGTATTGGGAACCGAAGCATTATTCCCCTTGGCGAAACCGGAACCATCGAAAGCGACAAGCGTGCCGGATGAACCCGTCACATCGGTTTTGCTGGAAATCTGAATAAAACTATCCTGGTCATGGCTTTCATGCTCCACAATCACGATATCTTTTGACCGGTCCAGCTGCATATTCATATCCGTATCCACGAAGATGATCCAGCCTGCATTCCAATCCGAACCGTCTTTAGGCTGCATCAGTGCGAACATATTCCGCTTCATAGCCTCACCGCGGGTCGCATTGATGGCCGCAACCATCCCGTTCGTATACGAATTCAGCCTGGCGTTTCGATAGGCCGATACAAAACTCGGCCCTGCCAGCGTAAGCAAAATGGCAGCTATCGCAATCACCACCATCAGCTCAATGAGCGTGAAGCCGTGACTCCTGCAATTCGGGCAGATAGAAATTTTCATGGCCAGCACAGTTGGAATTGTGAAGATTTCGCCGATCCTGTACAGTCTTTCACGCCTGTGCTGGTCAGACTAAGATCGCCCACCAGAGGATCATTGATGACAGGAGATGCCACAACCTTAATGCATTCCTTTATCGTTGGCGTATAGCTCCCCGAAGCCGGGCAAGCTTCCGCCTTCAGCTTGTACGTCGTAGTTGAATCGCCAACTTTTGTTTTGAAAGGCACGCTGCTATCACCAAGCGAGAAATCCTTGTATGTGTTGTATTGCGTCATATAACGCTCTTGCTGCTGCATGGTTTCAGCAAGCGCCGCGCGGGCCTCTGCACGGCGCCCTTTGCGAACCGACTCCTGGTAGGAAGGATAGGCTATTGCTGCCAATATTCCCACAATGGCAACCACAATCATCAGCTCCACTAATGTAAAGCCTTTTTGCCTCGCAAGTGAAGAAGCGTTTACTAAACAATATTTCATTGTTTTCTCAACTCCTGATAGTTATTAATTTGCCGCCAACTCAGCCTTCCCACGGGGAAAACCTGAGTCCCAGCCTGCCGCGCGGAAATACTATTAATGCCGGGCGTGACAGCCACTTGTGGGCGCGAACGCATGCGTCTACCCGTGCTATCTGCGGCCGTTTCAGTTGTCCCCGGATCATTAGCTAAAACCAAGGGTTGGCCTGGTATACCAACATTGGAGCGTGTAACATCTCCTCTAGCGGAAAAAAGATCAACATAGTAACCATTCCCTCCGCCGCCAGATACGCCACAAATACCCACAGCAGTAGCAGCATCTGGAATCAGGCTATTGAACATAACAGTCGTACTCAACGAAATATAAGTTGAGTCATAAACAATCCGCTCACCAGTTTCGGGTAAATCATAATACCACCCCGAGCGCTCCTCTCCAGAAGAACTCGTCGCACGCCCCCAGAAGAAACGGTCATCTGGTTTGAGCTTGTTATCCGTGTCCTTTACGACTTTCCGCAAACGATCCCGTCCCGGAATACCAACCACTCCTGAAGTAGCGCCTTTAGTCGTTCCATCATCAAAAAGAACATAATAAGTATTCTGTTGCGTGCTCTTTGGATCCTTGGGCTCGATATATTTTCCGGTACCAAATCCTACAAAGTAGGTACCTTGTGTATTTCCTCTCAGAATGGTAGGAGCAGCTGTGATCGGTTGTATGCCTCCAGACGCATCTTTTGCTATATACATCGGATAGGCTTTACTCCCTGTAGAAAATCTGGAAAGCTTGCTGGCAGTCCAGTCCGATAATCCATTTTCCGCAAAATTCAAGGCCCATAAATTACCATGCAGATCGCCTGCAAATACCGCCTCAACAACGCCATCACTGTTTCTGAATGCCTCCAGATTGACTATACCTGTCGGCCGCACCTGACTGGAACCATCGATAGGCTCTATTAAATCCGACTTGAACGGCAATTCTATCTTATAAAAATTACTATTAAGCGACCAAGCCGTTCCAGGGGATTTATCTAGCGCGAGCAAGAATATAACAGGATTACCAGTCGAGCTAAACTTTCCACTAATGGGATCTTTCGTATAGTTATTCACGCCAGCAGGTACCATCGCAAACCAACGTGTCTTTACGGTTTCATCCTTGGGTGCACTAGTGCGCATACGCACTAAGCGAGGCTTGCCAAGTACATATCCCATATCGGCATCATGGCTAGGAGTAAATTCCCACAATACCTTGGACGAATCAAACTTAACAGGGTCTGTAATATCAAGTGCAAAAACCCCGCGCCCCCCACCGCCTGTACCTGAAACAAGCACGGATTTCCAAACAGGATTGTCTGCATCAGTGCTGACATTGACGTCACCCGCGACAGGCGATGCATCCACGTATGCTTGGTGATTGCCTGCTTGGTTATATGCGGGATCGGTCAGTGCTCCCAGCTTAGGACCAAGCCAGCTTGGAATATAGGCAAAAATTTCTTTGCCCGTTTTCGCATCAAACGCATGCAGCATGCCGTCATTTGCACCAATATACACTACAGGCTTCCGATTCGCATTGGCCTCAACAAAACTGCCATAGTTTTTGTCCATGCCGGTACGATACGCTGGTGCGCCAACATACTGCGCGCCAGAATTCACAATATCACCCAACGCGCTTGAACGCTGGCGGAATTGCCCAGAACCACTTCCTTCATGCGTTTTACCGCCGCGCAAATAAGCCACCCGTTCCTTCCAGCGGCCATCCTGCGCAGATGTCGGGTGGAATCTATCCAGATCCGCTTGCAAGGCCCTTTCAATGGTGCCTTCTGAAAATTTCGTCGCTACCGGACTTGATGGATTATCTCCATACTTGCCAACAACGATATTGCGCGCCTCTCCATTTGCAATCATAGTATCCAGCTGCTGTTTGGCAGACCAAACCGCATTTCCAAGCTCAGGCGTTACATTATCAGATCCAATCTTCAACGCAAACGCCTGCAAATCGCCTGTCCAACCACTTGTATCGTATGAAGCTTGATAAACATGAGAGTCATTTTGAGTCAACGCGCCACTAGAAGCTGCGGCCCCAGCAATGCTCCTCTGAGCATAAGTAGCCTCGCTGAAGATCTTATCAAAAGCAGCCAAAACACTACGTCCGTCGCTTTGAAGAAAATAGGATTGCGGCTCCATCTGCCGACTAGCATCTTGCCAGACATCATTGTTTACGCTTCCATTCTGATCATAGAACGGGTTGCCTTTGAGATTATAAGGACGGTTATCTGCATCAGGCTGATCACGAAAACCACCGTATTTGGCTGCTGTGTAATACTGGTTATTAGTGCGACGTTTCGTATCGTCGGCCTCTAACGCGTACTCGTTTACGTCAAAGATGAACGTTTTAACACGCAGACCCGGACGCTGCTTGGCGGGCTGAGCCGTCCAATCCGCGCCACGTATATCGTGCGTATGCGCCCAATATGCCAAACCAATAATGGGAGCACTCCTTTGTGTATCTCCCGCAGCGGGGGAGGAGTATGAAGCTGTATTTGGATTGGAGGTCGTTTGCGTTGCGCCGCTCCCGTCGACGTATGACATGCTCGCCTTGCTTTCAAACGCCTGGACCACCTTCGTCCAATAACGGGAATCTATGATGTTTTTCGCCGTATCCTGAAAAGGAAGCCGGTTGTTATTAGGATCATAGCTCTGCGAATTATGCGTATTAACATCGCCAATCAAGGCAATATTGTTTCGGACACAAGAGTAATCAGCCTCCTTAGGTCGTCCGGCGAACGGGTCCAACTCCGTCCAATCCTTGTAAATCGGAAAACCGTCATACATCGCCGAGGTCAGATCCTTCACAGCATCGGAGCTGGGGGGCAAGCCCTGCAAGTAGCGCAACGCCTCATAATACAACTCGCTGGAAGGGTCGTAAACCTTGTAATTGCCAGGCCTGTCTGGCAAGAGACGTCCAAACTTGTTCAGATAATTGACCACACCGCTCGTGTTATAGGATGTATCATTATCCGGATTTTCCTTAAAAACTCCCGTCACAGCGTCCCATTCAGCATTCGGATTGCCGCCTGACGGCGTCGTATCAACTCCATACGCATCAAAAGTGCGCTGCCCCACAAATTTCATAGGTGCCCGCAATACCCCCCCGTAGCGACCCTTCTTGCCATTTTGGTAGCTAAGAGTGTTGTCAATCGCATAGCCAAATGCAGAAAGACGCAGTTGATCGCTATATCGCTGAATAGTGCCTTCCGGCTTATAGTTGCCATCAGGATAACTTCCGCACATTTTGTAGTCGCGAACGTCCCTTAATTGTCCGGCCCCATCCTTGCCGCACACTTCTACGCGAGCATAAAAGAACCCGTCTGAATTCATTAGCCCCGCCATCGGTTTTATCGGCACCGCATAACACTGTTTCACCTTGCCAACCGCTGGATCCTTGCCGAACGTCTCGTTATTGCAACGCACCACGCCTTTAGCCGCAGCCCGAATCCAGCCCTTAGAAGCCTCGCCGTAATAGACCCAGTGCGTGCTTTCCCCCACTCTGCATATCTCATTTTCACCAGCACAGCGAGTGCCCTGCCCGGGAGAAAAAAACGACCCAGCCTGCACACCACCTTTGGGATCACCCAGGGTGTAGCTCAATGTTGCACTCGTCGCCTCACCCGTATTCCTCGCCACCTCATTACAACTACCGCGAGAACCGCTTTTATTTAATCCGAAATAGATCCGGTTCAATATATTGGCGACCCAGATCGTCTCAGCCTTACTGGCAACCGCCCGGTTCACCATTTCTTGGGGAACGGCACCCGAGAAGCGACCGTCGGCCCCCTTTTTCAAACCTTTTGCTGGAAAGTTCTGCGAATTCCAGAAACAGCTCGGCCCATCCCCCTTAGAAGCGGGAGCGAGCGTGCCATCTGGAAGAACAGCCCGCTGCAAAATTGTCAGCCCCGGCTGATCAATAATCCGATCCCCACCGGAAAGCGCCAAACGCAGCATGTCAATCGCCGAATTACTAGCCCAATTCAGAAAGTTGCCGCTAAATGCGTCGGCGCATTTATGACCCTGTGCCTTTCCCTTGATTGCGAAGCGCTTATAATCTGAAATCGTTTTTCCTGCGACAGGCACCTCTGACGGCCTGTCAATATAGGAATAACACAACTCCGCATTATAATAACCAATATACTCCTTACCTGGATCGTAGGAGGTATCTTCTTCTGCATACCTTGTATGCACATACTGCGCGCCGACGGTCGGAAATTCTACAGACAACGCAAGCGTCAGCGCAGGTTTATCCCCTTGCATCGATGCATGCAACGGTACGGAAGAAATATCCAGTGGCCTGATATTAGGCATCGACTGGCTCCATACCAAAACTGGAAAAGAAACAGCAGCCACACCCCCAAAAACGATCGGTTTAACCAGCGTCCTTTTGCATACAGAGGAGCAGGCCGATATAACAATAGCAGCCGCGCGCGCAACAGAGGTTTGCCTTAATACTTTCTTCAACATAAGAATATCCCCCATAGTTAATTACGATAAATGCTCTGCACAACAGCCTGAATATCCTTCCGGGGGCCAAAACCCAAAGATGTAATTCGATAGACGCGTCCGCCAGTTTTTACTGTCGTGCTAGGATCTGCTGCTGATACATATCTGGCCCCTACCATCCCGCCGCCAGCATTCAGTGACTCGATATCCGATACATCTTCAATGATGTATCGAGGCTTATAGGCTGGCTGAATACCCTTGCCATCACTCTGGCTTGCGCTGGCAAATGATAGCCCCGTGAAGGTACCGAATTCGACGCTGGGCGAAGCGTTTCCCGTTTCAGCAATATCGACCGTCAGCCAAGTAGGCCGACTCTTGCCGTTCACCTTGGTTTCATAGAAACAAAAACCTCTCCAGTCGCCATTTGTTTGACATCCCGTGCTTGGAATATTGACATGACCGCTCAGGATTTTCTGGGTCCTGCTATTCGACGCGCTGTTAGGTCCTTGAACCTCAATTTCGGCCCCAACCAACCCCATTTCAGCAGCTTGCCATGCCAGATCCATATCACGATCATTCCTTGCGCCTCGCTCGCTCATCATGGTAATCTGCACACTAGCCGTCCCAAGCAAGGATACAATCAGCAGAATTAATAGTACAGTCAGGAGTGAAATGCCGCGCTGTTTCTCTATGGATTCAACGCGCCAATGTGTCCATTTTCGCATTTTCATTCGCCTCAAGATGGAATATTTCACATTCAGGGTGTCGGAACAACGACATCGCACGGCACAGTAGAACTCTCAGGCTGAAACCCCTGATTCTGACAATTCCTCAACTGAACCGTAAATGTGACAGTTTGATGAAGTCGATTATCCTTGGTGACAAATTCACTACCAGGATCTGCACTATTGGCATAGCGCGCATCTCCAAATGGATAATGTTTTATTTCCGTATTATCAGGAGCCGTCCCTCTGGGGCCCTGTAGAACAAGGCCAATACGCAAGCTTCGGACTCTTCGCCAATTTGTATATGTCGCAACTGGATCGCCAGCTACAGTTAATTGGTCGGCCCTGAGATAGCCATTGGGCACACTGCTGGAATGTCCGGTCGGTGCTTTGTTTGGAGTGACATTATCAACTCCATATAGAACCTGGAACGTCTCGACATTCTTGATCAGAGGCTGAGCATCGTATGTTCCACCTGCCGCTTGAGTCGCGCACATCAAGGACATACCCGTCTCACCCGCATGCTTCCCAAGATAAAAGATACTAACGATACGATCTTTGCGGTCAATGGACGCCTTATTCGGCGAGACGCCCATGCAATTGATCATGCTTTTATCCGATAAACTAGATTTCGGATCAAGTTTCACCACCTGATTTTGTAAAATCAAGACATCACTTCCATAACCTTCGCTATTCGCTGGACGCGATTTAACATTATTCACCGGATCAGACGCGCTTGGAATTCCATTGTTATACCCAAACACGCTTGGCATGAAATCAGCGATATTTAAACCTGTCCCGGATTTATAAAGACTCTCCGTACCATAATAAGGCTGCGTAGCCGACTTCAGGTCTTCAAACCCCGTTTGAACGCCAAGGCGCTGAATAATGCTAGCGGCAAAGCGGGCATCATCACGCAATTGCGAGGCCGCATCGACTCCTCTGGCTCCACGCTGGCTTGCGACCAAAGCGGCGACGGCGACTGCGACCACCAAAAGCCCCACCGCCATTGCCACCAGCAGCTCGACCAGCGTCATGCCGCGCATTTTCATTTGCCCTCCCATTGAGGAAGAGGCATTTAACCTTGCAGTCTTCATAAGCCTTATTTACCAATCAGAACAGGAATAACGGCAGAGGGGCGCGCCGCCGTATCGTTGGCTTGCAAAATCTTGCTGTCCGTGGTTTCCCTCGTCCAACCGATTTTGATGGATGTAATCGCATTGGCAGAACCGGCGGGAACGCCATCGCAATCCCATGACGGCAATCCATCCGCGTTATAAGGATTGGCATCAAAACAAACGGTCACGCGCGCCCCGGGAAGCGAGCGTTCAACCCGCGCCAGCCATTCACTCATTTCTGCATTCGCCACATCCGTGGTCGTCGCGCAGGCTTTTCCTATATTCAAACAGTCGGAAGGATTGCTCGGCTCCATATTCGTGCCAGACCATTCCCCGTGATATGGATTTCCAGATGTTTTCACCGCCACTTCGGCATTTGCGCGCATCATTTCGCCCAGCTCGCGCGCCAAGCCAACCGCAACCGATTGCGCACGGGCATCGCGGTTGTTTTTCAATGCCGTGGCTTGCAGCCCCACAGCGCCCAGCAAGCCGAAAGACAGAATGATGATGGAGATCAGCACCTCCAACAGCGAAAAGCCGCGCGCGCGGCGCCTGCTTCGGCCATAAAGAAGAGTTTGTGATTTCATGTCAGCAATCCTAGCGTTGACATTCTGGATGTGAAGGAGAGCTATCGGACGATCTACGCCGTCTGTCGCATCTTGTTGCGCGCGACATGCAGTTTCCTCTGCTCGCACCATGTTCTATCTTTCGCAACGCAGCACATGCAAAAAAGCGGAGCCTGAAAACAGGCTCCGCTTTTTGTGGTCAATGCTTTTTTTTGGACCTTACGTCTCACACCGCAGTAGGCGCGTGATCGGCGACAGGCGTGCCGCCCGAAGGGCCGCCGCCTGAGGGGTTTGAGTGTGGCACGTGGTCTTGCGGCGGGCGCGGCGGGCGGCCGGCCATGATGTCGAGCACCTGGTCGCGGTCGATGGTTTCCCACTGCATCAGCGCCTCGGTCATGGCTTCGACCTTGTCGCGGTTTGCTTCCAGAATCTTCTGCGCCACGGCGTACTGCTCGTCCAGGATGCGGCGGATTTCAGCATCCACTTTCTGCATGGTGGCCTCGCTGATGTTGGTGGTTTTGGTCACGCTGCGGCCCAAGAACACCTCGCTCTCGTTTTCGGCATACACCATCGGGCCGAGTTCGGCGCTCATACCATAGCGGGTGACCATGTCGCGGGCGATTTTGGTGGCGCGCTCGTAGTCATTGGAAGCGCCCGTGGAAATCTTTTTGACGAACAGGTCTTCAGCGATGCGGCCGCCAAAGAGGATGCTGATTTCGTTGAGCATCTGGTCGTAGTACTGACTGTATTTGTCGCGCTCGGGCAGCTGCCAAGTCACGCCCAGGGCGCGGCCACGGGGCATGATGGTGACTTTGTGCACGGGGTCGGTGCCCGGCAGGATTTCGGCAATGATGGCGTGGCCCGATTCGTGGTATGCGGTGGCGCGCTTTTCGTCGTCGGTCATCACCATCGAGCGGCGTTCCGGCCCCATGTAGATCTTGTCTTTGGCTTTTTCGAAGTCCTGCATTTCCACCACGCGGGCGTTGCGGCGTGCGGCCATGAGGGCGGCTTCGTTGCAGAGGTTGGCCAGATCGGCGCCGCTCATGCCGGGGGTGCCACGGGCAATGACGGTGGCGCTCACGTCCTGCCCGATGGGAATCTTGCGCATGTGCACGCCCAGAATCTGCTCGCGGCCGCGAATGTCGGGCAACGTGACGTATACCTGCCGGTCAAAGCGGCCAGGGCGCATCAGGGCGGAATCCAGAATGTCTGGGCGGTTGGTGGCGGCCACCACGATCACGCCCAGGTTGGTTTCAAAACCGTCCATTTCCACCAGCATCTGGTTGAGCGTCTGCTCACGCTCGTCGTTGCCGCCGCCCAGGCCCGCGCCGCGCTGGCGGCCTACGGCGTCAATTTCGTCAATGAAGATGATGCAGGGGGCGTTTTTCTTGGCGTTTTCAAACATGTCGCGCACGCGGGCTGCACCCACGCCGACGAACATCTCCACGAAATCGGAGCCGCTGATGCTGAAAAACGGCACCTTGGCTTCGCCCGCGATGGACTTGGCCAGCAACGTCTTGCCCGTGCCAGGCGGCCCGACCAGCAGCAGGCCGCGCGGAATGCGGCCGCCCAGTTTCTGGAACTTCTGCGGGTCCTTGAGGAAGTCCACCACTTCCTTGACTTCTTCCTTGGCTTCGTCGCAGCCGGCCACGTCGGCGAAGGTGACCTGGTTGTTGTTTTCGTCCAGCATGCGCGCCTTGCTCTTGCCAAAGCTGAAGGCGCCGCCCTTGCCGCCGCCTTGCATCTGGCGCATGAAATAGATCCACACGCCAATGAGCAGCAGCATCGGCCCCCAGCTCATGAGAATGCGCAGCAGCAAGGAGCCTTCGTCGCGCGGCTTGACGTCGAATTTCACGTTGTGATTGACCAGATCGCCCACCAGCCCCCGGTCCAGGTAGGTGGCCTGGGTATGCACGCGGCGATCGTCGCTCATCACGGCCACGATGTCTGCGCCGCTGGGGCCTTCCTGAATGGTGGCGCTTTTCACGCGGCCATTGCGCACGTCCTGAAGAAAGTCGGAATACGCCACATGGCCTGCGCTGGCCGCGCTGCTTTCAAACTGCTTGAACACCGCAAACAGCACCAGCGCCACTATCAGCCAGACAGCCACTTTTGAAAACAGTTGATTCTTCAAGCCACACGCTCCAGTCAGGAGAAAAGGAAAAAGGGATGCTCTTCAAAGCTTTTTCAGCTGCGGTTCATTCTAGGTATTTCAAGCCTGCCAAAGGGTTCGCGGGCGCGCCGTCCCCGACGCGGACTGCGGCTTTTGCACGCTTTCAACGGTTTTCGCCGCGCAGTGGGCGCTTGAGTCCCACACCGACCAGAAAGGTTTCCGCCGAGCGGCCGCGCGAGGCTTTGGGTTTGATGGGCTTGGCGACCCGGAACGTGTCTTTGAACAGCTTGACCAGCTGGCTGTAGCCGCTGCCGTGAAACACTTTGGCCACCAGCGCGCCGCCGGGCTTCAGATGGTTTTGCGCGAAGTCCACCGCCAGCTCCACCAGGTGGCTGATGCGCGCGGCGTCCGCCGATTCGATGCCTGACAGGTTGGGCGCCATGTCAGAGATCACCACATCCACCGCGCGCCCGGCCAGCGCCTCGCGCAGGCGCGCCAGCACGTCTTCTTCGCGGAAGTCGCCTTGCAGCCAGGTCACGCCTTCAATCGGTTCCATCGGCAAGATGTCCAGCGCCACGATGGCGCCGTTCAGCTCCCCCGCAGCCGCGCCTTGCGGCGAGAGGCGGCGGCGCGCGTACTGGCTCCACGCCCCCGGCGCGCTGCCCAGGTCCACCACCACGCAGCCGGGGCGAATCAGGCGCAGCGCCTCATCAATCTCCTTGAGCTTGTAAGCCGCGCGCGAGCGGTAGCCTTCCTTTTGGGCCAGTTTCACATAGGGGTCATTCACATGGTCGTGCAGCCATGCCTTGTTGAGCTTTTTGCTCTTCGTTCCAGACTTCATGGCCCGTATTTTCAAGGGACAATCCTTTCCCATGCCCCAACTTGAACTCTCTCCCGCCGAGCGCAAGGCGCTCAAAGGCGACGCACACCACCTTGATCCCGTCGTCATGATCGGCGCCGACGGCCTCACCGATGCCGTGCGCAAGGAAACCGACGCCGCCCTGAACGCCCACGGCCTCATCAAAATTCGCGTGCTGGGCGATGACCGTGCCGCCCGCGAAGCGATCTACGCGCAGCTGGCCGACGAGCTGAACGCCGCTTGCGTGCAGCACATTGGCAAGCTGCTGGTGCTCTGGCGCCCCATGCCCGAAAAAACGCGCGCGCCTGATGAAAACCGCAAGCCCGGCCCGCGCGAAGTCAAGGTCATCAAATACAGCTCGCGCGGCGGCCAGCGGCCCGAAGTCAAGCGCCTGCGCGTGCTCGGCAACCAGCGCCTGACGGCGGGCGGCAAGATCAAGAAAGCCCAGCCCAAGCAGAAATCGGCCAAGAAAGGCCGCCCGGACTGATTGCGCCCCGCCGCCCATGACCCACGCCGCCGCGCCGCAAACCGCCCGCCACATCCTGTGCATGAAATGGGGCCGGAAATACGGCCCCGAATACGTCAACCGCCTCTACGGCATGGCGCGCCGCCATCTGCAAGGCGATTTCCGCTTCATCTGCCTCACGGACGACGCCAGCGGCATCCGCCCTGAAGTGCAATGCCTGCCCATCCCGCCGCTGGCGCTGCCCCCGGGCATGCCCGAGCGCGGCTGGACCAAGCTCACCACCTTCAGCCGCAGCCTGTGCGACGAATACGGCCTGCGCGGCACGGCCCTTTTTCTGGATATTGACGTCGTCATCGTCGGCAGCCTGGACGAGTTTTTTACCCAGCCGGGCGAATTTCTCATCATCCACGACTACAAGCGCCCCTGGCGCATCACGGGCAACTCCTCCGTCTACCGCTTCGAGCTGGGCGCGCACCCCGACGTGCTGGAGCATTTCCGCACGCACTTTGAATCCATTCGCCGGCAGTTCCGCAACGAGCAGGCCTATCTCTCGGACTTTCTGCACCGCCAGGGCAGGCTGGCCTACTGGCCCGCCCAGTGGTGCCCCAGCTTCAAATACCACAGCATTCCGCGCTGGCCCGCCAATTACTTCAAGCCGCCCGCCATACCGGCGGGCGCACGCATCGTCATCTTTCACGGCGAATGCAACCCGCCCGACGCGCTGGCCGGCCGCCGCAACCGGCGCTTTCGCTACATCCGCCCTGCGCTCTGGGTGGGCGAGCACTGGCGGGAATAGGCGAAGAAATAGATGATCTTCGCTCCCGAAACAATAGCGGCCTGCGCAGCACCTACGGCGACAAAGGGGCAATTCAGCCCCTTGAATCCGCTTCTAATCCAATAGCGCCAGATTGTCCCGGTGCACCATTTCCGGCTCCACCGCGTAGCCCAGAGTGGCGGCAATCTCGGCTGAAGGCTTGCGGCACAGCAGCCGCGCTTCGGCGCTGGAGTAGTTGGCCAGCCCGCGCGCCAGCTCCGCGCCGCCCTCGTCAAGAATGGCGATCACGTCGCCGCGCGCGAACTGCCCCTGCACAGCCGTCATGCCTATGGGCAGCAGACTCTTGCCTTCATCTCGCAGCTTGGCAGCGGCGCCCGCGTCAATGCGCACACTGCCTTGCAATTGCAGATGGTCCAGCATCCACTGCTTGCGGGCGTGATGCCGGCGCGTGGGTGCCACCAGCAAAGTGCCAATGCGCTCGCCGCGCGCCAGGCGCAGCAGCGCATCCGGCTCGCGGCCCCAGGCAATGACGGTGCTGGCGCCCGATCCGGCCGCACGCTTGGCCGCCAGCACCTTGGTGATCATGCCGCCCGTGCCGATGCCGGAGCCTGCGCCGCCAGCCATGCGCTCCAACCCGGCATCGCCCGCCTGCGCCTCGTGCACGAACTCGGCAGCGGGGTCATGGCGCGGATCGGCGGTGTACAGGCCCTGCTGGTCCGTCAGGATGATGAGCAGATCGGCATCCACCAGATTGGCCACCAGCGCGCCCAGCGTGTCGTTGTCGCCAAAGCGGATTTCGTGCGTAACCACCGTGTCGTTTTCATTGATGACAGGCAGCACGCCGTGGCCCAGCAGGGTCAGCAGCGTGCTGCGCGCGTTCAGGTAGCGCTCGCGGTCGGCCAGGTCGGCGTGCGTCAGCAGCACCTGCGCGCTGCCCAGGCCGTGGCTGGCCAGCTGGCGCTCGTACATCTGCGCCAGCCCCATCTGCCCCACGGCAGCGGCGGCTTGCAGCTCATGAACGGCATGGGGCCGGCGCGCCCAGCCCAGACGCTTCATGCCCTCGGCAATGGCCCCGCTGGAAACCATGATGATTTCGCGCCCCTCGCGCACCAGGGCGGCCATCTGGCGGCACCACTGTCCCACGGCCTGCTCGTCCAGCCCGCGCCCTTCGTTGGTGACAAGGCTGGAGCCAACTTTGATAACGATGCGTCTGGCTTCGCTCAGAACAGGAGAGAGGGGTTGCATGACGGAACAGCTCGGCAAAAAAGCAAAAGTGTAGAGCGCGCGCCCTGCCCGCCCCCAGCTCAGTGCAGCGCCTGTGGGCGGGGATGCGCCAAGGCGCAGGCAACGAGCAGACAGTGGGCGGACAGGCTCATTTCGCTCCTTGTTTAATAGCAAGATGTCCTAGTGGAATATGCGCGGAAGGGCATTTCACCCCCACCGAATTAGCTCCTGTTTTTTGATGCAAGCAGGCGGACGGAAGCAGTCCAAGGCCCCGTCCCGACCGCCCCCGCCGCGCCCGGTGGTTGCACGCATTAAAAATGCCAGCAGCTTTTCAGCCGCCGGCATTTGCATAAAGCGCGTTTTCTGCTTTGCCCCGTGCCTCGCAGCGCAAGGAGCCGCGTCAGCCGCCGAAATCGTCCAGGAAGATGCTGTCGCGCTCCACGCCCAAATCCAGCAGCATCTTGATGACGGCGGCGTTCATCATGGGCGGGCCGCACATGTAGAACTCGCAGTCTTCGGGCGCGGGGTGGTTTTTGAGGTAGTCCTCGTAGAGCACGTTGTGGATGAAGCCGGTGGGGCCGCTCCAGTGGTCTTCGGGCTGCGGGTCGGAGAGCGCCAAGTGCCAGGTGAAATTGGGGTTTTCGGCGGCCAGACGGTCAAATTCTTCAACGTAGAAGGCTTCGCGCAGGGAGCGCGCGCCGTACCAGAAGGAAATCTTGCGCTGGCTGTGCAGGCGCTTGAGCTGGTCAAAGATGTGCGAGCGCATGGGGGCCATGCCCGCGCCGCCGCCGATGAAGACCATTTCGGCGTCTGTTTCCTTGGCGAAAAACTCGCCAAAGGGGCCATAGACGGTGACTTTGTCGCCCGGCTTGAGGCCAAACACCCACGAGGACATCTTGCCGGGGGGGATATCGTCGCGGCCGGGCGGCGGGGTGGCGACGCGGATGTTGAATTTGACGATGCCTTTTTCTTCGGGGTAGTTGGCCATCGAATAGGCGCGCACGGTGGTTTCTTCCACTTTGGAGACGTAGCGCCAGAGGTTGTATTTGTCCCAGTCGGCGCGGTATTCATCGGCAATGTCGAAGTCTTTGTAGGCCACGGTGTGCGGCGGGCATTCGAGCTGCACGTAGCCGCCGGCGCGGAAATTGACGTGTTCGCCTTCGGGCAGGCGCAGGGTGAGTTCCTTGATGAAGGTGGCGACGTTGGGGTTGGATTCGACCGTGCATTCCCACTTTTTCACGCCGAAGACTTCTTCGGGCACGCGAATCTTCATGTTTTGCTTGACCGCCGTCTGGCATGACAGGCGCCAGCCTTCGCCCGCTTCGCGCCGGGTGAAGTGCGGCTCTTCGGTGGGTAGCATTTCGCCGCCGCCTTCTTCAACGACGCATTTGCACTGCGCGCAGGTGCCGCCGCCGCCGCAGGCCGAGGACAGGAAGATGTTTTGCGCCGCCAGCGTTTGCAGCAGCTTGCCGCCGGAAGGGACGGCGATGCGGCGTTCGCCATTGATTTCAATGGTGACATCGCCGCTGGAGACGAGTTTGGAGCGCGCAAAGAGAATGAGCACGACCAGCGCCAGCACGATGCCGGTGAACATGCCTACGCCGAGCAGGATTTCGGTGGTCATATTTGCACCCCCGAGAAGGACATGAATCCCAGCGCCATCAGCCCGATGGTGATGAAGGTGATGCCCAGGCCGCGCAGGCCGGCGGGCGTGTCGCTGTATTTGAGCTTTTCACGTATGCCCGCCAGCGCGGCAATGGCCAGCGCCCACGACAGGCCGGAGCCGACGCCATAGACGGCGCTTTCGGCAAAGGTGTAGTCGCGCTCGACCATGAAAAGCGTGCCGCCCATGATGGCGCAGTTCACCGTGATGAGGGGCAGGAACACGCCCAGCGCGTTGTAGAGGCTGGGCACGTATTTGTCGAGCAGCATTTCCAGAATCTGCACGATGGCGGCGATGACGCCGATGTAAGACAGCAGGCCCAGAAAGCCCAGATCCACTTCCGGCAGGCCCGCCCAGGCCAGCGCGCCGTCTTTGAGCAGCCAGCGGTAAAGCAGGTTGTTGGCAGGCACCGTGATGGCCTGCACCACCACCACGGCCACGCCCAGGCCAATGGCCGTTTGCACCTTTTTGGAAATGGCGATGAAGGTGCACATGCCCAGAAAGAAGGCCAGCGCCATGTTCTCGATGAACACGGAGCGGAAAAAAAGGCTGAGGTAGTGCTCCATGTCAGATGCCCTCCCTGTTACTGACTTGCGGGGCCAGATGCCAGGCGGCGGCTTCCACCTGGTCTTTCTTCCAGGTGCGCAAGGCCCAGATGATCAGGCCGATGAGGAAAAAGGCCGAAGGCGGCAGCAGCAGCAGGCCGTTGGGCACGTACCAGCCGCCGTCATTGACCACGGGCAGGATGGTGTGGCCCAGCAGCTTGCCCGCGCCAAACAGCTCGCGGAAGATGCCCAGCGTGATGAGCATGGCGCTGTAGCCCAGCCCGTTGCCAATGCCGTCAAAAAACGAAAGTACGGGCGGGTTCTGCATGGCAAAGGCTTCGGCGCGGCCCATGACGATGCAGTTGGTGATAATCAGGCCCACGAATACCGACAGCTGCTTGGACAGCGAAAAGGCGAAGGCCTTGAGCGCCTGATCCACCACGATGACCAGCGAGGCGATGATGACCATCTGCACGATCATGCGGATGGAAGACGGGATTTGCGCCCGGATGGCCGAGATGAACAGGTTGGAAAAAGCCGTCACCAGCGTGAGCGCAATGGACATGACCAGCGCCGTTTTCAGGTTGGAGGTGACGGCCAGCGCCGAGCAAATGCCCAGGATTTGCAGGGTGATGGGGTTGTTCTTCAGGACGGGGTCGAGCAGAACCTGCCTGATCGTGGGTTGTGCCATGTGTGTCAGTCCTTGTCAGTGCGTGCCTTGTTCTTCGCGCAAATGGGCCAGCAGCGGGCCGAAGCCCTTGGGGCCGAGCCAGAAATTGAGCAGGTGGCTCACGCCGTTGCTGGTGAGCGTGGCGCCTGCCAGGCCGTCCACCTGGTGCAGCGCCTGCGGGCTGGCCGGATCAACATTGCCTTTGACGATGCGAATGGCGGGCTGGCCCTCGCCGTCCATCACCTGCTTGCCGGGCCACAGCGCCTTCCAGCGCGGGTTGTCCACTTCGCCGCCCAGGCCAGGCGTTTCGGCATGCTGGTAAAAGCCCAGGCCCACCACGGTTTTGAAGTCGTTTTTCAGCGCGATAAAGCCGTGCAGCGTGGACCACAAACCGTAGCCGCGCACGGGCAGGATGATGGTTTGCAGCGCGCCCGCGTCTTCCACCAGGTAAACGACCGAATAGCGCTCGCGGCGGCGGATGGAAGCGATGTCGTCGCTGGCCGCCAGCGGAGCCGACAGGGCCGGGTCTTGCGCGGCCTTGAGCGCGTCAAACGTGGCGGCGTCTTGCGCGTCGGAAAAGCGCCCGGCGTCCAGATCGACCAGGCGGGGCTGGATGCGCTCCTTGAAGATGCGCTGCACTTCGGCTGCGGGCGCAGCGGCGTCGGCCAGATGGGCGATCGCCAGGATGTTGCGTTGCTTGTCCAGCTCGCGGTTGATCACCTGTGCGGGTTTCAGCCCCACGGCCGCGCCCGCCACCACCACCGAGCACACCAGACACACCATGAGCGCCACCAGCAGCGTGCGGCGCGTGGATTCTTGCTTGACTTCAGACACGGCGTGCGGCCCTCCGCTTGATGTTGGCCTGCATCACGAAATAGTCGATGAGCGGCGCAAACAGGTTGCCAAACAGGATGGCGAGCATCATCCCTTCAGGGAAAGCGGGGTTGATGACGCGGATCATCACCACCATCACGCCAATCAGGATGCCGAAGGCCCATTTGCCCGCGTTCGTCATGGCGGCCGATACCGGATCGGTTGCCATGAACATCATGCCGAAGGCATAGCCGCCCAGCACCAGATGCCAGTACCAGGGCATGGCGAACATGGGGTTGGAGGCCGAGCCGATCCAGTTGAACAGCGTGCTCAAGGCCACCATGCCCAGCATCACGCCCGCCACGATGCGCCAGGCCGCAATGCGCATGACCAGCAGCGCGCCGCCGCCCAGCAAAATGGCCAGCGTGCTCGTCTCGCCCACCGAACCGGGCATGAAGCCGAGGAAAGCATCCATCCAGCTCAGGCCATGCGCGGGCAGCGCCTGCACGCCGCCAGCGGCGGCCTGGCTCAGCGCCGTGGCGCCTGCGTAGCCATCCACCACATTCCACACCGCGTCGCCCGAAATGAAAGCCGGGTAGGCGAAGAACAAAAAGGCGCGCCCGGCCAGCGCCGGATTGACAAAGTTCTTGCCCGTGCCGCCAAACACTTCCTTGCCGAGCACCACGCCAAAGCTGATGCCCAGCGCCACCAGCCACAGCGGAATGGTGGGCGGCAGCGTGAGCGCGAACAGCACGGAAGTGACGAAAAAGCCCTCGTTCACCTCGTGCCTGCGGATGGTGGCGAACAGCACCTCCCAAAAGCCCCCCACCGCAAAGGTGACGGCGTAGATGGGCACGAACCACAGCGCCCCGCCCAGCAGGTTGTGCCAGACGCTTGAGGGATCGAACCCGGCCAGGTGGCGCAGCACTTCAAAGCGCCAGCCCGTTTGCGCCGCCAGCAAATCAGGCTGCGCGGCAAAGGCCAGATTGGCCTGGTAGCCCACATTCCACATGCCAAAGAACATGGCGGGGAAAGTGCACAGCCACACCAGAATCATCATGCGCTTCAGGTCCAGGCAGTCGCGCACGTGCGCCGTGCTGCGCGTCACGCTGCCGGGGCGGTACAAAAAGGTGTCGGTCGCTTCATAAAGCGCAAACCACCGGTGCAGGCGGCCGCCTTCCTCGAAGTGCGGCGCCAGCCGGTCCAGCAAAGATCGCAAACCCATTTTTCTTCAGCCCTCCTTCTCGATGCGGGCCAGCACGTCCCGCAGGATGGGGCCGTATTCATATTTGCCTGCGCACACGTAAGTGCACAGGGCCAGGTCTTCTTCGTCCAGCTCCAGGCAGCCGAGCTTTTGCGCCATCTCGGTGTCTCCCACGATGAGATAGCGCAAAAGCTGCGTGGGCAGAATGTCCAGCGGCATCACCGCCTCATAGTTGCCGATGGGCACCATCGCGCGCGGGCTGCCTTGCGTGGACGTGGTCATTGGCAGCAGGCGCCGCCCCATGAAGCTCGACAGGAAAGCCCCTGTCACCGAATGCTTGTCCGCGCCCAGCCGCAGAAAGTGCAGCATCTCGCGCTCGCGCCCTTCGTGCAGGCAGCTCACCTGCACGTGATAGCGGCCCAGAAAGCCGTAAGGCCCCTGCGCCGTGCGCCCGCCCAGCACCGAGCCGGAAATCACGCGGTTTTCGCCTTCCGCCAGCTCGCCAGCCGTCAGCTCCTGCAAATTGGCTCCCAGCCGCGTGCGCAGCAGGCGCGGCTGCTTCACCACCGGCCCGCCCAGCGCCACCACGCGCTGCGTCCACAGCCGCCCCGTGGCAAACAGCTTGCCCGTGGCAATCACATCCTGATAGCCGATGTGCCACACGCTGCGCGCGGCATCCACCGGATGCAGAAAGTGAATGTGCGTGCCCGGCAGCCCCGCCGGATGCGGCCCCGCGAAAGTTTCAACGCGCACGCCCGGCACATCCCCGCCCGGCAAGGCCGCGCCTTCCGCCTGGCACAGCCACACGGGCGCCAGCCGCGAAAGCGCCAGCAGCCCGCGCCGGAAATCATCCGCATGCGCCTTGATGATGGGCGCCGGATCAGCCGCCAGCGGGTGCGTGTCCATCGCCGTCACGAAAATGGCCTTCGCCACCGCATCTGCCGCCGGCACCTTGCTGAAAGGCCGCGTGCGCAGCGCCGCCCACTGGCCAGACTGCAAAAGGTTCTCGCGCACCTGCGCTGCGTCCAGCTGCGCCAGCGCTGCGTCGTCATGGCGCGCGAAAGACAGCGCTTCTTCCTGCTCTGGAGCGCCGTCCACGTCAATCACCACCGACTGCAACACGCGCCGCTCGCCCCGGTTGATTGCGCTGACCACGCCCGCAGCAGGCGCCGTCACGTGCACGCCGGGCCGCGTTTTGTCGGAAAACAGCGGCTGGCCCGTCTTCACCCGATCGCCCACCTGAACGGCCATCGAAGGCTTGAGGCCGTGATAGTCCGCGCCGATGACAGCCACGCTGCGCACGGCCTGCGCATCGCTGACTTGCGGCTGGGGGCTTCCCTCAATGGGGAGGTCCAGGCCGCGCTTGATCTTGACCATCTCGCTTGCCTTACATCATGGGATAAAAGGGCCGCATTCTACGAGACGTAACCGAGTGTGATGCCCGCGTGAGCAGCCGCAAGGCCGCTGACAGCGCGCCATCGCGGGCATTGCACAATCGCCCTTTCGCTCGTGGCGGAGACTGCCTGCCTACAGGCCCGCCGCGTCCGCCCTGTGCAGCAAGAGCCTGCTCGCAATCTGCCTGCGGGTGCAAACAGGCTCCAAGAAGGAGGTTTCGCATGACTCCCATCTCCCGCCACTTGGCGCTGGCGCCACTGGTCCTGGCCGCCCTGCTGGCCGCTTGCAGTCCGCAGACCAAGGAGCAGCCCGCTCCGCTGCCGGAACCTTTGCGAGGCGTGAACCTGACCGGCAGCCCAAAATACGGCAAGGACTTCCGCTTGCCCGATGCCGATGGCAAGGAACGCAGCCTGGCCGATTTCAAAGGCAAGGCCGTGCTGCTGTACTTTGGCTTCGTGCAGTGCCCCGACATCTGCCCCACGTCGCTGCTGCGCGCCGCCGAGGTCAAGAAGATGCTGGGCAAGGATGGCGAGCGCCTGCAAGTCATCTTCGTCACCGTCGATCCCGAGCGCGACACGCCCGAGGTGCTGCGCGCCTACATGAACGCATTCGACCCCAGCTTCATCGCCCTGCGCGGCAGCAGCGAGCAGCTGGCCAAGGTGGCCGAAGACTTCAAGGTCTACTACCGCAAAGTGCCCACCGGCAGCAGCTATACCATGGACCATACGGCCCACTCCTACGTATTCGACCCGCAGGGCCGCCTGCGGCTGGCGCTGCGCCACGAGCAAACGCCGCAGGACTACGCCCACGACATCAGCCTGCTGCTGAAAGCGCCGGACTGACGCGTCCAACCGTTTTTTTGACCCCAAAAGAAAGGAACCTCAGCCATGAAACGCCTTGCCTTGACCCTGGCCAGCCTCACGCTCTGCGCCGGCGCCTTCGCGCAGCAAGTCACCATCCACTCACCCTGGGTGCGCGGCACCGTGCCCGAGCAAAAAGCCACCGGCCTGTTCATGAACATCGAAGCCGCGCAAGACGTGCGGCTGATCGGCGGCGCATCGCCCGTCGCAGGCGTGGTTGAAATCCACGAAATGAGCATGGACCAGGGCGTGATGAAGATGCGCCAGCTGGAAAACGGCCTGCCCATTGCCAAGGGCCAGCCCGTCGAACTCAAGCCCGGCGGCTATCACGTCATGCTGATGGAACTCAAGCAGCCCCTGAAAGGCGGCGACACCGTGCCCGTCACGCTCACGTTTGAAGACGCCGCCAGCAAAAAGCAATTCACCCAGCAAATCCAGGCCCCCGTGACCGAGCTGGGCCAGCAGCACGGCAGCGGCCACGACCATCACGACGGCCACGGTCACGAAGGCCACACGGGCCACAAACACTGAGCCGCGCTCTCAAGCGCCCGTTCATGGACCCGTCCATGATCTGGCCATGAGACAGTGGACCGGGATGGGCTGCAAGGCACAGACAGTCCTTGTGGCCCAGCGAGGATTTGCAACACCGCAAAGCGCCTGAAGGCGGCACGGCAAGCGGACGCGGCCTTTCACGGCAGCAGGCCATCCGCCAGCGCCGCCGCCAGGCTCCGCGCAGGAGTTTTTCGCTCCCCCGGCCTGTTCACGGCCTGCCCGCAAGGAGCCACGGCCAGACTGACGGAAGCCGCTGGCAGGCTGCTTGATTTCGCTCCTCTATCCATAGCATGATGTCCTAGTGCAATCTGCGCGAGACGGCATTTTTGCTACCCTGCATTTGCTCCTGTTTTCGATTCATTCCGCTAAAGGGGGCGGCGGATCGGGAAGCGGAATGGGCTGCAAAGCGAAAACCGCAGACGGGTTTGATGGCCCGCTTGCGGCCCGGCGAGGATGGGCTGCGCCGCTGACTGCCCGCTTTGCACTCACGAACAGGCTCTGAGCAAGCTCCAAGGCCGGGCCGGGCGTGGCAATTCGATACATTCGCCGCTTCTATGGAAATCTTCTTGCTGCTGACCGCCCTTGCCAAAGCGCTGATATTTGTGCTGGCAGCCATTCTTCCCATCATCAATCCGCTGGCCATGGCGCCCACTTTTCTGTCGCTGACGGAAGGCGCGAGCAAGGGCACGCGCTCCGTTTTGGCCAAGCGCATCGGCTTCAATTCTTTTTTGCTGCTCTCGGGCGCGATGCTGTTTGGCTCTTACGTTCTGGACTTTTTCGGCGTGTCGCTGGGCATCGTGCGGGTGGCCGGCGGCATGATCGTGGCCCGCACGGCCTGGCAGCTGCTCAACAGCCGCGTGCAGGAGAAAAGCCCGCGCAGCCAGCTGGCCGAAACCTATACCGCCGAGCAGGCGCGCAGCCAGGCTTTTTATCCCCTCACCTTTCCCATCTCCTGCGGCCCCGGCTCCATTGCGGCGGCCATCACCGTGGGCGCGGCGCTGTTCGATCCGAAGTGGAGCGTGCTGCTGGCGCGCATGACTGGCGCCGTGGCGGCCAATTTCCTGACCGGGCTGACGGTGTATCTGGTTTATCGCAACGCACGGCGGCTGCTGGAACCGCTGGGCGAGGCGGGCATGGTGGTGTTTTTGCGCCTGTCGGCCTTCATCCTGCTGTGCGTGGGCGTGCAGATTGTTTGGGACGGCTTCAGCGAGCTGGCGCGCCAGCTGGCCGCCGAGCTGATCTGAGAGCCTGTCCAGAGCGCTTTTTGCAGAAAACTTCCAAATGAACACAACTTTCCGCCGCCTCTTTGCCATGACCCTGGCGCTGGCCGCCGCGCTGTGCGGCAGCGCCCGCGCGCAAGCGCCGCTGCCGCCTGAAGTAGCCGACGCCCTGCGCCGCGCCCAGGTGCCCGAAAGCGCGCTGGCGCTGCTGATCGAGCCGGTTTCCGCGCCGCAGGCCATGCCCGCCAGCGGCGAGGCCGCCACGCCCACGCCCGCGCACAACCCGCAGCGCCTGGCCTGGCAGGCCGACGAGCCGATGAACCCTGCCTCCGTCATGAAGATGGTGACCACCTACGCGGGGCTGGACATGCTGGGCCCCGCCCACTTCTGGCGCACGCGCGTATATGCGCAAGGCCCCGTCAGCGGCGGCGTGCTCAAAGGCAACCTGCTCATACAGGGCAGCGGCGACCCAAAGCTGGTGCACGAGCGCCTGCAAGAGCTTTTGCAGGCCGTGATGGACAAGGGCATTCTGGAAATCCGTGGCGACATCATTCTGGACAACGGCATCTTCGCCGTGCCCGCGCGCGACCCCGGCGCGTTTGACGACGAGCCTCTGCGCCCCTACAACGCCGCGCCCGACGGGCTGCTCGTCAATTTCAAATCCATCATCTACAAATTCACCCCGGCCGCCGGCGGCAAGCGTGCGGCCATCACCACCGAGCCGCCCATCAGCGGCGTGCGCATACCCGCCAGCATTGCCACGGCCAAGGGCGCCTGCGGCGACTGGCGCAGCAAGATACGCGCCAATTTCACCCATCCCGCGCAGGTGAGCTTCGCGGGCCGCTATCCGGCGCGCTGCGGCGAGCAAACCTGGGCCGTGGCCTATATCGACCCCGCCAGCTACGCCAGCCGCGTGATTGACGCCATGTGGCGCGGCATTGGCGGCAAGCTCACCGGCCAGGTGAAAAACCTGCCCAACCAGCCCACGCAGGGCGAACTGGTGGCCACCGGCTACTCGCTGCCGCTGGCCTCCATCATTGCCGACATCAACAAGTTCTCCAACAACGTGATGGCGCAGCAGCTCTTTCTCACCCTCTCGGCCCATGACGGGCACAGGGGCAGCTTTGAAGCCTCGCGCGGGGCGCTGCGCCGCTGGTGGGCGGGCAACCGGTGGCTGGGCGCGCTGCCTGCGCCCATTGCCGAAAACGGCGCGGGCCTCTCGCGCCTGGCGCGCGTGACGCCGCGCGCGCTTGTCGCCCTCTTGCAGCAAGCCGCGCGCAGCCCCAATGCCGCCGCGTTTGAAAATTCCCTGAGCGTGGCGGGCGTGGACGGCACCACGCGCGACATGACCGCGCCCGAAGTGCTGGGCCGCGCCCACCTGAAAACCGGCACCTTGCGCGACGTGACCGCCATCGCCGGCTACGTGCAGGGCCAAAGCGGCCGCCGCTACGCCGTGGCCGCCATCATCAACCACCCCAACGCGCCCGCCGCCCGCCCTGCCCTGCGCCAGCTCGTGGCCTGGGCCGCGCGCGACTGATTTCGCCCGCCCGTCAATCCGCAATTGCAGCCCCGCGCCTGAAGTCACATCCAATGAACCCAAAAAACGACTGGCTCCAGGCGCTGCGCGCGCTGGCGGCACTGGCCGTGCTGTTTTTCCACATGGCGCCGCACTGGGCCCTCTCGCCGCACCTGGCCCCTGCTCAAGCGTGGATGCACTGGGGCTTTTCAGGCGTGGATGTCTTTTTTGTTCTCAGCGGCTTCGTCGTCTATCAAACAGCCGACAAGCCCAGCTACAGCGCCAGGCGCTTTTTGCTGCGGCGCGGGCTGCGCATCTACCTGGGCTACTGGCCCGTGCTGCTGCTGACGGCCGCCCTGGCCTGGGCCGCCAGCGCCTGGCCGCCGCTGGGCAAGGCCGTGCGCAGCGCCCTGCTGCTCAGCCCCAGCCTGTTTGACAACTGGGTGCCCACGGCCTGGTCGCTCACCTATGAGCTGTATTTCTATCTGTGGATTGCGCTGGTCTTTCTTTTCGCGCCCCGCTGGCGCGCGCCCGCCATGCTGGCGGCCTTCACGGCTCTGCTGCTGTGGAACGCCGCCTGGTACTTCTGGCGCTACCCGACCGTGCAGGCGGGCCTGCAACCCGCGCGTTTTGCGCTGACGGGCCTGGGCCTTGAATTTCTCGCGGGCGCGCTGTGGGCGCACCTGCGCAAGCGCCACGCCTGCCTGCACGTGGCCGCCCACGCCAAATGGCTGGCGCTGGCGGGCGTGTGCTGCATCGTCTATGGCCTGGGCATGGGCAGCCAGTCGCCCATGTATGACCGCATTGAGTTCATGCGCGCGGCCACCTTCGGCGTGGCAGGTTTTGGCTTTTTGCTGGTGGCGCTGGCTTTTTCAGACTGGCAATGGCGCACCCCCCGCCCCCTGGTGGCGCTGGGCGACGCTTCTTACGCCCTGTACCTGCTGCATCCGCTGCTGCTGGACCAAAGCAGCCACCTGCGCGTGCGGCTGCCCGCTGGCAGCCTGCTGGCGCTGGACGCTTTTTTGCTGGCGCTGCCCGTGGTCATCAGCGTCATTTCCCTGCTGTGGTTCCGCTGGATTGAATGGCCTTTGTTCAACCGCGCCGCCGCCAGCGGCTGGGCGCAGCGGCTGACGGGCCATCCGGCGCGCTGAACCGGTTTTCAGTCTGCACCATTCAAGCCTGGCTGGGCAGTTTCGCCTGCGCTGCGCGCAGCAGCCGCTCGATCTGGCCGGCCTGCGGCAGCACCGGCCCGTAAAAGAGCGTGGCGCTGGCCGTGCCGATGAGCAGGGTGGGAAAGTCCTGCACGTCCGCATCGCCCAGCGCGTCGGCCTCGTCTTCAATGTCGATCCAGCGAAAGGCCAGATCAGGCCGCGCGCGGGCGGCGGCCTCGAAAGTGGCCTGCCACTGGCGGCAGGTGTCGCACCAGGCGGCGCACAGGCACAGCACGGCCAGCGGAGCGGGGCGTTCGGCAGGGCGTTTGGCGGCGTGCGCGGCCAGCGTTTGCGCCAGAAGGATTTGCAGCGATGCGTGGGATGTCATGTGAAGCGCCCGCAAGGGGCCTGAAAAGCGGCCCGTTCATGGCCCGTTCCAAGAGAGGAAAGGGCGGATTTTCTACACTCGCCGCCCTATGACTGTGGTTCTGGGCATTGAATCTTCGTGCGACGAAACCGGCGTGGCGCTGGTGGAAATCGGGCCTGGCGGCGCGCCGCGCCTGCTGGGCGAGGCGCTGCACTCGCAAGTGGCCATGCACGCCGACTACGGCGGCGTGGTGCCCGAGCTGGCCAGCCGCGATCACATCCGCCGCGTCATTCCGCTGGCGCGGCAGGCGCTGGAGCAGGCGCAGCGCACGCTGGCAGACGTGGACTTCATCGCCTACACGCGCGGCCCCGGCCTGGCTGGCGCGCTGCTGGTGGGCGCGGGCGTGGCCTGCGCGCTGGCGGCCGCGCGCGGCCTGCCGGTGCTGGGCGTGCATCACCTGGAGGGGCATTTGCTCTCGCCTTTTTTGAGCGATGACGCGCCGCGCTTTCCCTTCGTGGCCCTGCTGGTCAGCGGCGGGCACACGCAGCTGATGCGCGTGGACGGCGTGGGCCGCTACGCCCTGCTGGGCGAGACGATTGACGACGCAGCGGGCGAAGCCTTCGACAAATCCGCCAAGCTGCTGGGCCTGGGCTACCCCGGCGGCCCGGCGCTGGCGCGGCTGGCCGAGACGGGCCGCGCCGATGCCTACGCGCTGCCGCGCCCGCTGCTGCACAGCGGCAATCTGGACTTTTCATTTGCGGGGCTGAAAACCGCCGTGCTCACGCAAGTTCGCAAGCTGCCCGCCGGGCCAGACGCAGCCACGCGCGCCGATCTGGCCGCCAGCACGCAAGCGGCCATTGTGGACGTGCTGGTGAAAAAGTCGCTGGCCGCGCTCAAGGCCACGGGGCTGAATCGCCTGGTGGTGGCTGGCGGCGTGAGCGCCAACCGCCTGCTGCGCCAGCAGATGGACGCCGCCTGCGCCGCCCGCCGCGCGCGCGTGCACTACCCCGAGCCGCGCTTGTGCACCGACAACGGCGCCATGATCGCCGCCGCCGCCGCCTTGCGCTGGCAGGCCGGGCTGGCGCGGCCCGAGCGGCGCTACGCCTTTGATGTAAAGCCCCGCTGGCCGCTGGAGCAAATCAGCCAGGGCGGCCCGGCATGCTGAACGCGCGCGAGTTCAGCCACCGCCTGCTGCAAGAAGTCATCACGCCCGCCAGCACCGTGATCGACGCCACGGCGGGCAACGGGCACGACACGCTGTTTCTGGCCCGGCTCGTGCCCGCCGGCCGCGTGTATGCCTTTGACATTCAGGCCGCCGCCATCGAGCAAACGCGCCAGCGCCTGGCCCGGCACGCGCTGGCCTGGCCCGCAGAACCTGCTGCGCCCGTCACGCTCATTCACGACTCGCACGCGCGCCTGGACCGGCACCTGCCTGCTGACGAGGCCGTTTGCGCCGCCATCTTCAACCTGGGCTACCTGCCCGGCAGCGACAAAAGCGTGATCACGCAAGGCGAGAGCACCTGGCGCGCCGTCGAAAGCATTCAGGCCCGGCTGCGCCCGGGCGGGCGCATTGCCATCGTGGCCTACCACGGCCACGACGGCGGCGCGGACGAAATGGCGCTGCTGCAACGCCGCCTGGCCGCGCTGGATGCGCGGCAGTGGCAGGTGCTTCAGTACCAGTTCATCAACCAGCCCAACTGCCCGCCCGTGTGCTTTGGCATCGGCAAAAAAGCGCCGGGGCGCGGCTGAGAGCATGGCCCGGCGGCCCTGCTTATTCAAAAGAAGGAGCGAATTCAAGGGCATCAAATGCCGGGCAGCGCAATATCCACTAGGACATCATGCTATGGATAAAGGAGCTAAATAGCGGGCAGAGCAATCGCCTTCCCGCCTGCTCATGGCTCAAACAGCGCCTGCGCCTTGCTCATCCCCATCCGCCTGGCCGGCATTCCCGGGCGGAGCGTGAACAGCCCCCTGCTGGTCTGAAGCGGACGGCGCGCCGCCCTCCGGCGCATCAGCGGCATCGGACGCTGAAGGCGGGCCGAAACTGGCCAGCGCCTGCCCCATGCGCACGCCCTGGCCGGGCAGCAGGCCCTCGGCAAAGCGCAGCTGCGCCTCGCGCGGCCACAGCAGGATGACCGTGGAGCCAAGCAAAAAGCGCCCCATCTCCGCGCCCTGCGCCAGCGTCAGCGCGCGCTCGTCGCGGTAGCGCCACTGGCGCGGGTAATAGGTGCGCGGCGGATTCACCGTGCCGTGCCACACGGTGGCCATGCTGCCGACGATGGCGGCGCCCACCATCACCAGCGCCAGCGGGCCGCAGGCGGTGTCGAACACGCTGATCACGCGCTCATTGCGTGCAAACAGGCCCGGCACGGCTTCAGCCGTGGCGAAATTCACCGAATACAGATCGCCCGGCACGTAAATCATCTGCCGCAGCCGCCCCTCGCAAGGCATGTGGATGCGGTGGTAATCGCGCGGGCTGAGGTAGATGGTGGCGAAGTGCCCGCCATTGAACAGGCCCGCCAGCGCCTCGTCGCCGCCCAGCAAGGCCGTGGCGCTGTAGTGATGCCCCTTGGCCTGAATGAGCTGCCCCAGCTGTATGGGGCCAAGCTGGCTGATGACGCCATCTGCCGGGCACACCCAATCGGCCTGCGCCAGCGGGCGCGCGCCTTCGCGCAAGGCGCGGGCGAAAAAGTCATTGAACGTGGCGTAGCTGGCAATGTCCGGATTGGCCGCCTCGCTCATGTCCACCTTGTAGCGGGCGATAAAGCGGCGAATGAGAAAAGGCGCATGCGGCCCCGGCCTGCGGGCCAGCCAGCCCGCCAGTTGGGTGAGCAGGCGCTTGGGCAGCAGGTGCTGGGCGGTAACGGCTAGGTTCATGGCAGTGGCTGTCGGAAAAAAGCGGATTGTCCTTGCAGACGCCTTGCAAAAGGAGAAGGCAGCGGGCCAGCCATGACCCGCGCCGCTTCAAAACAGACCTTGGGCCATCAGCCCTTGAACCCGTTCACCGCCTGAGTGCGATGGGCGGCAGGCCGCAATGGGCTGCAAAACCTGTTCAAAGCCTGGCCGTAGAGGCGCGAAAAGCGCGAACAGGCTGCCGGCGGGGTTTCACTCGCGCAAGCTCTCCACCGCGCCGGAGACGGCAATTTTTCCCTGCGCCAGCAAGGCGCGGTGCTTGTCCAGGCGCCGCAAGTCGTAGTAGTAATTGACCATCAGCCCCCAGGACTGCTTCAGGCCCTTGGCCGACGGATCGCCCAGCCAGTTGATGCGCTCCACGCGCGCGCCGTTGCCCAAGTGAAAGCGCGCCACGGCGTCCAGCGGGCGCTTTTGCGCGTCCGTCTCGCGCCCCAGGTAGCGCGCAGCCGCCGCCAGCAGCCAGCGCGCCAGGGGCGACTTTTCATCCAGCGCCGCCACGCCATCGAGCGCCTTGAGCAGCGCCTCGGCCGTCACATCGCCCTTATCGCCCTTACTGGCCGCGCCCAGCTGCCGCGCCAGCGCCTGGCGCGAGCGCGAGCTGGCCGCTTGCAGCAGCTCGCCAGCATGAGCCTGCACCCAGCCGCGCAAGCCGGGGATGGGCGAGAGCGTGGCAAAGGTCTTGATCTGGCCGAATTCGGCGCGCAGCGCCTCCACCACGCGCTTGATGAGCGAATCGCCAAAGCTCACGCCTTTGAGGCCCTGCTGCGTGTTGCTGATGGAATAGAAGATGGCCGTATTGGCGCGGCTGAGATCGGCGTGCGCGGCGCTTTCATCCAGCAGCGGCGGGATGCTGGCGGCCATCTCTTGCAGCAGCGCCACCTCCACAAAAATGAGCGGCTCGCCCGGCAGGCGGGGGTGAAAAAAGCCGTAGCAGCGGCGGTCTTCGTCCAGGCGGTTTTTGGCGTCGGCCCAGCTGGTGATGTCGTGCACCGCCTCGTATTTGATGAGCTTTTCCACCAGCGCCGCAGGCGACTGCCAGCTGATGCGCTGCAAGTCCAGAAACGCCACGTCAAACCAGGTGGAAAACAGCGCCTGAAGCTCGGCATCGAGCGCCAGCAGACGCTTGTCGCTCTTGAGGGCGGGCAGCAGCTCGGCGCGCATGTCCACCAGAAAACGCATGCCGTCAGGAAAAGCCGCAAAGCGCTGCAACAACCGCGTGCGCGGTGAAATGAAAGCGCGGCGCAAACGCACTTCGGCCTGGGCCTCGGCCGGCGTGCCCAGCGCGGCCTCATAGTCGCGCCGCGCCTCTTCCAGCATGCTCACGTCGGGGGCGAACTGCTCGCTCATCAGCAGCCAGCAATCGTGGCGCTGCTGCGCCGTGGCCCGCGCGTACCACTGCGCCACGCCAGCGGCCAGGCGCGCGCCTTCCACATCGCTAATCAGCGGATTGCCCACGGCCTGCAACTCGGCCAGCGTGCGGCGCAGCACGCGCGGCGACAGGGCCTCGCCCTGACGGCCCAAAAGCGAACCCAAGCGCTCGCGCATGGTGCGGGCCGTAGCGCTTTCGGCAGCGGGAGACAAAGCCGGACCAGTCGTCTTTTTCATAGCAAACCTCCTGGTTTTTGAACACAAGAGCGCCCCAGGCGCGCTCAAGGAAAACAGCTCCCGGACAAGATATATCCGTTTTCTTTTTTAGGCACAGGCGGAGTTTCCCTAGGTGCCCTTTTGCAATCTCCTGCACGGCAGGGCCAGAAACGCGAGATGAATGAACTGCCAGCGCCAATGCAAAGCGCCGTGGCGATGAATGCTGATGGCAGCTTCAGCGCTCAGCGTGCCCGCGCTGGATGAGCGGACGCTCTTGGGCTTGAGCGGTTTGCTGGGCAGCTTGGCGGCCAGCCGTCAGCGCAGGGAACGAGAAGCTCAAGCAAGGCTTTTTCGCTCCTTGATTGATAGCGATATGTCCTAGGAAATACAGCGCGAACGCCGATTTCAATGACCTGTATTCGCTCCTCTTTTTAATATGAAAAGAGCTTGCAAAGCTCCAGCGGCAAGCGCATAAAAAAGCCGGCGCAGCTTTCGGAAGCTGCGCCGGCTTTTTGAATAAAGAGATGCGAAAACGGAAACTGCTTGGCGCGGCTGGCGGGGATCGAACCCACGACCCTCGGCTTCGGAGGCCGATACTCTATCCACTGAGCTACAGCCGCAAGGGGGCGGATTATCCCCGATTCAGAAGCTGGCCTGGTAGCGCAGTTGCAGGAAGTTTTCGCCTGGATTGGGGCGTTTGATGCCAGCGTTGGAGACGTGCTGGATGCGCAGCACGAATGCGTGGCGGCGCTCTGCGTCCAGCCACAGGCCCGCGCCCGCGTGCGAGGCGAAGTTGTAGCGGGTGCTCATTTCTCGACGGCGGTTGGCGTAGTGCCGGTCGGTGAGCGAAAAGCCGATGCCCAGGTCAAAAAACCAGCGCGAGGCGGCCGTTGGGCTGGTGCGCAAAGTGGGCGTGATGCCAAGGGTGGTGGCATGGGCGTAGCCTGCGGGGCCGCCGTCTTGGCGGCGCGCAGCCCAGTGGGCCAGCCAGGCGTCCCAGTAGCCCCGCCAGTGCCAGCCGCCCCATTGGCGCTGAAAGCCCTGCCAGGGCAACAGCACGCCGATGGTCTGGCTGTGCGCGGCGTGCGGCGAAGCGCCAAGCTGCGCGTAAACGGCATAGGGCTGGCTGGCCGGGAGCGCGTCGGTTTGGGACGGCTGCGCAGGTTCAGCCGTGGCGGACCAGGAGGCCAGCAGGCTGCAAATGGTGAGCGTGATTTGGCGTTTCATGAGCTTGCGGGTTTTGCGCATGGGAAAGGCGCAAGGCAGGGCAGTTTTGCAAGCCGCCCAGCGCTGCGTCAACCATAACGGGCGCGACTTGCGAGAGTTGGAGCGCATGGGGGCGAAACAGCCACAGCTGCGTCAGGCCCAGCAGGGTGGATTTGAGATGGATGGAGGCCAGCGCCACGTCCAGATCGGCAGGCAGGCGCTTTTGCGCCACGCACATTTGCAGCGCCGTGTGGATGTTTTGCTGCCACATGTCGAAGTAGCGGGTCATCACGGCGACGATGGCGGCGTTTTCTTCGGTGTGCTCGCACTTGAGGTGCAGCACGCTACTGAATTTGCGGTAGGCCTCGTCGCGCTCCAGGCGCTTGAAGCTGTTGAGAAACGCCTGCCGCAAACTTTGCAGCATGTCGGCGGCATTGCGGATGTCGGCCTCCAGCTGGTTGCTGACCACATCGAAGATGCGGGCGAACAGCGCATCAAACAAATCTTCCTTGTTCTTGAAGTGCCAGTAGAGCGCGCCGCGCGTGACGCCGGCGGCCTGCGCGATTTCGTGCAGCGAGGCGCGCGCGACGCCGCGCTGGTGGAAAACGTCCAGCGCGGCTTGCATGAGGCGTTCGCGCGTTTCTTGCGCCTGGGCTTTGGTTCTACGCATGGCTGACTGCAATACAAATCAGCGGGATTCTATACATGCGTGCATGGATGTATGTATTTGACGTAAATTGCAGGGTTTCCCCTTGAATTCCGGCGCAAACATTCATTCATGTATGTATGATGCACGGCTTCAGTATCTTTCTTCCGGCCGCGTCATGTGCATGGCGCGGCCCGTTTTTTCTCTTTCACGACATGCAGAAAGCAGGCAAGCAGATGAGCATCCGTCTTTCAAAACAACTGGGGCTGGCCGCGCTGGCGGTGGCCGCTGCCTTCACGCTGTCCGCGTGCAGCGAGAGCATCGCTGCGGAAGAAGGCGGGCAGCCCAAAAACGAACAAGCTGGCGGCCAGCCGAAAGAGCGTCCGGCCCCCGTCGTGGGCGTGGTGACGGTGCACGCCCGGCAGGTGGCCACGGCGGTGGATTTGCCGGGCCGCCTGGCCGCGCGGCGCGTGGCCGATGTGCGTCCGCAAGTGGGCGGCATCATCAAAAAGCGCCTGTTTGAAGAAGGCAGCCAGGTCAAGGCCGGGCAGGCGCTTTACCAGATTGACGATGCGGTGTATCTGGCCAATCTGGAAAGCGCCCGCGCGCAGCTGGCCACGGCGCAAGCCGCGCTGGCCAAGGCCAATGCGGATTTGACGCGTTACAAGCCGCTGGTGGCCGCCAGCGTGATCAGCCAGCAGGAATACGACGCGGCCGTGGCCTCCAGGCAGTCCGCGCAGGCCAGCGTGAAGGCGGCCAATGCGGCCATCCGCTCGGCGCAAATCAATGTGAATTACTCGCGCATCACGGCGCCCATTTCGGGCTATATCGGCCAGTCTTACGTGTCAGAGGGCGCGCTGGTGACGGCGGGAGACGCCAACAAGCTGGCAACGATTCAGCAAACGCACCCCATGTATGTGAACGTCACGCAATCGGCCGCCGAGGTGATGAAGCTCAAGCAGGAAATTGCCGATGGCAAACGCAAGCTGGTCAATGGCGCTGTGGAGGTGAGCATCAAATTCGAAAACGGTCAGGAATACGCCCACAAGGGCCGCCTGCTGTTTGCCGACCCGACGGTGGACGAGGCCACGGGCCAGCTGACTTTGCGTGCCGAAGTGCCCAACCCCGACAACGTGCTGCTGCCCGGCCTTTACGTGCGCGTGGGACTGTCGCAGGGCGATATCGGCAATGCCTTTGTCGTGCCCCAGCAGGCCGTCACGCGCGGCAAGCAAGACACGCTGATGATCGTCAATGCCGAAGGCGGCATGGAGCCGCGCGTGGTCACCATCGCGGGCCAGCAAGGCGGCGACTGGATCGTGACGGGCGGCCTCAAGGATGGCGACAAAGTCATCGTGGAAGGCATCATGCTGGCGGGCATGAGCGGCTCGCCCAAAGTGCAAACGCGCGAGTGGACGCCTGGCGGCGGCGCGGCGCAGCCAGGCGCGGCAGCGGGCGCAGCGCCCGCGCAGCAAGAACAACAACAGCCGCAACAACAGGGCCGCTAAGCCGGCGCGTCAGGCAAAGGAGCATTCATGGCCCGTTTTTTCATTGATCGCCCCATCTTCGCGTGGGTGATCTCCATCTTCATCATCATCGCTGGCGTCATCGGCATCCGCAATCTGCCGGTTTCGCAATACCCGTCGGTGGCCGCGCCCACCATCCGGCTATCAGCCACTTATCCGGGCGCTTCCGCGCAGGTTCTGGAAGACAGCGTGCTGGCCGTCATCGAGCGCAACATGAACGGCATCGAGGGGCTGGACTACATGTCCACCAGCGCCACGGCCAATGGCGTGGGCGAAGTCAGCCTGACCTTCACGCCCGAAACCGACGAAGACCTGGCGCAGGTGAACGTGCAGAACAAGCTCTCGGAAGTCACGGCGCTGCTGCCTGCCACGGTGCAGCAAAACGGCATCACGGTATCCAAGTCGCGCTCCAACTTCCTGATGGTGCTCATGTTCGACTCCAAGGTGATGGAAACCGAGGACATCGCCGACTACGTGGAGCGCAACGTCCGCCCCGAAATCCAGCGCGTGAGCGGCGTGGGCGAGGCGCGGCTGTTCGGCGCGCAGCGCGCCATGCGCGTGTGGGTCGATCCGAAAAAGCTGAAGAACTACAACCTCTCTTTCCTGGACGTGTCTTCGGCCATTTCGGCGCAGAACGCGCAGATTTCCGCCGGCTCCATCGGCTCCCTGCCTGCCGAGGCCGGGCAAACCATCACGGCCACCGTCACGGCGCAGGGGCAGCTGAGCACGCCGCAAGAGTTCGGCAACATCATCTTGCGCGCCACCACGGGCGGCGCCAATGTCTATCTGAAAGACGTGGCCCGCGTGGAGCTGGGCAGCCAGAGCTATGACACGTCCACGCGCCTGAACGGCAAGCAGGCCGTGGGCATGGCCGTCATGCTCTCCAACAGCGGCAACGCCATCGCCACGGCCACGGCTGTCAAAGCCAAGATGGAGCAGCTGCAGAAATTTTTTCCGCAAGACCTGTCCTGGTCAGCGCCTTACGACACCTCCACATTCGTCGGCCTGTCCATTGAAGCGGTGGTGCACACGCTGCTTGAGGCCGTTGTGCTGGTGTTTCTGGTGATGTTTCTGTTTTTGCAAAACATCCGCTACACGCTCATTCCCACCATCGTGGTGCCTATCTCGCTGCTGGGCGCATTTGCGGGCATCTGGTATCTGGGCATGTCCATCAATGTGCTGACCATGTTCGCCATGGTGCTGGTCATCGGCATCGTGGTGGACGACGCCATCGTGGTGGTGGAAAACGTCGAGCGCATCATGAGCGAAGAAGGCCTGCCGCCGCTGCAAGCCACCAAGAAAGCCATGGGCCAGATTTCCGGCGCGGTGATCGGCATCACGGCGGTGCTCATTTCCGTGTTCGTGCCGCTGGCCATGTTCAGCGGGGCCACGGGCAACATCTACCGGCAGTTCGCGCTGACCATGGCGCTGGCCATCGCCTTCTCGGCCTTTTTGGCCTTGTCGCTCACGCCCGCGCTGTGCGGCACGCTGCTCAAGCCCGTGCCCAAAGGCCATCACATGGAAAAAAGCGGCTTTTTCGGCTGGTTCAACCGGGGCTTCAGCGCCACCACGCATGGCTATGAAGGCATCGTGGCCCGCCTGCTGCGCCGCTCTTTGAGCCTGATGGTGGTTTATCTGGCGCTGGCCGCTGGCGCGGTGTGGGTGTACATGCGCCTGCCCACGTCCTTTCTGCCCAATGAAGACCAGGGCACGCTGATGGTGAGCATGCAGCTGCCCGCTGGCGCAACCAAGGCCCGCACCGACGCCACGCTGGCCACGGTCACGCAGATTGCCACGTCCATGCCCGAAGTGGACAGCATGATTGGCGTTTCCGGCTTCAGCTTCACCGGCTCCGGCCAGAACATGGCCATGGGCTTTGTCATGCTCAAAGACTGGAGCCAGCGCAAGGCGCCGGGCAGCGACGCCGCCTCGGTGGCCGGCAAGATCACCGGCGCCATGATGGGCATGGTGAAAGACGGCTTTGCCTTTGCCGTCAGTCCGCCTGCCATCATGGAGTTGGGCACCAGCTCGGGCTTCAAATTCTTCCTGCAAGACCGCAACAACAACGGCCATGCCGCCTTGCTGGCTGCGCGCAACAAGCTGCTGGGCCAAATGCGCTCCAGCAAAATGTTCAACGCGCAAAACACCCGCACCGGCGGCCTGGAAGACGCGCCCCAGCTCAAGATTGACATCAACCGCGCCGCTGCCGCTGCGCAAGGCATTGACTTTTCCAGCATCCGCTCCGTGCTGGCGATGGCGCTGGGCTCGTCCTACATCAATGACTTTCCCAACAACGGCCGCCTGCAACGCGTGATCGTGCAAGCCGATGCCTCTTCGCGCATGCAGCCCGAAGATGTTCTGGCGCTGACAGTGCCCAACTCCTCGGGCCAGGCCGTGCCGCTGTCTACCGTGGCCTCGGTTTCATGGGAAGAAGGCATGCAGCAAAGCGAGCGCTTCAACGGCTACCCGGCCATGCAAATCGAAGGCGCGGCCGCCAGCGGCTACTCCTCGGGCGAGGCCATGGCCGAAGTGCAGCGCATGGTCGATGAAATGGGCGGCGGCTACAGCCTGGAATGGGCGGAGCAGTCGCGCGAAGAAGTCAAGGGCAGCGCGCAAACCGTCATCCTCTACGCCTTCGCCATCCTGGCCGTGTTTCTGGCGCTGGCGGCGCTGTATGAAAGCTGGTCGATTCCGCTGGCCGTCATTCTGGTGGTGCCGCTGGGCTTTCTGGGCGTGGTGCTGGGCACAACGGGCCGCAACTGGTTCAACGCCGTGCCCACTTACCTCAATGACATCTACTTTCAGGTCGGCCTGATCACCGTGATCGGCCTGTCCGCGAAGAACGCCATCCTGATCATCGAATTTGCCAAAGACGTGCAAGAGCAAGGCAAAACCGCGCTGCAAGCCGCGCTGCAAGCCGCGCACCTGCGTTTCCGCCCCATTCTGATGACCTCGTTCGCCTTCATTCTGGGCGTGGTGCCGCTGTATCTGGCCTCGGGCGCCAGCTCGGCCAGCCAGCGCGCCATCGGCACCTCGGTGCTGTGGGGCATGCTGATTGGCACGCTGCTGTCGGTGTTCTTCGTACCCATGTTCTACGTGCTGGTGCGCAAATTCTTCAAGGGCGGCAAAAAGGCGGCCGCGCCTGAAGCCGCGCTGGCCGCGTCTGCAGAATCCGGGCCGCAACACGGATGACCCCGCCTCAAGAGGATCCAACAACATGAACGACACCTCCACTTCCTTCATGCGCCGCCTGGCCGTGCCGCTGGCCGCCGCCCTCGTGCTGGCGGGCTGCTCGCTCACGCCCCGATACGAGCGCCCCGCCGCGCCCGTGCCCGCGCACTGGCCCGGCGCGCAGCCCGCCGAAGGCGGCCCAGCCGAAGACCAGGCCCAGACCCTGGCCGCGCCCGACCTGCCCTGGGAACAGTTCGTGCAAGACGAACGCCTGCGCGAAATCATCCGCCAGGCGCTGCAAAACAACCGCGATCTGCGCGTGGCCCGCCACAGCGTCGAGCAAATGCGCGCCAGCTACCAAATCGCCCGCGCCAACCAGTTCCCCACGCTGGGCGCCAGCGGCAGCTACACGCGCTCTGCGCCCGCCACCATGCCAGGCGGCGCCAGCGTCAACTCCAGCGCCAGCCTGAGCGTGGGCATCACCGCGTGGGAAATCGACTTCTTCGGCCGCATCGCCGCCCTCAAGCAAGCCGCGCTGGCCCAGTATCTGGCCACCGAAGAAGCGCAGAAAAACACGCAAATCAGCCTCATCGCCGCCATCAGCAGCGCGTGGCTGTCGCTGCAAACGCACACCGAACTGCTGGCCCTGGCCGAACGCACGCTCGCCACACGCGAAGAGTCGCTCAAGCTCACCCGGCTGCGCCTTGACAACGGCGTGGCCACCGCGCTGGACATGCGCCAGGCCGAATCGCAGGCCGCCGCCGCCCGCGCCAGCCGCGCCGAGCAAAAGCGCCTGCGCGCCGAAGACCTGAGCAACCTGGCCCTGCTGGCAGGCCAGCCCATCGCAGAGCAACTGCTGCCCAAGGCCGATGAAACGCAGCTCTCGGGCTTTGCCGACGTGCCCGCCGGCCTGTCTTCCGACGTGCTGCTGCGCCGCCCCGACATCCGCCAGGCCGAGCAGCAACTCATCGCCGCCAACGCCAACATCGGCGCGGCCCGCGCGGCCTACTTCCCCACCATCAGCCTCACGGCCGGACTGGGGCGCGCCAGCAGCGACCTGGACGGCCTGTTTGGCAGCGGCGGCCAGCGCGCGTGGAACTTTGCGCCCGCCATCTCCCTGCCCATCTTCGACATGGGCCGCAACCGCGCAGGCGTGGAATCGGCGCAAGCCGCCCGCGACATCGCCGTGGCCCGGTACGAAAAAGCCATCCAGACCGCCTTCAAGGAAGTGGCCGATGCCCTCACCGCCCGCCAGGCGCTGGCCGAGCAGCTTCAGGCCCAGCAACAGCAAACCGACGCCGAACGCGAGCGCTACCGCCTCGTCGATTTGAGCTACCGCAACGGCGTGGCCAACAGCCTGGACCTGCTCGATGCCCAGCGCTCGCTCTTTGGCGTCGAACAAGCGCTGGCCCAAACCCGGCTGGCGCAGCGCGCCAACGAAATCACGCTCTACAAAGCCCTGGGCGGCGGCTGGAGCCAGACGCAGCCTGAATCTGACCAAAAACAAGAAAAAGAAACGTCAAAAGAGTGAGAAAACGGGTTTTTTCACCCGGAACCTATAATTTGTTTCCTTCAGCGGGGCCTGAAGCCCAACATGGCTTCAGGCCCTGTTTTTCATCCTGACCCCGCCCTAAAAAGAGGCTGCCATGAGCGAAAACACGCAACCCACGTCCAGCGACCAGCCCAAATCTTCCAAATGGCTGCTATGGCCCGTCATTGCCGCCATCGTGGCGCTGACGCTCTTTAGCCTGACCCAGCCCGCTCCCGGCAGCTATGGCAGTCTCACGCGCGGCGGCGACAGCCCCGAGAACGTCGATGCGCGCATCGCCAAAGTCGGCGCGCTCAACCTGGCAGGCCAGGCCGCCACGCAAACCGCCTCCGCTGAAGCCGCTGCCACGCCCGCTGAAGCGGCTGCGCCCGCGCCCGCCGCAGCCGCCACGGGCGAAGTGCCTGCCCTTTACAAGAAAAGCTGTGCCATGTGCCACGGCACAGGCGCAGGCGGCGCGCCCAAGGTGGGCGACAAGGACGCCTGGGCGCCGCGCATCGCCACGGGCATGGACGAACTCATGAAAGTGGCCATCAACGGCCGGGGCGGCATGCCCGCGCGTGGCGGCACCAAGGCCAGCGACGACGAGCTGAAAACCGTCGTCGAATACATGGTGGCGCATTCCCAATAATCCGCTCCCCCGAACACCCGGCTGCCTTCCAAAACCCTGTTCAGCGCCTTCCCGCAAAGGGCGAAAGCAATGAATCAGGATGGGCTGCCCTGGGGCAGGCCTGAATGCACGGCGATATTGGGATCGCCGGGAATGGATGGCCTCATGCCCTCAAACCGGCCCATCCGCCTTCCGCCCGCAATGGCTCTGCGTCCCTGACTGAAAACCCGCCCAAAGTCCGCCCGCAGTGCGAAAAGCGCGGCCTCGGGCACCCTCATCCTGCTTGCTTCCGGCTGGCGCTCGCAGGCGGCCAAAGCCGCTTGCAAGGATGAACAGCGGCGAGCTGGCTTTTCAGCTTTTTAATGCCCGTGGCGCGTGCAAGAACGTGCAAGAGGCCGCTGCGAAGACGGCATAGCCAGCGGCCTTTCTGACCGTGCCGCTTGCAGCAGCTCCGGCCGCGCCGCTTCATTCATCCGCCGCAACGCTCCGCTCCGGGCGGCGTGAGCGATCCAAAACCCGCTGTCTGTTTTCCGGCCGCGCGTTGGCACGGGCGCTTTCGGCGGGCAAGGTTTCGCGCCATTTCTGCGCAACCCCTTCCGGCAAGCAAGGCGCGCCTGTGCGGGTTAAAAATTAAATTTAATTTAATATGATGCCCGTCATGCTGATCTCCACCCTTTCCCTGCTTTCTGGCGGCACGGCGCATGCCTTGCCGCGCCGCGCTTCGCGCTCCGGGCGGCTTCTTGCGCGCGGCCTGGCGCATGCCATTCGGGTTTTCTGCCTGTGCCGGGCCGTGCGCTGCGCTTTGGGGCTGGCCGTTTGCGGGGCGGCGCTGGCGCTTTCCGCCTGCTCGAAGGGCGGGGCGGGCGATGGCGCGCTCACGCTGTACGGCAATGTGGACATCCGGCAAATTGCGCTGGCGTTTGAAGGCTCCGGCCGCGTGCTGGAAATGGCCGTGGACGAAGGCGCGCGCGTGCAGGCCGGGCAGACGCTGGCCGTGCTGGACACGCAGACGCTGGCTTTGCAGGCCGCGCAGGCGCGCGCGCAAATCGAGGCGCAGCGCCAGAGCTTGCGCAAGCTGGAAAGCGGCACGCGCCCGCAGGAGGTGGCGCAGGCGCAAAGCCGCGTGGCCGCCGCCCGCGCCGATGCCGCCAGGGCGCGGCAAGACCTAGCCCGGCTGCGCCAGCTGGCTGGCGGCGGCGCGGCCAGCCGCCAGGCGCTGGAGCACGCGCAGACCGCCGCGCAGGTGGCCGAGGCCAAAGTCCGCGAAACGCAAGAGGCGCTGCGGCTGGCGCAGATTGGCCCGCGCGAGGAAGACATTGCCGCCGCCCGCGCGCAACTGAAAGCCGCCAAGGCCGCGCTGGCCCTGCTGGAGCATCAGATTGAGCAGGGCGCACTGCGCGCGCCCGTCAGCGCCGTGGTGCGCGCGCGCCTGCTGGAGCCGGGCGACATGGCCAGCCCCCAGCGGCCCGTCTACACGCTGGCGCTCACCCAGCCCAAGTGGGTGCGCGTGTATGTGGCCGAGCCGGATCTGGGCCGCGTGGCCCCTGGCATGCCCGCCGCCGTCACGACCGACAGCCAGCCGGATCAGCCCCTGCGCGGCACGGTGGGCTACATCGCCTCCGTGGCCGAATTCACGCCCCGGCAGGTGCAAACGGCCGAGCTGCGCACCAGCCTCGTCTATGAAGTGCGCGTGCAGGTGGATGACCCGGCCGACGCCTTGCGGCTGGGCCAGCCCGCCACCGTGCGGCTGCAAGGCGCGCCTGCCGCCGGCCAGCCTGCCCGTGCGCCCGCTGGCGGGCAGCCGTGAGCGGGTTCATCTTCGCCCGCCTCCATGCCCTCCGCTGGCCAGCCCGTCCGGCTGAAGGCCGGGGGCGCGCCGCCAGATGGCATCAGAAACAGGAGCAAATTCAATGGGGTTGAAGTGCCTTCTTGCGCAGTTTCCACTAGGACATCATGCTATTGATACAGGAGCGAAATGATGCTGCCTGGCCCATCAGCCGCCTGCGCTGCGCGCCCCCCAATCCGCCTGTTTCGCGGCGGGCGGGCCGTGCCCGGGCTGTAACGCCATGAGCTTCATCGTCCAGGCCCAAGGCATCAGCAAGACCTTCGCCGCGCCCGCAGGCGGGCGGATGCACGCGCTGCGCGAGGTATCGCTGCAAGCGCGCGCGGGGCAGCTCACGGCGCTGGTCGGGCCGGATGGCGCGGGCAAAACCACCCTCATGCGCCTGCTGGCCGCTCTGCTGGCGCCTGACGCGGGGCGCCTTGCCGTGCTGGGCCATGAGCTGGGCCAGGGCGGCGCGCGCCAGCCGCAGGCCGTGCAAAGCCGCATCAGCTACATGCCGCAGCGCTTTGGCCTGTATGAAGACTTGAGCGTGCAGGAAAACCTTGACCTGTATGCCGATCTGCACGGCGTGCCGCCCGCCGTGCGCGGCGCGCGCTACGCCCGGCTGCTGGAGATGACCGGCCTGGCGCGCTTTACCGGGCGTCCGGCGGGCAAGCTCTCCGGCGGCATGAAGCAAAAGCTGGGTCTGGCCTGCACGCTGGTGCGCTCGCCCGATTTGCTGCTGCTGGACGAACCCAGCGTGGGCGTCGATCCACTCTCGCGGCGCGACCTCTGGGCCATCGTGCAGCAGCTGGTGGAGGCCGAGGGCCTGAGCGTCATCGTCAGCACCGCCTACATGGACGAAGCCGCGCGCTGCGCCCAGGTGTTCGTGCTGCATCAGGGCCGCGTGCTTGCGCAGGGCGCGCCGCAAAGCCTGCGGGAAAAGGCGGCGGGGCTGACCTGCACGGCCTGGCCGCCCGCCGGACAGCCCCCGCGCCAGTTGCAGGCGCGCCTGATTGACGCGCGCCGCCTGATCGCCGACGCCGTGCCCGCTGGCGGCGCGGTGCGCTACATCCGCCAGCCCCATGCCAGCGCCGCCGATGTGGCTGCGCTGCTGCAAGGCGCGGCCACGCAGCCGCGCCCGGCCGGGCTGGAAGACGCCTTCATGCTCCTGCTGCGCCAGCATGAAGACGGCGCGCAGGCTGGCGAGGGCGCGGCAGCGGAAGCGGCGGCGAAGCCGGTAGTGGCGCAAGCCGCCGCAGAAGTTGCCGCAAACGTAGCCGCCAAAGAGCGCCCCGCCATCGCCGTGCGCGATCTGGTGCGCCGCTTTGGCGGCTTCACGGCGGTGGCCAGCACTTCGTTTGAAGTGGCGCGCGGCGAAATCTTCGGCCTGCTCGGCCCCAACGGCGCGGGCAAGACCACCACTTTCCGCATGCTCTGCGGCCTGCTGCCGGCCACCAGCGGCCAGCTTGAGGTGGCGGGGCTGAACCTGCGCACGGCCCGCGCCCAGGCGCGGGGGCGCATCGGCTACGTCTCGCAGAAATTCGCCCTCTACGGCAACCTGAGCGCGCGCGAGAACCTGGCATTTTTCGGCGGCGCCTATGGCCTGCGCGGGCGCGAGCTGAGCCGCCGCGTGAGCGAGAGCCTGGCCGAATTCGGCCTGGAAGGCAGCGCCCCCAGCGGCCTGCTGCCCGGCGGCTACAAGCAGCGCCTGGCGATGGCCGCCGCCCTCATCCACCGCCCGCAAATTCTGTTTCTGGATGAGCCGACCAGCGGCATCGACCCGCTGGCGCGCCGCGCTTTCTGGCGCGCCATCACCGCGCTGGCGCAAGGCGGGGTGACCGTCATCGTCACCACCCATTTCATGGAAGAGGCCGAGTACTGCGACCGCATCGCCATTCAGGACGCGGGCCGCCTGCTCGCGCTGGGCACGCCGCAGCAGGTGCGCCAGCTGGCCGGCGGCGCGCCCGATATGGACAGCGCCTTCATCGCCATCGTCGAGCAGGCGCGCGCCAGCGCATCAGAAACAGAAGCAAATTCAGGCAAGGAAAAAAGCCGCTGGCGCTTATTCCACTAGGACACATTGCTATCAAGAAAGTAGCGAGAAAAATGCCTTCCCCAGACTCAATCCTGAAAGCAGGCCTCATGACCGCATCGCCTGCTTGCTGCATTCGCGCCGCGCGGGCGGCAGGCGGGCCGCTGCAATGAGCGCCCCGCTGCCTGCGGGCGGCTTTTTGCGCCGCCTGGCCGCGCTCACGCGCAAGGAGACGCGGCAGATGCTGCGCGACAAGAGCAATCTGCTCATGGGCCTGCTGCTGCCGCTGGCGCTGATATGGCTGTTTGGCTACGGCCTGTCGTTTGACGTGAACCGCGTGCCAGTGGCCGTGGTGCTGCAAGACCCGGCCCCGGCGGCGCGGCAGGCGCTGGCCGGGCTGCAAGGCTCGCGCTACTTTGACGCGCGCTGGATGACGGACATGCACGCCGCCCGGAAAGCCATGCGCCAGGGCGAGGTGGACGCCATCGTGCAGGCGCCGGGCGACTTCGCGGCGCGGCTGGCGGCAGGCGGCGCGGCGGTGCAGCTCATTCTGAACGGCCTGGACGCCACCACGGCCAGCGCGGTGGAAGGCTACGTGGAGGCGGCGCTGGCGCTGCCCGCCGCGAAAGAAGCCGGCCGCGCCGCCGCCCGCACGGGCGCGCAGGCCGCGCGGGTGGAAGTGGTGCAGCGCCTGTGGTTCAACGAAGCGGGCATCAGCGTCTGGTATCTGGTGCCGGGGCTGGTGGTGCTCATCCTCACGCTGATCGGGGCGTTTCTGACTTCGCTGCTGATCGCGCGCGAATGGGAGCGCGGCACGCTGGAGGCGCTGTTCGTCACGCCCGCGCGGCCGCTGGAAATCGTGCTGTCCAAGCTTGCGCCCTGGCTGCTGGTGGGGCTGGCGGATGTGGTCATGTGCCTGCTGGCGGCGCGCCTGACCTTTCACGTGCCCATGCGCGGGCCGCTGGCGCTGGTTTTGGCGGCGGCGCTTCTCTATCTGACCGTGTCGCTGCTGCTGGGGCTGTTCATCTCGGGCGTCACGCGCAACCAGTTCCAGGCCAGCCAGGTGGCGCTGCTGGCGAGCTTTCTGCCCGCCACGGTGCTCTCGGGCTTCATGTTTGACCTGCGCAACATGCCTGCCGCCGTGCAGTTCATCGGGCAGCTGATGCCCGCCACGCACTTCATGGGCGTGATGAAAACGCTGTTTCTGGCGGGCGCGGACAGCGCGGCCACGCAGGCGGCCATCGCGCGCGGCATGGCCACGCTCGCGGCCTACGCGCTGGCGCTGGCCTGGGCCACGCAGCGCACGCTGCGCAAAACACTGGACTGAAGCCCATGTTCCGCACCTTCATTTCCGCCTTGGCCGATGCCTGCTGGCGCACTGCCGCGCTGATGCGCAAGGAGCTGCTGACGCTGCTGAAAGACCCGGCCAACCGCATCATCTTGCTCGTGCCCGCGCTGCTTCAGGCGCTGCTGTTCGGCTACGCGCTGAGCTTTGAGCTGAAGCACGCGCCCTACGCCGTGCTGGAGCCAAGCCGCAGCGCCGCCTCCGCCGCCTTGCTGGCGCGGCTGGACAGCACGGGCGTTTTCAAGCGCGTGGCCACGCTTTCTTCGGCCAGCCAGATCGCCCCGGCCATAGACAGCGGGCGGGCGCTGGCCGTCATCACCTTCCCGCCCGATTTCGCGCAGCGCCTGGTGCAAGGGCAGGCCGCGCCCGTGCAGGTGGTGCTGGACGCGCGCAACTCCTCCACCGCCGCAGCGGCAGGCAGCCAGATCGCCGCCATCGCCGCGCGCTACAACGAGCAGGAGCTGGGGCTTGCGCCCAGCATCCGCGTGCAGCGGCGGGCGTGGTTCAACCCCAACCTGGACTCCGGCTGGCACCTGCTGCCGGGGCTGATCGCCTCGCTCAGCATGATCCAGACCATGCTGCTGGCCGCCTTGAGCGTGGCGCGCGAGCGCGAGCAGGGCACGTTTGACCAGCTGCTCGTCACGCCGCTGACGCCGCTGCAAATTCTCATCGGCAAGGCGCTGCCGTCCATGCTGGTGGGGCTGCTGCAATCGAGCCTCGTGCTGCTCATCATCCGCTTCTGGTTCCAGGTGCCGATGGCCGGCTCCCTCTGGCTGCTCTACCTGGGCCTGCTGGCCTTCAACGCGGCCATCGTGGGCGTGGGGCTGTCGGTTTCGGCGCTGTCGCTGACCATGCAGCAGGCCATGCTCTACAACTTCATGCTCGTCTTGCCCATGACCTTGCTGTCGGGCCTGATGACCCCCGTGCGCAACATGCCGCAGGCGCTGCAAACGGTCACGCATGCGAACCCGCTGCGCTTTGGCGTCAGCATCGTGCGCCGCGTCTATCTGGAAGGCGCCACGCTGGCCGACGTGGCCCCCGATTTCCTGCCCCTGCTCGCCATGACCGCCCTTTCCCTGCCCCTGGCCGCCTGGCTGTTCAGAAACCGGCTGGGGTGAAGGCGCGTGCAACCAGCCTGTTTTTCGCTACTGTGTTAATAGCATGATGTCCTAGGGGAATGTGCGCAAAGCGGCTTTTCTACCCCGCCAGATTTGCTTCTGTTTTTGATGCCCTGCGGCGCGGGCGCGTGAGCCAGCACAGCAGCAAGGCGGCCGCTCCGGCCAGGCTGGGCAGCCAGGCCGGCAGCGTGGCCAGCCAGCGGGCGGCCAGGCGCAGGGCCTGGCCCTTGTAGGCCACCTTGGCGGCGCGGGCGCTGTATTTGGCAAAGCGCGCGGCGCCCATTTCGTTCAGCGCGCGCAGGCCCTGGCGGCCATAGGTGGCGGCCCTTTGCACGGCGGCCGGCCCCATGCGCTCGGTCAGCGCCAGGCTTTCGGCAAGCGGCGCGCCGGTGATGTCTTGCAGCACGGCGGCGCGCGCGCCGTGGGCGCGGGCCAGGCGCGCGGCGCGCGAGAGCGAGGCGGCGTCGGTGGTGGCGGCCAGCAGGCGCGCGCCGC